>Ga0208977_1000092_pt1 | contig 99355 bp, 108 predicted proteins | sample RifOxyA2_FD_184030 | JGI IMG/M metagenome (GOLD analysis project Ga0208977, IMG submission 184030) | Groundwater microbial communities from Rifle, Colorado - Rifle Oxygen_injection A2 (SPAdes) | ecosystem: Environmental > Aquatic > Deep subsurface > Groundwater | place: Rifle, Colorado, United... | reverse complement strand
TTACATCTTCTTTTTCACTTTCATTAATCCATTTGATAAGGTCGGTGCAAAATCCAGAAACACTTTCGGCAACAGGCGCTGTATAGACCACCTGGTCGGAGAAGCCTAATCGTCTTCGCACGATATAAACAGGTCCTCTACGATAGTGGCCGGATTGCTCTTTCGGCAAAGTTCTGTTGGTTACTGCGGAATGTATTTTCAATAAGACTTTTCCGCTAATCTCTTTTTTTCCTTTCACTATCTTGTCGATATATTTCAGGGTTTCAAGATAATTTTGCACCTCATAGATATCGCGTGCTGGAGCATTGATTTTTTTCCCGGCCTGCAAAGCTTCAACTTGGCGAATATCCAAAATATTACCCTCAATAGCCGTGGAGCTATGGGACATCCTGATTATTGCTTGACGTTTAAGCTTCAGTTCATGTTTCGGCAAAAGCTTAGCCTTTTCAATTATACCCTTAGCTTCGGCAATATCCGTCAAATTCTTGAGTATTTTATTAGTGAGCTTATATCGTGGCTTAAACATACCTATATTATACACCTATTTTTCCAATCGCGCAAGATTCGCGCAAGATTCGCGCAAAGAACGTTAGACGATTGCCCGGCTACTCCCATTCTCAATTGAACTTTGAATTGCACAAGATTTAAGCAATAATCGCGCAAAAAATTTTATTGTTTTTTACGTCAGACAGTCGCAACAGTCCTCATCATCATCGCAATCGCAATCATGTTCATTTTCATAACCATCATCCACATTGAAATCATAATGTTCGAGATGACGCTTTGGCATATTTCTATAGCGCGCCGTGGTAATTATCTTCTTGGCTTCAACAACCCAAGCTTCGTCATAAGCCAATTCATCTCTGATTTCCCCAAGTTTGTTTTCTTCCATAGTCACAAAATCCTGCATCCAATTATATTTCCATTCTTCTTTTTTATTCTTATGACTCGACAAAACCTTCTCGTGTACTTTTTTCTCCAGCATCAATTTCTCGATTTCAGATTCGATGCCTTCGATTTTCATCATTAAATCATCAATATAATTCTCCTTTCGCCTGATAAGTTCCGAAAGCAAAAAATCCTCTTCCTCTTTTTCATTTCTCGGCTGATAATAAAACACCTCGCATTCTTCCAGCGCCATCTCGGCGTAAGATTTTTTCTCAAAATCTTTTTCCGCCTCGACATACTTCCTGATTTTTTCCACCGCTTCTTTGGTGCCTTCATGCGCCATTTTTTGCAACTCGCCTTGTGAAAGCTCTTTTACGGCTGCCGCGCTTTTTATCACGCTTCTGTCCAACTTCTTCGACATAATTTTATTTTAATTTGTTAAAAATTATTCGTTAAACAAATTATTTTCGATAAAATCAACTGCCCCCCCTTATACCATATCTCCCCCGAAATTTCAAGGATTTGGTACTTTTTTTATAAACTAGCGACAAGCCCATACCATCTCCAGAGTCCATACATGCCACCACCGCGCCAGAAATCGAGCAACTCCTGCGATTTCATGGTTTTATTTCCAGGCAGGGAAACGTTTTCGTCCACTGTCATGTTTTGCTGTTCAAGTGAAGACGTTTGAAGACTGTCATATATATAATATTGATCTTCATTGGAATCAAATCCTAATATAGTAATGTAGTGTTCATAGTTGTCTCGTTCACCAAGAATAATAATCGGCATGCCAAGAGAAAGGCACTGCTGAATAAACATGATTTTTTCATCGTCCGTTAAGAGCTTAAAATTGGGTTTCTCAATTCGGACGCCGCGTTTCTTAAACTGCCTTTCAAGTCCCCAGGGCAAAGTATATTTATTGGGAAGCCGCCAGTCTATCTCTTGCGCAAACAATTCAGAGTGTACATTTTTGCCCGTAAGGGCTCTAACTACGGCAGCAACATTAAATGGTCCGCAATCGTTTTTTGTTTGCCTATAGTTGTATTCCGTCGGATATTCAGTGAAAGCACTTTCTTTTATGCTTACTGTATCGATTTTTGGCTTGACACTTAAATCTAAAAATGAATATATAAGTAAAAATATGAACAATCCAGATAGTCCGATCCAGAGATTTTTTTTCCTTAAGATAATTATTCCTTTTTCCATGAAAAATATACTTGGCTGCGGGGGCTATCAACCAAATCTTCCAGTTTAAATTTTGCCACAACAAAATCACCAATTGCGATATCACGCGGAATTTGAGGACTATTGCCGGACGTTTCAATGATATTTTTGTCGGATGATGACATAATTGTTTATAAATCAAATTTTTATCTTCCGCAGATTGTGATTCTCATTATTTTACTTCGTTTAGTAATTTATTTTATAGCATTAACCTTATTTATAATTTTCTCAATTACATCAATTGCTTTGGGATTGTTTTCGATATCTTTGGAATGTAACGCCTGGAAACAATAGCTACCGACCAATTTCATCTGATGCCCTTCATGAAAATATTTCAAAGCTTGTTCCACCACTCGTTTGGAATTTTTTATTTTACCGCCACCAACAACAATCGTGATTACCTTTTTACCCTTAAGCTTGTCAGTCTCATAAAATGGATTGGTTCTGTCTATAAAATCCTTCATTAGTCCTGGAACATTATCAAAATAATTCGGTGTTCCTAAAATTATTAGGTCAGCTTTCTGTATTTTTCCATACAGTTCCTGCATATCATCCTGAATAGCACATTTTTTATGCTCGTCACAATGCAAACACCCGGCACAATGCTTGATGTTTTTATTTCGGAGCAATATTAACTCCCGCTTGTCTTTCAGGGACTCATAAATTTTATTCAAAACAAATTCCGTATTGCCTTTTCTGGGGCTGCCGGAGATAATTAAAATTTTTACCATATTGTTTTGTTATTTATAAATTGTCAATTTCCACTTTCCCCCTTTATACCCCATTTCCCCCGAAATTTCAAGTTATTTGATCTCTTGAAATATTCCCGCCCAAAATCCGTACTATTTGCAGATAGCCGGCTTGACTTTTTTCTTGGTTGTGCTATCATAAGATTACAAATGGCTTCGGCCCTCCCTTGCGTAAGCAAGGGTAAAAATTTCTACTCTAACTCAAGCAGGCGCTTGAGTTTTTGTTTAAGTTTCAAAAAACTTACTTTATCGATATCACCGGTTTTGTATTTAAGCCGCTTTGCGTCTATCAATCGCATCTGCGACAGAATAGCACAGCTTCTCCGCCCGTTAAACGAAAAAATAAAATAATGGATGCTGTTCTTGAGAGTTTTTGTCAGCGGAATAATGATACAAATTTCACTATTGAATTTTCTTAATATTATCACCGGGCGCAAAGACTGATCACTTTGTCCATCCTGCTCAAAACCGACATTTACTCCCAGATGGCAAAACCATATTTCACGCTCATGAAAATATGGCAACTTGTTTTTCTTGTGTAGCTTCTTTTTGAGAAAATTCCAACTGTCAAAATTTTTATTTTGCGTATACATTTTTGTTTTGTGTTTTTACCTCCCCCGTCTCACTTTCGCCGTCACCAGTTTTATTTTCTCATAACTGATTTCCTCCGGCAGAATCTGCTTTATCGGACCAAGTTTTTGCATGCCGACTTTGGCAATCGCTTCCAGGATTTGGCTTTGCTCAAGGGGACTGACCAGATTGTCAATCTCCAATTCTCCTCCTGCCTCATACCAATCGACAAGATGATTCATAACCGTGCTCACACCCAAGCCTCGCATTTTGGCGATTCGAAAAATATCATAATCCTGTTGATACAGTCTGACTGTTTCTTTGACAGTCGCGGTGATAAATCCCCTTTCTGTTCCGTTCTGTCCATTTTTGTGTTTTTCTGTATCTCTTTTCCAATTGAGACATACGTCGCATCCCTTGCAATTTCCGCTGTGGCTTTTCGCTTCCGGATCGCTAAAATATTCCAGAATCATTTTTCTCCGGCATTTTCTGCTAACGGCGTATTCCTCCATTCTTTCCAGACGGTCATATTTTATGCCGGAAATTTTCCGGGCTTCCAGCCAACTTTTCCCTTGCTTTCTCATTTCATCATCATTCATTCGGATAAAAAATTTGTGCGTATTGGTATCTTTTTTGCTATGAAGAAGAACGCAATAAGCTTTTTCGCCGTCCCGTCCGGCGCGCCCCGCTTCCTGATAATATCCCTCCAGGCTTCCCGGCATACCGGCGTGAATGACATAGCGGATATCCGATTTGTCCACGCCCATTCCGAAAGCGATTGTCGCCACGATCACCCGAAATTTGTCTTCCATAAAATCGTTTTGGATTTTTTCTCTCATCGCCGGAGCCATCCCGGCATGATAAGCTGACGTTTTCACGCCGTTTTCCCGAAGATAGCCGGCGATTATTTCCGTTTCTTTCCGCGTAAGGGCGTAAACCACCCCGGAACCGGAAAGGGATTTGATGATCCGCAAAATTTCCGCGTATCTTTCTTTGGTTTTCAAGTCTTTCTGCACCAGAAATTTCAAATTCGGCCGGTCAAACCCGCGAATAAACACTTCCGGATCGCGAAGCTCCAGGCGCGTTATGATGTCGTCTTTCACTTCCGGCGTGGCGGTAGCCGTGAAGGCGGCCACGATCGGGCGTTTTTTGAGAAGTTTGATATGGCTTCTGATATTCAAATAGTCCGGTCGAAAGTCGTGCCCCCACTGAGAAACACAATGAGCTTCGTCCACCGCCAAAAAATCTATATTGAGACCGGAGAAAACCGGCGCGAAACTTGGCGCCGCCAAGCGTTCCGGGGCAACGTAGAGTATTTTTGTCTCGCCGGATTTGATGCCAGCGATTCTTCTCCCGGCTTCCGCCGGAGGAATACTACTGTTTATGAAAGTAGCCGGAATGTTCCGGGCGCGCATCGCGTCCACCTGGTCTTTCATAAGCGCGATAAGAGGAGAAACCACCACCGTAAGATTTTCAAAAATTACCGCCGGCAATTGATAGCAAAGCGACTTTCCCCCGCCGGTCGGCATCAACGCCACCGTATCCCGGCCGGAAGTTATCGCTTCCACGATTTCTTTTTGCCCCGGGCGAAAACCATTAAAATTGAAATATTTTTCCAGGTTTTTCTCAAGCATATTGCAAAAAGCGGACAGTCCGCACCCGAGTTTTTACGTCCGAGCGGACTGTCCGCTTGTTATCCTTATTGAAAGTATTCTTTCATTTCCAAAAGACTGTTTCCAAAATCCGCGAAGTGTTCTTTAAAAATCAGCAGCCGGTTGCTCACTTTCTTTCCGTCTTTGTCCGTGTATGATTCGGCAATTGTCAGGTAGTTCGAACCTTTTGACGTCTTTTTGACATCGAAGAAATAAACCTTGTTACCCGCCCGGAGCATTTTAGAATGCACCTTCTCCTTCTCATTTTGCTGCTGCATTTTGTTTTCTATGCAACTAACGATATTTCTATATACCGCTATTCGCATACTTAATAATTACCGCAAAGGCATAATGCCATTTGCAGTGTTATTATAACAGTGGTATCAAAACACTGTCAATCTCTCCCTGTGGATAACTTTACTTTTGAAAAGTCATCTTTCTGTATATCGCCCGCGTGGCTTCGACATCCCGCTTACAATATTCCAAGATGTCGTCCACTTTGCCGGCTTTATAGAAATTCCACACTTCCGAGCCGTCAATACCGTCTTTGGGCGTGGGAACGCCGAGCGCGAAACACAGCGTTTCCAAACCGACGTTCATATTCGCCCATTTGACCCATTCTTTCATCGTGTCGTAAATCGGATAATTCCGGTAACGGGCAAAATTGAGATCATAGGCCGGCTTGACGCCGTTTATGACTGATCGCTGGTATATAAAACGCAAATCGAAATCCATCACGTTATGCCCGACGAACTGCACGCCGTAATCGGGATATTGGGAATTATACGGTTCTTTGCTGATGGACTTCACTATTTCCCAAAACCGCGAGAGCATTTCTTTTTCGCCCGACTCCTCGGCGCTCAAAATTTCTGCCGGCTCATCGTCAACCGCGTACCCGATACAAAGAATCCGCCCGAAAGCCCCGTCAAAAGAAGTACCCAGAAGATACTGCTCGAAATCCACCTTCTTCTCTCGTTTGTCTTCCCTCTTGGCGTGAATGACTTTCAACTTCTCATGACTTTCTTCGCCCGCCGGCAAAGTCTCAATGTCCAAAAATAGTTTTCTCATTTTTGTTATTATTCTTTAATATTTACGTGACTTACGCGTTTGCCGCTTTGGACATCCGATGTCCAACTGCCTCAGCGACCGAAAGACATCGGATGTCCGCAAATGCGTAAGCTCTGATTTATGAAACCACTGAAGAATGTTATTTTCTCGGTTTATAACTCGCAGACCGCAAATATACCCAAAACTTTCGCCCCCGGTCAACGGCGGATAAGCCAAAGTTTTGGACATTTGCGGCCCGCTCAAACAGGATAAACCTCGAAAATAACATTCTTCAGCGATTTAATTTATCTTTCTTAATCTTACTCCAAAAAAGTATCTTGAGCAAAAATAAAACCGGTTCTCGCAAGAACCGGCGCGAACAGGCAAAGACGTATCCAATGCTATACGGACGCTAGTCTTTTTACCCATTCTCTTTGCCTCAAAACCAGCCAGTCCGATTGCTCTCGGCTGGCTACGCTGTCGAGACATCCTCTCTCGAAAGAACAGAAACAACATCTTTTTTCCGAAGGGCCATCCCTAAAAGGACAGCTATCCTTTTTATCCTTTCCATCTCCATTGCCATTGCCTTTTCTCATGATACTCCCTCCTCCGTGAAAAAGTTGCGTCAAAGAACATAAAAAAATCCACCCTGTTAGGTGGCTGTTTTTGAGAAAATATCCTTTTGGGAAAGCTCCGAAAACAAACCACCTTAGGTGGATGATGATCCGGATCCTCCGCAAAGAATATTAACTTTCAATCTATATTCGCTCATTTTCGTAGCTTCAATATATCGCCTCCCTCTTTTTTTGTCAAATGCGATTGACCGTCCGAGTTTTTTGTGTATAATTAAGACACAACCAAGTGGAGCGTTGAAGCGGTCTCACCAACCGAAGAGCTTCCGTCAAAAGTTAGCGAGATAACTTATAAAAAGCGCCCAAAAAAATTATGGGAATTCGAGTGGAACCGCCCCGCCTTGGCAGGGTCTCGAAATCAAATAACTTTTAGGTGTTTTTAATTTTTTAAAATAACCATATGCCAAAAAAAGAAACTCCTAACAAACTGGAAATCTTAAGACATTCAACCTCCCACGTCCTGGCCGCGGCGGTTTTGGAAATGTTTCCCGAAGCCAAACTGGCCATCGGCCCCGCCATCGAAAACGGGTTCTATTATGACTTTGACCTGCCCCGCACGCTTATTCCGGAAGACTTGGAAATTTTGGAAGACAAGATGAAGGAAATAATCAAAAAAAATTATCCTTTTGAAAAAGCGGAAATTTCAATCGAAGAAGCGCTGAAAGATTTTAAAAAAGCCGGGCAAGATTACAAGATTGAGCTGATCAAAGACTTGAAAGAAGAAGGCGAAACTAAAGTTTTTATATATAAATCCGGTTCGCTAGTCGATTTATGCCACGGTCCGCACCTCGATTCAACGGGTGAAATAAACTCAGACGCTTTCAAGCTAACCAAAATTTCCGGCGCCTATTGGAAAGGCAACGAGAAAAATAAAATGCTCCAGCGCATCTATGGCGTGGCTTTCGAGAGCAAGGAAGAATTGGACGAATATCTCCAAATGATGGGAGAAGCGGAGAAAAGAAACCACGTCAAGCTCGGAAGAGAGTTAAAATTGTTTTCCACTCACGCGGAAGGACCCGGTTTTCCGTTTTTTCATCCCAATGGCATGATAATTTGGAACACCTTGATCGATTATTGGAGAGAAGAACATGCCCGGGAAGGCTACCAGGAAATAAGCACTCCGATCATATTAAACAAAGCTCTTTGGGAAAAAAGCGGTCACTGGGATCACTATAAGGATAATATGTATTTCACCAAAATCGACGACGAAGATTACGCGGTAAAACCCATGAATTGTCCCGGGGGAATTTTAGTTTACAAATCGGATATGCATAGCTACAAAGAACTGCCTTTGAAACTGGCGGAAATCGGACTAGTCCATCGCCATGAACTTTCCGGAACTCTTAACGGACTTTTTCGCGTAAGAATGTTCCGGCAAGACGACGCCCACATCTATTGCATGGAAAGCCAGATAAAAGATGAGATAACCAAACTGATAAGCTTGATCGACAGAATGTATAAGACCTTTGGCCTCTCTTACCATATGGAACTTTCCACCCGTCCTGAAAATTCAACCGGTACTGCCGAAATGTGGAATAACGCGGAGCAAGCGCTTAAGGGCGCCCTAGAAGGAATAGGAGCCGACTATAAACTCAATCCCGGAGATGGCGCCTTTTATGGTCCGAAGATAGATTTTCATATCAAAGACGCTATTGGGAGAACCTGGCAATGCGGAACAATCCAACTTGATTTTTCAATGCCGGAAAGATTCGAACTCTCCTATATCGGAGAAGACGGCAAAGAACATCGTCCGGTTATGCTTCACCGAGTTATCTATGGCGCCGTGGAAAGATTTATGGGCATCCTCATTGAACATTTCGCCGGCGCCTTTCCTCTTTGGCTCTCCCCTGTCCAAGTGGTAATTCTGCCAGTGAGTGAAAAATTCAAAGATTACGCCGCCTCCGTAGGGGCTCGATTTATCGAGCCTGGCATCCGTTTTGAAATCGACGACTCCGACGAATCACTCGGCAAACGCATCCGCGCCGCCAAAATGCAAAAAATTCCGTATATTTTGGTTGTCGGTGAAAAAGAAGTCTCTGCCAACAGCGTAGCCGTTAACGCCCGTGATGATGAGAAACCCGCCGACGCTAAGGCTATGGCGGGCAAGCAGGAAACAATGAAGGTTGAAGAGTTTTTGAATAAAATCAAAAAAGAAATTGACGAAAAGAAATAGTCATATAGAATGTAGGGGCGGTGAAAGCCGCCCTTTTTATATCGATTTATGAAATATTTTATCAAAACCTTCGGTTGTCAAATGAATGTCAGCGATTCGGAACGGATTGCCGGGTTTTTGGAAGCGCGTAGTTTTAAACAAGCTAAAGACATAGCTAAGGCTGATTTGGTGATTTTCAACACTTGCGGCGTGCGGCAATCAGCCGAAAACCGGGTTTTTGGACTGGTGCATAATATTAGGAAGAAAGAAGAAAGTATAAAGGATAAAGCGAACAGGAAAATAATTATTTTAACCGGATGTCTGGCCAACCGCAAAGACGTACAAAGAAAGCTAAAGGATAAAGTTGATTTGTTTTGCGAAATAAAAGATTTCCCGAATAAAATAAAATTTATTCTAACTAAGCAGGTTCGGGCGTCCACGCCCGAACCGCGCGTTTCTGGCAAGACTGCCTCATATCTTAAATCTATCGCAAAAAATAAAGTTTCCCCAGAAACGCAAGGTTCAATCGAGACGATTGAACCTGCCCACGATAACAACTATTTATGTGTCGCTCCTAAATACACCAGTCCCACCCAAGCCTTCGTCCCGGTTATGACCGGCTGTAACAATTTCTGCGCCTATTGCGTCGTACCTTACGCGAGAGGCCGAGAAGTTTCCAGGCCGACGGAAGATATAATTTCGGAAATCGACGCCTTAGTCAAAAGTAGTTATAAAGAAATAACTTTACTGGGGCAAAATGTTAATTCATATAAATGCGACAAGAGGTCGGTTCAGGTCTCTGACCTGAACCGAAAAGGTTCTAATGAGGTACTTAAGAACAATGCGGTTCAAGTCTGGAGACTTGAACCGACAAGGAAGAATTCAGAAATTGAAAATTTAAAATTGATTGAAAATTGTAAATTGAAAATTGTAAATTCTAACACGCTGAATTTCCCTAAATTACTAGACTTTCTTTGCGAGTCTTACCCTGCTATAAGATTTAAATTCTTGACTTCTCACCCCAAAGACTTCTCCGACGAACTGATCGATGTCATTGCCAAAAACAAAAACATCGATCGTGAAATCCACCTTCCCGTCCAAGCCGGTTCGAATAGAATATTAAAAGCGATGAACCGGCCTTACACCCAAAAACATTATCTGAATCTTATCAAAAAAGCGCGCGAAAAAATTCCCGGCGCGGCGTTTACTACCGACGTTATCGTCGGCTTCCCCGGTGAAACGGAAAAAGATTTTTTGGAGACGGTAAAAGTTTTTGAAAAAGTAAAATACAACGAAGCTTACATCAACAAATATTCCCCCCGTCCCGGCACTGCCGCTTGGAAACTCGGCGATCCAGTTTCATGGGATGAAAAGAAAAGGAGGGAAAAAATACTGCGCCAGCTCGTGAGCGGACAGTCCGCGCCAGAGCATGAACACCGTAGCGGACTGTCCGCTCCTGCCACTCCCAATAAAATTATCGCAATATTAGGCCCCACTTCCTCCGGTAAATCCGACATCGCCATAAAACTCGCCCGAAAATTTAATGGCGAGATAATTAGTGCCGACTCGCGCCAGATTTATCGCGGACTGGACATTGGAACCGGAAAAGTCCCTTCCGATTCCTTCTCCCCCGTACTCGGGGGAGATGTCGCGACGTACTCGTCGGGACAGAGAGGGCAAAAAGGAAACAACGTTTTTTTCTCAGAAGGAATTCCCCATTATATGATTAATATCGTCAGCCCTCGCACCAATTTCAGCGCGGCGCAATTTAAAAAGCGTGCGGATAAAATTATTGCCGACATTCTGCAACGCGGAAAATTGCCGATCATCTGCGGTGGAACCGGTTTTTGGATAAAAGCTGTCGTGGACAATGTGATTTATCCGGAAGTCAAGCCCAACTGGGTGTTACGTAACATGTTACGTAACAAATCCGCCAAAGAATTATACAATCAACTCAAACGGTTAGATCCCACGCGAGCCAAAACGATTGATAAGAATAACCCCGTAAGACTAATAAGGGCGATTGAGATTTGCAAAACATTGGGCAGTGTGCCCTCTCCCCAGCCCCTGCCTACCGGACAGGCAGGCTCTCCCGATTACGGGCGAGGGGGTAAGTCATATCCCTCTCCCCCGTACTCGGGGGAGATGTCGCGACGTAATCGTCGAGACAGAGAGGGCACAGAGTACGCTTTTTTGCAAATAGGGATAAAACTCCCCAAAGAAAAGCTTCATCAAAACATCAAAACTCGCCTTAAAAAAAGATTTCAAACTGGAATGATCCAGGAAGTCAAAAAACTGCATTTCAAAGATAGAATCTCCTGGAAACGTTTGGGGAGTTTTGGCTTGGGATATAATTTAATCCCAAAATATTTAAAAGGTGAGATCAAAACCGAGGAAGAACTTTTTGAAAAAATCTATCAAGCGGAGAAAGATTACGCCAAACGGCAAATGACGTGGTTTCAAAAAGACAAACGAATCGTTTGGCTGGAAAAATATCGAAATATTGAAAAAGAAGTAAGCGCTTTTCTGCTTTGTTCTACCCCGCTTTAGCGGGGGTTTGGCGACTTTAGTCGCTTTTTCAAACGCGACTAAAGTCGCCAAACCTGCCCTAAAGGGCAGTAGAATATTTTATAAAAAATGAGGCCAGGGACGATGCCCTGGCAAAGAATGCGAAAAGGTTTGTACTATCCACTATTTCGTGGAATAGTGGCGAGGCAAGAAAACATACAGAAAAGCTTCTCGGATTCAGGGACAGGAAAAGCGCACCCTATACATCCCCTAAAATCTTCCCCCTTTCTGCAACATCCGGGACAACTTCGACAAATACATTCTTTTACGTCCACGGAAGAATATACCTTTCTAGTCGCTTCCAACGTTAGTCCTACAGCCATAGTTCGTCTCCTCTCTCTCGAGTCGTATAATATTATCACGTCATTCCCGCACAAGCGAAAGTCCAGCGCATTAAATTGACTAATCCACTAGATTCCCGCTTTCGCGGGAATGACATCTTTTTTACTTTTTTAAAGAACTGTCCGTGGCCAAAATAAAATCCCGAATTATCGGGATTTTATTGTTTCAACTTGTTTTGTAATATTCCTTCGGCCATTTGCGGATTGGCTTTGCCGCGCGTCGCCGCCATCACCTGCCCGATGAGAAATTTGAGGGCATTATCTTTTCCCGCCCGAAAGTCCGCTGCCGATTTTTCGTTTTTGGCCAGAACTTCTTCGACTATTCTCTCCAACTCGCCCGCGTCATCCAATTGGGCCAGATTTTTTTCTTCGATAATCTGGCTCGGATCGCCGCCGGTCGCGTACATTTCCGCCAGGACTGTTTGCGCCGCGCTGGAATTTATTTTACCGCATGCCGCCAGACCGATAAGTTCGGCATAATTTTCCGGCGTGATCTTAATCTCGGAAATATTGCTTCCGTTTTCCGCCAGATATTTCCTGAGTTCCACGATGATATAATTGGCCGCCAATTTCACCGCTTTGTCTTCAGTCACTTCTCCGCCATAGGCGGATCCGCCTATGGCGGATATTTCCTTGCAAGCTATTTTCTCCTTGAGTTCGCCGGCCGTTTGCTCGAAATATTCCGCTAGGTCCTTGTCCGCGATCAAAATTTCCACATCCGCCTCGGGAAGATTATATTCTTTCGCAAACCTTTTGGATTTTTCACTCGGCAGTTCCGGCAATTTTATTCTCAATTCTTCGACATACTCTTTCGTGAATTTCAATGGCGGAATGTCCGGCTCCGGGAAATAGCGGTAGTCGTGCGCCGATTCTTTCATGCGTTGCGAAACTGTTTCTCCCCGGTTGGCATCCCAACCGCGAGTTTCCTGCGTCACCTTTTCGCCGCGCCCCAAGACCGCCGTCTGTCTTTCGATTTCAAACGCGATAGCTTTTTCCACGAATTTGAAAGAGTTGATATTTTTTACTTCCACCTTTGTCCCGGATAATTTTTCTTCGCCTTCTTTATAAAGTGAAATATTGGCCTCGCACCGCATCATTCCCTTTTCCATATCCGCGTCGGAAATTTCGAGATATCGGCAAATCTGTTGCAATTTCTGACAAAACAATCGCGCTTCTTCCCCGGTTTCAATATCCGGCTCCGTCACCAGCTCCATCAGCGGCACGCCCGCCCGGTTAAAATCTACCAAAGTATACTCTACGCCCTTCGGATGGATCAGTTTACCCGTATCCTCTTCCAAATGAATTCTTGTAATTCCCACTTCTTTTCCGTTAATTTTTAGCCGACCCTTTTCGCAGAGAGGTTGATCATACTGGGAAATCTGGTAGCCTTTGGGAAGGTCGGGATAAAAATAATTTTTACGGTCAAACTTTGACTCCAGCTGAAGCTCGCACCCGAGCGCCAATCCCGCCATCTGGACAAATTTAATCGCCTGGGCGTTCGGCACAGGAAGCGTTCCCGGCTGTCCCGTGCACACTGGGCAAATGTTTACGTTAGGCTCTTTTTCCAACCCCATTCCATTTTTGGAATCGCAAAACATCTTGGACTGTGTTTTCAGTTCAACATGCACTTCCATTCCGATAACTGGGATGTATTTTGACATAAAGTTATTCCACATTAAAAACGTTCTCTGTCCCGTAATAGTCCCTCCAATTTTCGTTGTAAAACTTGAACATCCGCTCAAGCCTGTCTTGAGAAAGCTCGACTAGTCCAAGTTCCCGCATAAAATCCAAGATTTTTTGTTTCGCGTCGTTCAAACCGGTCTGATCTTCCGTTTGGATTTCAAATTCCGATAAATATCCGTACCCGGCGTTTTTGTCGATGGTGATGTAAAAATCGTCCTTGCCGTATTCCTCTCTTTTTCTAGACCACTTGGCTTGATAGTTAAAACCCGCTTCCTCCAATATATTGTCTAATTTTTCGAGACTAATGTCAACTTTTTCTTCAAATTCCATGCGAAGTATTCCGTTCGATGAAGTCGTGTCATCCACGGATGCTTTCATCACAAAAAAAACTTCCCTGTTCATTTCCCGCGTCCGCAAAGAATGATCTTCCCCTTCTTCCAGAATCTTTTTGAGCTTTTCTTTTTTCCCTCCGTCAAAAAGCGGCGCTAATTTTTCTTCCAGCTTTGCAAAATCGCCATCGCTTAAAAAATAGTGGTTGAGCTGGCTGTATTTGTTGGACAACTTGATCCCCTGCTCCGCCAATTTCCGCCTCAGCTTCTCGGCATTCTCCTCCGTCTGCAAAAGACTCTTAATTTCAACTTCGTATTTCATAACATTTTCTTTGGATTATTTTAAAACCTCATATCTCAAAACCACCGCGTCATCATTAATCTTCTCAACACTCTTTAATTTTAAATCAACATCAAAATCTCCTTTGAATAATCCTAGCCCGTCGCCGAAGATTTTTGGCTCCACTGTGATAATTATTTCGTCCACTAGCTTGCCCTCCAAAAACATCCCGTTTATAAAAGATCCACCACCTAAAATTACTGACTTGTATCCCTCTTCTTCTAACTCTTCCAGGACTTTTTCCGGTTCGCCCTTGACCCACTTCACGCCCTCTTGCGGCTTAGGATTTTCTTCTAAAGTAAAAACTACATTCAACCGATCTTTGAGCGGCGACGGGAAAGTAGCAAATGTTTTGTCGCCCATAATAACCACGCCAGCTTCCCTGGAAACTTTCTGAAATAACTTTTTATCTTCTTTGCTCGTCCAATCCGGAAAATGATCGCTAGTCTTAGCAATCTTGCCATCAAGTGTCATAGCCATCATTAGAATTATGCGCATTAGATAAAAAGTGTCATTCCGAGCGGAGCGTAGCGAAGTCGAGGAATCTACTGACGATTGCCGATTGACTTTCTATAAATAGTAAGCTTGGTGACTGTCGCTAGCAGATCCCTCGACTTCGTCCGAGTACGGACTCCGCTCGGGATGACACTTGAAAATTTTTCGTAATTTCGTATTTCGCTAATTTCGCCCGCCTGCTTCGAAATGCCAAGTAGTTATTAAGTACTCATTCTGTCAAGTTATAATTTTTCAAACCTATTACCAGTTTCTGGGTTAGCATCGAAGCATTTCGGGCAGGTAGTTCGTAACCCTAGAATCCTCCAATATTGGCAATCTCGGCTTTAATCGCCGGATGCGGATCATAGCCGATCAGTTCAAAATCTTCAAATTTGAAATCGTCGATATTTTTGATGTCCGGATTGATTTTCATCTTCGGCAGTTCTTTGGGTTCGCGACTGATCTGCTCTTTCACTTGGTCGAAATGGTTGGAATAAATATGCACATCGCCAAATGTATGCACGAACTCCCCTACTTCCAGTCCCGTCACTTGCGCTACCATCATAAGAAGCAACGCGTAGCTCGCGATATTGAACGGTACGCCCAAAAAAGAATCGGCGCTTCTTTGATAAAGCCCAAGATTGAGTTTATTTCCGTCCGTTACCGCGAACTGAAACGTCGTATGGCAAAAGGGCGGCACTTCATTGGCATTGTTTTTAGATGCCATGGCGTAAATGAAATCCGGATTCCAAGCCGAAACTACATACGATTTTCGAAAAGGCTTATCCTTTAACCCTTGAATCACCCAACCAAGTTGATCAATTTCTCGTCCGTCACTGGCCGGCCAACGCCGCCACATCCGACCATAGATCGTGACGAGATCGCCCCATTTTTTCACAAACTCGCTGTCCGCGCTTTCCGATTTGATTTTGGCGATAAAATCAATTTGCGCCATATCCTGCTCCGGATCATTTTCCAAGCAATATTTATGATATCTCTTCCACGCCCAATCGTCCCAAATTTTCACATCATTATCAACTAAATATTTTATATTAGAACTTCCGGAAAGAAACCACAAAAGCTCATGCAAAATTCCCCTCCAAAAAACTTTTTTGGTCGTAAGCAAGGGGAAACCTTCTCCAAGATCAAACCGGATTTGCCGCCCGAAAACACTGCGAATGCAGGGTGGCTCCTCGCCTTTTTTTTCATATTCCGCCAGCACTTCCGGCGTGAAAAAAAGTTTTTTGTCGCTCCCGTTATTCAAAATATCCTGGAGCAAATCCAGATAATTTTTATCGACTGTGTTTGCCATATGTTTAGTTAAATTTTACTTAAAATTTACTGTCTATCAGTTTCCCTTTATATTTTCTGATTTTTATTTTTCTCTTTTTTGCCAACTCCCAAGCTTCATTCTCCTCTTCCTGCTTTTCCCCGCCGGTTTGAATCCGCTTATACTCGACAAAATAAACAATTTCAGATATCCCGGCGTTATTGAGAGATTTCATGCAATCATAGCAAGGGAAAAGATAGGAATATAGAGTTGCTCCCCTAAGCCGCGTAGTGTCCGGGGCATTAATCATCCCGTTTATCTCCGCGTGCGCCCCGCGGCAACGTTTGAGTTTTCCAGTTTTCGGATCGCCGTCCACTTTGGCGCAACCTTTGTCGATACAATGATAATCACCCTCTGTTGGTCCATTGTAACCTAAAGATATTATGCGATGATTCTTGTCCACGTACACCGCTCCCGCTTCATGAAACTTGCAAGCCGCCCGCTTGGAAACCAGGCACGCCAGATTCATAAAAGTCTCATCCCAGCTCAGTCTTTTCGTTTTTGGGTTTTTAAGATCTGCCATACGAAAAAAGGCGTCATTCCGAGCGGAGCGTAGCGAAGTCGAGAAATCTACTAACCATTATCGACTAATCTTCTATGAATAGTAAGATTAACGACTGTCGCTAGCAGATCCCTCGACTGCGTTCCGACGATTACATCGGAACTTCGCTCGGGACGACACAAAAAATTGCTTGTTGCTTGGTTCTTCCATTTTACCTTTTTCTCATCTCTTGGTCAATTTTACCCAGTAGCAATTCTGTGGCATAACTAAAAAACGCCCCTCCGGGCGCTTATGCACTATTCATATTCGCAATTTATTCGCTTATTATTTGTGCTTTTTTGTAATCTTCCCAATCATATTTTCCACCTGCGCGACCAGTTCTTTTGAAGTCCCATTATTATTCAACTTGAAATCCGCCTGCTTGCCAATTTCGTGGATGGAAACTTCCGTCAATTTTCCTTCCTCTTCCAGAAACTGCTCGAAAGTCGCCTTGTCTTCGCCTTCTTTTTCTTTGCGGGCTTTTGTCCGCTCAAAACGCAATTTTAAGTCCGCTGTCACATAAACCAGAAAAAAACTTTTGCCATATTTCCGGCAAAAAGGTTCAACATCGCCATGCATCCGGATTCCGTCGGCGATAATGATGTCCGAACCGTTTTTCTCCATGTCCTGAATCAAAGAATCGATGATGATCGACGGTCCGTAGCCTTCCTTAAGAACCAAAGCCAGTTTCACCAAATTATCCCGCGTAACGCTCACATGCAAGTCTTCCAGCGTCCGGCGCAAAATTTTCGAAGTGCCATAATGCACCGCGCCATATTTTTCGATCAAATACTCCGCGACGGTTCCCTTTCCCGCGCCCTTCTCCCCAATAAGACCGATAACGATTTTTTCCATGAAACATGAAACATAAAGCACGAAACAAAATATGTTGCGTGCTTCATGCGGCGTGTTACGCAATTTTCAGTCCGACTCCCATCGTCGAAGTCAGGCTGATATTGGCAATCAGCTTGCCTCTCAGTCCCGCCGGCTTGGATTTTTCCACTCCGGCAATAAAAGTTTTGACATTTTCAACCAGCTTCGCGTCGTCATATGACAACTTTCCCACCGCCTGATGGACATTGCCGGAGTTATCGTTTTTGAACGACGCCTTGCCTTTCTTAAGAGCTTCGACGGTTTCTTTGATTTTAGTCGTGACCGTTTCGGTCTTCGGATTCGGCATCAATCCTTTAGGTCCCAAAATTTTGGCGACAACCGCCAATTTGGGCATCATTTCCGGCGTCGCTACCAAAACATCAACGCCCCCCGCCTTGGCGGAAAACATTTTGCCCGATTTAATGTCTTCGATCATTTCTTCACCGCCAACCATATCCGCTCCGGCCTCTTTGGCGTCCTTAGCGTGAGTTGAGGTGATGACCGCGATTTTTTTGCTTTTTCCGGTTCCATGCGGCAAGTCCACTGTTCCACGCACCTGCTGATCACCCTTTTTGGGATCAATGCCGGTCTTGATATGTGCTTCGACCGTCTCGTCAAACTTGGAAACTTTATTCTCTTTCAAAAACTTAATCACTTCTTCCAAAGTATAAACTTTGTTGCGATCGATTTTTTCCACGACCGCCCGATATTTTTTTCCATGTTTCATATATTTTTCGTGGTAATAGCGATGTACGTAATTGATTACTTACATATATACGTAAACCTCCCACAAGTTATTATTACAATCGATACTAATCTACGAATTACATACGAATGCTACGAAAAAATTATTTGTGGCATTCGTATGCAATTCGTGTCATTCGTATCGCTACTCTATTTTAATTCCCATACTTCGCGCTGTTCCCGCGATAATTTTCATCGCGCCTTCAACATCGTTGGCGTTGAGATCCGGCAGTTTTTTTTCGGCAATTTCCCGCAACTTGTCCTGGCTGATTGTCCCGACCTTGTCCTTCAAAGGATTGCCCGCGCCCTTTTCTATTCCGGCTGCTTTCCGCAAAAGATCGGAAGCTGGAGGGGTTTTCAAGATAAAATCGAAAGTCCGATCTTCAAAAACCGTAATTTCCGCCGGGATGATGTCTCCCATTTTGTCCTTGGTTTGCTCATTGAATTTCACGCAAAATTCCTGGATATTAAGTCCGTGCTGCCCCAGAGCCGGTCCAACCGGAGGCGCCGGATTAGCTTTCCCCGCCTGGATTTGAAGTTTGATGACAGTTTTAATTTTTTTCGCCATTTTTTTACAAGCGATACTAATCTACGAATTACATTGACCCGATACTAATCTACGAATTTTATACGAATGCTACGAATAATTTGTATCATTCGTATGCAATTCGTGTCATTCGTATCGCGTTTAGTGGCATTCGTATGCAATTCGTGTCATTCGTATCGCGATTATATTTTACTTATCTGCAGAAAATCCAGCTCCACCGGAGTTTCCCGCCCGAATATCGAAACCAGTACCTTAATCCTTCCTTTCTCTTCATCCACTTCGTCCACTTTTCCATCAAAGTCTTTGAACGGTCCATCGGTGATCTTGACCGCTTCTCCGGGCTTCACGTCAATCTTATATTTCGGTTCGGCCACGCCCATTCTCTTTTTGAGTGTCTCTATTTCTTTCGGATCAACCGGAGTTGGAGTGGTTCCGAGACCGATAAACCCGGTAACATTCGGGGTGTTTCGCACCACGTACCACGACGCGTCAGTCACGACCATATCCACCAATACGTACCCGGGATAAATTTTTTCCTCCACGACAGTTCTCTTCCCGGCTTTGATCTTTATTTTCTTTTCCACCGGAACCATCACATCGAAAATAAAATCTTGCATATCCATCGATTCGATTCTCTGCTTCAGGTTTCTGGAAACATTGTCTTCATATCCTGAATAAGTATGCAGCACATACCACGCCCGCCCATGATGTTGAGTTTGCTTCGCCATATTTTACAAGCGATACTAATCTACAAATTACATACGAATGCTACGAATCCATTAGTGGCATTCGTATGCAATTCGTGTCATTCGTATCGCGATTTATTTTAAAATAAAAGTTTTTAATAAGAATTCAAAAAAATAATCCCACCCGCCCAGAAAAACAGCCAGGGCAATGCTGATGCCGATTACGATCAGGGTGTAGTTTACGGTTTGCTCCCTATTCGGCCAGTTGACCTTCATAAGCTCCATTCGGGCATCTTTTAGAAATTGTACGATACTGTTCATTTTATTATTCGCGATCATTCGCCCCTATTCGTAAAAATTCGTGATTTAAAGTCTTTTAAAAGCCCCTTGGGGCTTCATTTCAGTATCTTTAGAATATATCATTTTTGAAATTGTGTCAAATTTGATTTTAGGCGGACCGATGCTATTAAAGCTAACAGCCCGCCAACATTTCACTCGCGCTTCTCGTGCTTGATAAAGCGACCGTTCATCAAATTGTAACCATTAAACTCCTCCCGCTCCAACTTTCTCCTTTTCAAAGCGGGCAAAACATTTTCGCCTAGCACTTCCTCGAGACAATACAAGCAATGAACATTGCCATCCATCTCGACAATTTGCCTCTCAGCAAGTGGGCCGTGTTCTTCACACAAGTAACCCTCTGGTCTAAGATCAATTGTGGTATGTCGTCCACGACGACAATCACACCCTCCGCCTGGAAGCCTATCAAATCCTCTTTTCATTTTGTACTCCTTCCTTGAAAGAACTGCTTAATAAAAAATCTTCCCTTTACCGTGGGCGTACCTGGACTCAAACCAAGAACCTCGTCATTATCAGCTTGTCCCCACACCAAAATATAGAGGGCTTTATTTTAGTGGGCGATCGGGGACTCGAACCTCGGACCTCGTCATTATCAGTGACGCGCTCTAACCAGCTGAGCTAATCGCCCATTCATATTATTTTGTGGACCCGAGCGGATTCGAACCGCTGACCTTCTGTGTGCAAAACAGACGCTCTACCAACTAAGCTACGGGCCCGGGCAACTAAAAAATACTCTATCACAAGACAGCCCATTTGTCTATACGGCATTTTGAATGCCTATTTCAAGCTTTTCACCGCTTCTTTGAACTTATCCCCCCGGTCAAATTCGTTGAGGAAAAGACCGAAGCTAGCGGCTCCGGGGGAAAGCAGGACTACGTCCCCTTCCTTGGCTTCTCTCCGAGCTAACTCCACCGCTTTTTCCATTGAATCCGCTACTGCGAATTCTTTATCAACAAGGCTTGGGTCGGCTTTTTTCATCGCCAAAATAATCTTGTCTGTCGCCGCGCCCTTGAGAAAAACGATCACTTGGGCTTTTTCCGCCAAGGTTTTGGCAAATTCGTCCATATTCAAATTTTTGTCCGATCCGCCAGCGATAATAACCACCGGTTCAGAAAAAGAATTAAGTCCGGAAATCGCCGCTTCCGGCATCGTTGCCGCCGAATCGTTCACATATTTCACCCCGTCCAGTTCCCTGACGACTTCCAGCCTGTGCGCCACTCCTTCGAATTTCAATACAGCTTTCTTTATAGCTCCTAGTTCGACTCCCGCCGCCCACGCCGCCCCAACGGCCGCCATGACATTTTCCAAATTATGCTCTCCTCTTAACTTGATATCCTTCTCGTCAACAACCTTTCTTTCATCCACTCCGTCATTGAAATAAATTGATCCATTCTCCAAATATACCGAATTGCCGTTGGAAATTTTGTTTTTTGAAAACTTCACCGGTTTGGGCTTTATTTCTTTTTCAAAACCGCGGACGATTTCATTATCCGCGTTGATTACGCAAACATCCCCGCGCGCTTGATAAAGAAAAATATTCTTCTTGTCATTCGCGTATTCCTCCATGGATTTATAATAATTCAAATGATCCGGATAGATATTGGTAACCACCGCCACCCGCGGACTGAGTTTGCTTCTCCCGAGCGCCGACAATCTCCAGCTGGAAAGCTCGAACACGACGACCGTATCTTTTTTCAAGTCCTCCAATTTGTCCAAAACAGACGCTTGACCGATGCCGACCTTTATCGCGTCTTTTCCCGCCGACTTCAAAATTTCATAAATCAAGGTCGCCGTCGTAGTCTTGCCCTTGGTGCCCGTTACGCCGATAATCGGATTCTCGCAGAGTTTGAAAAATAGGCTGGAATCCATTTCCACCGGAACATTGTTATCCATCGCCAGTTTTACGTATTTATCCATCCAGGACGCGGCCGGGTTTTTCAATATCATATCCGCCTTGGAAAAATCTTCCGTCCGATGCTGTCCCAAAACATAGGTTATGTCTTTGAGATCTTCCAACTTTTCCAAAGAGGGCTTAAGCTCCTCTTTTGATTTAATGTCCGTGACAGTCACCTTCGCGCCAGACAAAGACAAAAAACGGACGGCGCCCGCCCCTCCGCCGTGAAGACCGAGACCCATCACTGTAATCTTCTTGCCTTTTAAATCGGATATATTCATATCACCGTCTTATAATTCTCCCGTTCCTCACTCCCAAATATTTCCCTTCTTTCAAAATAATTTTGCCATTGACCAGCAAATATTCCACGCCTTTGGAATACTGGTACGGATTCTCCTTGGTGGAAAGGTCTTTTATTTTGCCCTGATCTAAAACCGCGATATCGGCAAAATTCCCTTCTTTCAAAACGCCCCGTTTCTTAATGCCGAATTTTTCCGCGGGACAGGAAGTCATTTTTTTGACTGCGTTCTCCCAAGTCAAAATTTTCTCCTTGGAAACATACTTGGAAAAAATCTTTGTCATCGTTCCGAAACTTCTCGGATGAACCATCTCTCCCGTGACTGCGTGGCTGGCATTATATCCCGCCCCGTTCGTCGCGATGATAGAAAGCGGATGAACCACGGCTTTCCTGACATTTTCTTCGCTCAAAACTTCCGCTGAAGTTATCACCCTTCCTTCCGAGGCGATCAATATATCCAAAACAGCATCCTCGATTGATTTCCCCTGAGAAGAAGCTATTTCAACGATTTTTCTCCTGGCTAAGGTCTTGTCCATCGGCGATATCGCTATTTCCACCTTGTCATAATCAAATCCGGATTCTTTCATCTCGGAAATCACTTTCGCGCGAACAGCCCGATCGCGCAGTCGATGAATAAGCATATTTTTTCCGCCTTCGGAAACCCAAGCGGGGAGAAGAGCGTAAAGCACCGAGCCGGTGAAAGTATAGGGATAAACGTCAAAGGTAATATCAACGCCACTTTTCTTAGCTTCGTCGATAAGATCCAAGGCCTGAACCATTTTAGGCCAGTTTTCGCTACCCATCGCTTTCAAATGAGAGATGTGCAATTTAACCTTTGATTTCTTGGCTATTCTAATCGCCTCTTCAACAGAATTCAGCAATTCTTCTTTCTCTCCTCTGATGTGCGTGGCGTAAACCCCGCCCATTTTTTTTACCACTTCGGCTAAAGCCGTCAATTCCTCTTCAGAAGCTAACCTCGCGTGAGTGTAAATCAAACCGGTTGACATTCCTAACGATCCTTCCCTTAACGATTCCAGAAGCATTTTTATGACAAAATCCAATTCCTTCGGCACTAGATTTCTCATTTTATCCTCAAGTATGCCCCGCCTCAAAGTGGCGTGACCCGTCAACGTGGCAAAGTTGACGGAGAATTTTTTCTTATCCAAAAAATCGAAAAATTCTCCCGCTTTCAGCCAATCGACATTGATCTTCTTCAAATCAATCCATTTTTGGATAGATTCGATGGTTCTTGGAGAAGCTAATGGAGCTAACGATGATCCGCAATTTCCGCCGATTATGGTGGTTATACCCTGATAAACCAAACTTTCCAAGTCCGGCTCCAGAAAAATCTGCCAAAAAGTGTCGCTATGATTATTAACATCGATAAATCCCGGACATACCAAAAGACCTTGCGCGTCAACTTCCGCCTCCGCTTTTTCATCGTGAAGATCGCCGATCTTTTTTATCTTATCATCCTTAATTCCAACATCCGCCTTCCTCATTGGAACGCCCGTTCCATCGATCAGCATGCCGTTTTTGATTAGAATATCAAACATAATTGTCTGAACCACAGATTTTACGTGAATTTAAAATTATTCCTTCTCGCCCGTACCCGGGAGAGATGTCGCGTACTCGCGACAGAGAGGGCTTGCAGCAGTCGTTTGCAAGTATGCCCTCTCCCCAACCCCTGCCTACCGGACAGGCAGGCTCTCCCGATTACGGGAGAGGGGGCAAGAATATCTCAGGATAATCACGTGAGAATCAGTGGTTCTGAATATGCTCCGCCATTTCCACCAGCCTATTGGAGTATCCCCACTCATTATCGTACCAGCCGACCACTTTTACCAGGTTTCCATTGGCCATGGTAAGCGGTAAATCAACGATAGAACTGCGCGAATCCATCTTGAAATCCATCGAAACCAATTCTTCGTCTGTCGCCCCTAAAATATTCTTGAGTCCATTCCGTGAAGCTTCGCGAAAGGCTGTGTTTATTTCCTCTATTGCCGCTTCTCTTTTGAGGGTACAGATGAAATCTACGACGGAAACCACCGGAGTCGGGACGCGAAGAGAAATCCCGTCCAGCTGGCCCGCCAAATGTTTGATAACTTTTCCGACAGTTTTAGCGGCTCCGGTCGTAGTCGGAATAATATTAAGCGCCGCCGCCCGCGCCCGGCGCCTATCCTTATGCGGCAGATCCTGCAAGCGCTGATCATTGGTATAGGAATGAGTCGTGGTCATGAAGCCTTTTTCCACTCCGAATTTTTCGTCCAAAACCTTGATCATCGACGCCAGGCAATTGGTCGTGCAGGAACCATTGGAAATAATATTTTCTCCCTGGTATTCTTGTTCATTGACTCCGATCAAATACACCGGCATATCGTCTTTAGGCGGCGAAGAAAGAATAACTTTTTTCGCGCCGGCTTTGATGTGCGCCTCGGCTTTTTCTTTGTTTTCGTACACTCCGGTGCATTCCAAAACCACGTCTGCTCCCAGCTCCCCCCAGGGCAATTTGGAAGCGTCCGCCTCGGACAGATATTTTATTCGCGTTCCGTCGACGATAATTTCCAACGCCTCTTTGTCAATGGAAACTTCCTTTTCATATTTTCCGTAAGTCGAATCATATTTCAAAAGATGCGCCGCCGTTTCGATATCCGTCAAATCATTTATCGCCACCACCTCGATACCATCTTTCGCGAACGCGATTTTGAAACTCGGCCGTCCAATCCGGCCAAAACCGTTAATAGCTACTTTCATCATACAAATTAGTTACTAATTATAGCAAATGAAATTACAAATAAATTCGTAAAGCTTCGTCGGCATTCGCAATTTCATTCGCAATTTCATTCGCAATTTAATTATACTTTAATCTCCGTTATCTTCCAACTCTCCCCCTTGACTTTTTTAATTTTTAAAACAGTCTCTTCGAACGGCGTGTTTTTGGCGATATTTTTCAAACCAAACTCCAAGTTCTCAACTGAAATATCCTCCGTATGTTCCGGATGTCCGTCATGCGCCAAAGAAATCGTGCCGATCTCAAGACTGACATTTTTCACGCGTTTGATGTTTTTTTCGACAACTATCTTTTTCAATTCGTCGATTATCTCTTTAGCTAACAAAAAATCATGCATGGGCTTACAAATTACTACGGATTATAGCAAATGAAATTACAAATAAATTCGTAAAGATTCGTCGGCATTCGTAACTTCATTCGCATTCAGTGGACGGCGCAACTGATGCACGGATCGTACGCCCGAATAAACGCCCGCAGTTTTTTTTCTCTTTCCTTGTCGGAAAGTTTTATGATATTGGGGATATATTCCATAATATCATCTTCAAGATTGGATAAAAATTGCGCAGTAGGCGTGATGATATTGACGTTTTTAATATAACCTTTAGCGTCAACATCAACATGATAATACAGCGTCCCTCGCGGCGCTTCCACCGCCGCCGCTCCTAACCCTTCTTTCACCTCATAATTCTTCGTGACAACTTCATTCAAGTCGGAATTCAGAAGCTCCTTCATAAGCTGGGTAGAAGACTCAATAGAATGGATCACTTCCGTCATCTGGGCCAGAATATTGCCAAAAGGATTATAATAAGGGAATTTCCATTTCAAATCAGCTAAATAAGCGAAGGCGGCTGGCTTCAATTTATTCCGGTTGTTGTTTATCCGAGCGATTGCTCCGACCATATAGCTTTCCCCGTTATGTTCAATCCTTTTCACCACTTCCTGCTGGCGCTGGAGTTCGTGGAAATTATTCTCAAATTTTTCAACGGGAATATGGAGGCCGCGATTGGAAACTATATCGCCGTCGTAAATAGCATATTCTCCGTTTTTTTGGAGGCTCACGTACTCCGTTTCACGATAGAACTCCGGGATTTTTATCTTTTTGAAAAATTCTCCCAGTTCCAAAGCCGTGCGCAAAATTTCTTTCGAATCGATTACCAATTTTCGCATGGCTCCCGCGTCCGGAGCTTTTTTGAATCCGCCCACTTCCGAAGTCAACGGATGCACCACCCGGCCACCGATGGTTTTCACGATTTCCATCCCGAACTCCCGGATCCTGATCGCCGCCTGAGTTTCTTTGGGATATTTTTTCACCAATTTTATGTCATTATCAATATCCAAAAAATCCGCCAGCGACAAAAAGAAAAGGTGCAAAGCGTGGGAGTGAATAATTTGAGCATATTCCATAACTGTCCGCAGTTTCTCCGTTTCCGGCGTTACCGCCACGCCCATGACGCTTTCCAAAGATTTTATGGCTGTCAGATTGTGCACTACCGGGCAAATGCCGCAAATTCTCTGCGCCACCACCGGCATATCTTTGTAATGCCGGCCGACGAGAACGCCCTCAATCAGACGGATTCCTTCCTGGATTTCCAACTTGGCCGCTTTGACGTCACCCTCCAACACGCTCGCCATAAACCCGGCATGCCCTTCCATCTTCGCAATGTGATTGATTTTAAGTAGCATTTTTATTTTTTAAATTTCTTTTGACATTTAATCGCTTCCTTCATACAATCTTCAGGATCAAATCCCAGGTCATCGCAGAACCTAATTGTACTGAAAATAATATTCCCTAGCTCTTTTTTAAGTTCCGTTTCAGTGTGGCTTTTTTTGTCTTTCGCCGCGTTCCGTTCGTAACGGCAGATATCGCCAAAAACTTTACCTAATCGCACAATAATTTGAGAAAGACTTAATTTCTCCCTTCCCCAAATCAATCTCCCTTGGTTTAGTAACTCTTTTATTTCCATGTCCGTATTATACGATATTTATTTCATCATGCACACGCCTTTCAACTCATTCATATCTTCCTCTGTCAACGCCGGATTTTCCATTTCTTGCTCACTCATCAAATAATGCATAATCGACTCCGGACTTTCAGTATGCCCGATCCCCAAACTGTGCCCCATCTCATGGATAAGCGTCAAGCGCAAATCGGCCGCTTCTTTGAATTGATAGATATTGATCGATAGCCCGTCAAACACGCCTTTTTCAAACTCCCGCGCTTCGCCGAATTTGTTCCGATAACTGTTCAGATTGCTGTTATAATTGTTGACCACCTGCTGTTCTTTGGCCGCCAAACTGTTTGTTTTTTCTACCAGATCATTGAGTATTTTTCTCTCCTTTTCCAAATCATCGTATCGTTCGTCCAACTCTTTTCTCTTTTTCTTAAGTTTTTCATATTCATCCTCCGGCGCGCCGCCTTTTTTATTCCAATATGCCACATCGTTATTGTACTCTTCTAAATCCTTTTTATAATTCGCTACCGCATCTCTATAATCATCCGCCCGTTTTTTGTAGGCGCCGCTCAAAGAATCATATTGCCGGCTTATAGCATCATGCGACGCTTCCAACTTTCCCAATTCTCCCTCCAGTTTATCCGCTTCTATGGTTCCAAGCTGCCTTTCGTCAAAAACCAAATTTATTTTCAATTCGGCTTCGGGATTATATTGAAACAAACTTTTTCCGGAATCTTTTTCCCAAACCCGCTCCGCTTCCTCGGCGTAACTTAGCAAGTCTGTCCGCTCCACTCCGAATTGCGGATCAATTTTCCCGATGGCATACTCCACCGGTTTCGCGCACGGCCGGTCGATGTACTGTCTTTTAACGCTCTGGAAACTTTCTCGAAAAGATTCTTTGTTGGTCAAAATTATCCCCCAAGCGGAAAAAAGAACAATGATTAAAAAGTATTGTATGGCTCTTTTCATTTCAAATATCAAATAATTTTCTACTTTCCTTCCCTTTCTTCTAAATCGTCCCGGAGACCGTATATTTCCGTTATATTTTCAAATTCTTCGTCCGTCATCATATTTTTCAAAGCCGCCCGCATAGCCTTGGTGTTTCCGGTCGGTCTGAGTCCCCGACAACCCTGGCACATCATCGCCGAGCTGGGGCACACTGCGTTGCATCCGCCCAAAATCATCGGACCAAAGCACGGTTTTTTGTCCAAAAGAAGACAGCGATTTCCCAATTTTCGGCATTCCACGCAAACCGGAGTATCCGGAATAACGGGAACGCGCCCCGCTAAGAGCTCGGGGATGTATTTCAAAAATTCTTCTCCGTCAATCGGACAACCCGGAAAAGTAAAATCCACTTTCACTAAATTGCCGATTTCTTTGATTTCCGGATTGGATATGCCCTGGAGATATTTATACACGTGTTTTATGGTGTTGGCGCCTTCCTGATAATTTTTTATTTCCGGCACTCCGCCCATCGCCGCGCAGTTTCCCATCGCCACCAAAATTTTCGCGCGCTGGCGGGCGTCCATCAGCGTTTTCACATTTTCTTCCGTCACCGGATTGCCCTCCACTAGTACCAGGTCCAGCCCGCCCCCCGCGTCTTCTTCGTCTTCCAGCAGCCGGAAATCCACCAATTCCATCTGGCCGGCCAAATCCAAAAATCTTTGCCCCAAATCCAAAAGCACAAACTGGCAGCCCTCGCAAGAAGTCAAACTCACAATCGCCACCTTGGGCTTCGCTGGATTGTTTTTTACTTCAATCCTGGTCTCTCCAGCTCTTTCGGGCAATTTTGCGGCAAGCGTACTCTTTCTTCTCTTGACCGCTTTCTTCTTTACGGATGTGTTTTTTTTGACCGCCACTTTTTTATCCGGCTTTTTCTTAACAGTTTTTTTAGTTTTGCTATTTATCTTCTTCACCATGGATTTATTATACCATAATTTGCAAGTATTTTAAATTCCGCCTATTTGTTATAATAAAGTCAGAGCTTACGCGTTTGCCGCTTTGGACATCCGATGTCCAACTGCCTCAGCGACCAAAGAACATCGAATGTCCGCAAACGCGTAAGCCATAAAAGTTATGGAGCTCAATTTTCCTATTGATAAAAAAAGGGTTGTTCTCGCTCTTGGCGCCGAATCCGCCGGAAATTTTTCGTTTTATGAAAATAAAAAAGTATACTTTTCGAAAGATTTTGGAGATTTGCTTGACGAAAAAATTTGGGAGAATTATAAAAAGGCGGTTCTGAAATATTTAAAAGACAACAAAATTAAGCCCGATGTGATTCTCACTGACCTTCATCCTTTATTTAAAAATACGCTCTGGGGCGCCGAACTGGCGCAAAAACTTGGCGCCAAACACATCCACGTACAGCACCACATCGCGCATATTTTCTCCGCCGTTGGAGATAAAATAATACAAAATACTAAATACCAGATACCAGATACGATCTATGGTGTCGCTATGGACGGTACTGGTTACGGAGAAGACGGGAAAATTTGGGGAGGAGAGATATTTCAAGTTAAAAGTTCAAAGTTAAAAGTTAAAAGTATAATTAGAATGGGCCACCTTGAAAATCAAACGCTTATTGGCGGGGAGTTGTCTATTAAGGAACCGGCACGGATGCTAATAAGTATACTGAGTAAATTTTTAGATAAGGATGAGGTTTATAAATACATTAAAAAATACTATTCCCGCAATGAATTTGAACTCCTTCACAATCAACTCCAACAAAATTTCAACTGTCAGAAAACTTTCAGCGCCGGCCGCATTTTAGACGCCGTATCGTTATTATTAGGTTTCTGCGGAAATGAACGAAGATATAAACACGAACCGATTGATCTTCTGGAAAAAAATTCAACTAAGCCTTACACGGACTTGAAGCCAAAAATAAAAAAAGACAAAGATTTATATATTCTCGATACGACGTATTTATTTAATTACGTAATTTCCGCCATAGGCGGATCCGCCTATGGCGGAAATTACTTACATACTCGGGATAAAAATTTATCCGCCGAAGAGGCGGGACGTCTCGCCGCCACCGCCCAACTCTACCTCGCCGAGGGTATTTATGAAATATTACAAAATATACAATATACAAAATACCAGATACAAAATACTTTCTTCGCCGGCGGCATCGCCAACAACAAAATTATCTCAAGTTTTCTTGAATCCAAAGGCGCCTACACAAACAAAAAAGTCCCGCGAGGCGACGCGGGACTTTCGTTCGGTCAAGTGGTTTATTTTCTGCTTACAATATCAAAACCGAACATTACCGCGTCACACAGAAAATCCTCCAACTGAGTAAAGTCGTCCTTAAGTTGCGCCGCGCGAAGGTGTGCGTAATATAGCTTTTTATTTTCTTGTTTTATCACTGCTGGAGCCGTGTTTTCCCGCAACAGCATCGCCGACAAAATCAGTCGGCCGATACGTCCGTTGCCATCGGAAAACGGATGAATTTGTTCAAATCTGGCATGGATATTTGAGACGTGTTCAATTATATCTCTGGATTTTTTGTTTATATCAGGGAAAAGCTTATCCATAAGTTTTGTCACTTTGAGATGATTCGCCGTAGGCACGTTTGATCCGACAATGCGCACGCCGTGCCTCCGGTAAAATCCGGCGTCATCCCTGATTCCATTCATCAGGATACCGTGCAATTTCAAGACCAGTGTTTCATCTATTTTCTTTTTTTCATCAAAATTCGCGAAAAGATATTTCAATGCCGTCTGGTGGTTTTTCACCTCCAATTGCTCGATCAAGCTTTTGTCAGGCAACACCTTATTATTAAACATAATATCGAAAGTCTCGTCCTCCGACAATGTCGACCCCTCGATCTTATTTGAATTATACGTAAGCGCCAGCATAAACTGATCGCGGATGTCCGGATTTTTGGCAATTACGTTAAAAATATTTTTGTGTTGGTGGGATTCTTTGCCTATCAATTCTTTTTTGGCGGCTAGAACAGTTTTAGGAATAATTTTTTGCCCGGTATATTCACGATACATGGCATCGATAGCCTCGGCGTGTTTTTTTCTCGGCTTGGCTTTGCCGGTCCACCAATTGTTGAGCGCCACAAAAGAAACGCCCAATTTAGCCGCCATCCCTGTCTGCGTCAATCCCGACGCGCTCTGAATAATCTTAAGTTTATCCCTTATATCCATACAACCATTTTACCAAACTTTATAAAGTTTGTCAATAAAACAAAATTTTATAAAGTTTAGTATTACCCAGCGGCGACGCGGGACTTTCTTTCGGACAAGTGGTTTATTATTTGATGTCAAAATAATGTATCATAATAATCCGGCCGGATTTTGATGACACGTTTAAATTTTCCTTAACGATAAATAAGAGTCAACAGACAAAGCGTTGTCGGTTCAAGTCTCCAGACTTGAACCGACCTAAGATTGTACTTTTGTAATTTTGTAATTTTGTATGCTTTTTGTAATTTCGTAGATGTAAATAAAAACAAGGCGATGGACAAAACGTCGTCCACCGCCCTACAACTTCTCGTCCCATGTATCTACCTGACTAAAGCAGGATATTTCTCAACTATCCTTTGCTTTCCATACTCAGTCAACCATACTGCATCTTCAGTAATGGTAACAAGGCCAATTTCAGCCAATTCCTTCGCCGAGGCTCGAACTGTTGCGGCCATATCGTAATTTTGCGCCAAGACCATCCACATCTCTAAATCCAGCAGGGAGTGTTTATACCACACTCCCTTTCCAATCATGTGATGGTCTTTTTTGCGCACTAGCGTCTTGAGATAGACAGGATGAGACAAATAAACCAACGTCCACAAAAGATCATTCGCACGCTTATCGCGAATAATCATGTTATCCCGGAAATATCTGTCATCCTTGTCGTCGCTAATCGCAATGTCTCCCGGCATAATCCTATCCATGTCCAACACCTCCTTTTAGATAACCTCGCTTTTGACTACTCAAAAATAGAAATTAAAAGAACCAATTGATTGTTAAATATAATCCCAATTTGCTTTCTTGTCAACATATCCTCGGCACCAACTTCCCCCTTGGCGTTTCGATTTTTTTCTGGCTCCCAATCAAGGTTTTGAGCCAAACACCACGACCCCGCCCAACCGAGCCGATTATTTTGGCTTCGGAGTTATATTTTTGAAGAATCTTGATAACTTTATCAGCGTCTTTTTTAGCAACCGTAGCTACAAACCGGCCTTCAGACGCGAAAGAAAATTTATCTATTCCTAGAAGTTCCGAAATGGCAACTACTTCTTTTTTGAATGGCAAAGTTTTTTCGTCGAGAACTATTTTTATTTTAGACTTCTCCGCGATTTCATTGAGCACCGCCGCCGATCCACCGCGCGTCGGGTCTTTGCAGGCGGTTAGATATTTCGCCACACTTTGGATTTCTTTTACTAGCGGTCTAGAGTCGCTTTTGACGCGCGTTTTATAATTAAATCGGCTGGCCAGAATAGCCGCCGTGTGTTCGCCCAGATCTCCCGAAGAAATTACTACATCGCCTACTCTCGCCCCACCGTTGGAAATAATATTTCCCGCCAAGCCTACGCCCGATGTTGTGATTTCAATTTTGTCGATTTTTCCTTTTTCCGTCACTTTTGTGTCGCCTGTCACAATGGGAACTCTTGTCTCACGCGATATGTCGTTTATGGATTTTATGATTTTCAAAAGATCATCTTCCGGAAAACCTTCTTCAATGACAAGACTCAACGAAATTCCGATCGGACGCGCGCCCATCACTGCCAGATCGTTGATCGTTCCGCAAATAGCAATCTTCCCGATATCGCCTCCCGAGAAAAATAATGGATCAACTATGAATGCGTCGGTCGTAAATACTAGCTTTGACGCTGAAAAGGACGTAGTATGTCCTTTTTGGACATGCCACGTCCAAAAGCTTTGTAAATCAAGCACCGCCCCATCGTCCGCCGTGTTTTTCCATTGACCTGTATAATCCAAAATTTTCCTGATTTTCGAAATCAGTTCTTCCGACTTTTTCCCTCCCGCGCCTTGTTCTAGTTCGATAAAATTACTTTTCATAGCGATATTCTATATTACAACTTCCCTCCCCCGAAACCATACACGCCCCCTGAGGATTATCCGGAGTGCAAACCTTCCTAAATAGCGGGCATTCCCGAGATTCAAATATTCCTTGCAAAACTTCCCCGCACCGACAGGCGCTGGGCTTAACTTTGATATCTTTTTTAATTTTAGCAATCAAATCACGATAAACAAACTCCGCGTCCTGCGTCTGATATTTCTTTTTCAATTTTAGCCCCGATTTTTCAATCACTCCCAGTCCCCGCCATTTACTATCGACTATTTCGAAAGTATCATTTATAAGTTCCCGCGCTTTTTTATTACCATCTTTTTTTACCAGTCGAGTGTATTCATTTTGCACCTCGGTTTTGCCGGAGATAATTTGATCCGAAAGCATATCCACTGCCCGAAGAACGTCCAGCGCTTCAAACCCCGCCACCACTTGCGGAATTTTGAATTGTTTATAAATTTGTGTACCAATGATCGCACTAACATGTCCGGGATTGATAAATCCGTCGATTTTGACATTTTTATTTTTTAATAATATCTCCATCGCCGGTGAAAAGAGCTTGTGTGAAGAAAAAACCATCAAACCATTCGCCACCGCCCAAGCCGTTGCCGGAGTGGTTGTTTCAAATCCTAATCCCCAAAAGATAGTCGGTTTGTTCTGCTCCTGCAGGGGCTCGACTAATCGAGCCCCTGCAATTTCCGAAACATCATACACAATTCTCACATCCGCCCCTTTTTGCCGCGCTTCTTCCAAACTGCCTAAATTTCCCGGCACGCCCGCCGCATCCCCGTAGCACGCTACCGGAATTCCGGCCAGCGCCAATCCAACAATAATATCAATATCCTCCTGACCAGTCACGCACACCGGACAGCCTGGCCCAGAAATCAACTTTATATTTTCTGGCATTAGGCTTTTTATCCCGTGTTTCGCAATCGTCTCCGCGTGCGTCCCGCAAAGCTCCATAAATCGAACTTGTCGATTTATTTTTTTAGCTTTTTCTTGTATTTCTGCTAATATTTTTTCATATTCCATAAGATTTCAGTTCATCCATATGACCCTTTTCCATTTTCTCAATCGCAAACCCAGCATGCACCATCACATATTCGCCAATTTTTACATCCACTAAAGAAATATTTATTTCTTTCTCCACGCCATTAAAATCAACTGTTGCCAGTTGACTGTGTATTTTGACAATTTTTCCCGGAATAGCCAAACACATACATTTAAATTATTCTACCCCGCTTTAGCTGGGGTTTTGCGGCTTTAGCCGCGTTCGCCAAGTTGGGAGCTAAAGATCCCTAACCCCGACTGAAGTCGAGTAGAACATTTCAAAAAAATCTTGCTAAATTATTTTTTTGTCCCGCACCAGCCTCACTACCTCTCTCTCGCTGAGAACATAATTTAGATATTTACCTTTCTCCGCTTTTTTGCTTATTTTTGAAGAAATAAAAAAAACAACGATATCTTCGGGATTTATTTTTTCCTTTCGGGCGTAATCGGTTTTTATTTTTTTTATAACTTCGTCTTCCGCGTCCTTCTCGGAAATATTTATTATTTTTTCAAAACCCAGCTTAGATAAAATATCCTCGAGTTTTTCCCGGCGATCCATTTTTGAAAATTGTTTCGATATTTTTTCTTCCATCCCCGCATCCACCACCGCCACTGCCATTTTTTTGATGTCATCCAAGCTTTCGATGATTTTTGAAAAATCATTTTGATCAGTCAGCGCCGCCACGGGGCACGCCCGCACGCATTCCCCGCAAAAACCGCAATCCAAGACTTCGCCATAAGGCGTACCGACCACCACGTCTCCCGCGCGATGATTGAAACCGAACTTTTTTTCCGGGCAAATGTTTATGCACCGCCGGCATTCCACGCAAAACTCGGAGTTCCGGGAAACACAAGGATTCTCATTTTCCACCACCACCCGCGACCAATTGTCCTTTGTAAGATTTAATTCTTCGCTGGAAGTTATTTCTCCTTTCCTTGGAACAAAGTGGAAGTTCTCTATTTTATATTCCTCCGCCAATTTTTGCAATTCACACATCCGGTTTCTTTTGCAAGTGGCGCATTTCCCGGCGTGATCCGCCCATAAAAGCTCCAGATTTATCCGGCGAGCTTTCTCAATTCTTTCCGATTCCGTCGTCACTTCCAGCTTCTCGCAAACTTTTAGCGTACAGGAAGTTACCAATTTATCAGTTAAAGTTATTTCAACCAAGCAAAGCCGGCAAACCGCCTCCCGCGGCAAACCTTCAAACGCGCAAAGCGTCGGAATCCTAATCCCTTCGCGCCGACACACATCCAGAACAGTTTCTCCTTCTTCGACTTCGTATTTCTTATTGTTTATTTTTATCTGCATGTTTTCCCAATATCCCCAATTACCCTAATCTCCCAAAATTTTCAACTTTAAAATCGCGTCCCCCATTGCCGTCGCCGCGAACTTTCCCAGCGGACAAAAAGTAGTATTATTCAACGTCCACAGGATATCTTTCAACGATTCCTTATCTCTGTCGGAAATTTCCCCGTCTTGGAGTCTTCCCGCTATTTCATGCAAACGAAAAGTTCCTTCCCGGCAGGATAAGCATTTTCCGCAAGATTCCCGCCGAAAAAATCCTGTCCAAGACAAAATCAAATCATAAATATTCACTGATCTATCTACGACCAGAATTGCGCCTGAGCCGAGTGAAACCGGGCACTCGCGGGAAAAGGTCAGTGGCGTATCTAATTCACTTTCTAAGACTAGATGTCCTGACGCCCCGCCGATTTGCGTAAACCAAAATTCTTTCCCCCGTGGCAACCCCCCTCCAAAATTAAAAATTAATTCACGAATCGTAATCCCCGTTGGCGCCTCAACTACGCCTGGATTTCTAATAGATCCACCTAAAATATATAGCTTTGTCCCGGGCGAGCAAGGCGCTCCGATTTTGGAATACGCGTCGGCACCATTTAAAATTATCCAGGGAATATTGGAAACAGTCTCAGCATTGTTCACGCACGTCGGTTTTCCCCAAAGGCCGCTGCCAGTCGGATAAGGCGGCCGCAGTTTCGGCTCCCCCCGGTTCCCTTCCATGGAATTTATGAGAGCTGTTTCCTCCCCGCAAACATACGCTCCCGCGCCTTGAAATATCTCCACTTCCAAATCATAACAAGATCCGATGATTCCTCTGCCTAAAAATTCATTTTTTTCGGCTTGTTCCAGCGCCATTTCCAAAATTTCCTTTTGCTTTTCGTAATGTCCATTGATATAAATAAAGGCCTTTTTGGCTCCAATAATGAGCGAAGAAAGGATAATTCCTTCCAAAAGCACATGTGGATTATTATCAACGATGCTCCTGTCCTTATGCGTCCCCGGTTCCGATTCGTCCAAGTTGCAGATAAAATATTTTTCACCACCCTGAGTCGCCACTAGCGATAATTTATCGCCTGTTGAAAAACCGGCCCCGCCCCGGCCGCAAAGACCTGATTTTTTTATCTCCGCCAATACCGTCTGCGCGTCCAGATCACGAATAAACTTTTTGAGCGCCGAATAACCACCAACAGCAATATAGCTTTCGATTTTGTCGGGATCGATTTTGCCCCAGTTATTGGTGATTATTTTCGTATTACTCATTTAATTTTCAATTTTCAAACAATTTCCAATAATTCAATTCTTTTTAATTTTGAAATTCAGTCATTGGGTAATTGGAAATTGTTTGAAAATTGAAAATTAGAAATTCTACAACCATTCCTCCAATATCCCATGCACACCACTCGCCGTAACCCGCGTAAATATTTTGCCATTAACAACCACCACTGGTCCCTCCCCACACTGTCCGAGACAACTTATGATTTCCAATTTTATCTTCGAATTAAACCCGTCTCCGGCTTTGATCTTAAGATAATTTTCCATTTCCTTGATCACTTCAAAGGAACCGCTTACCGCGCAATTGGTTCCGCTGCAAACCTGAACAGCCAGACTCGGCTGTTTTTTTGTCCAAACTAAATCGTAAAAGCTTGCCGTTTCATATGTTTTGGAAAGCGGTATACTGAAATATTCAGCCGTCTTCTTGGCATCTTTTTCGGAAACATAACCAAAAGCGGCGCTGATTTTTTTCAGCGCCGGCAACAAGTTTCTCGTCTCAGGATCAAATTCAAGAAGTACCTTTTCTATGCTTCGCATATTAGCAAATGAAACTACGAATTAAAACAAATTTTTACAAATCATATTCGTAACTTCATTCGCCCTTATTCGCAATAATTTGTAATCTAAACTTTGCCGTCGCTTCCGAAAAACTTTATTTTCTTCTTAACCGTATCCCTTACTGCGTCTCTGGCTTCCCCAAGAAGCTTCCTAATATCAAATGAAACATTTCCCTGATTCCGCACTGAATTTATCAAGTTGTTTATAAACGCCAGCCGCGTTGCCGTATCCACATTAAAACAAGCTATCCCCCTTTGAATGGCCTCGTCGACTCTTCCATTTTCCCAATCCGAAGCGCCGTGCAACACCAGTGGGATTCCGACGTTTTTATTGATCATCTCCAGCCGATCGAAATCCGGCGCCAGCTTTTCCTTGAAAAAGTCGTGCGCGTTTCCAATCGCCACCGCCAAAGCGTCCACTCCGGTATTTTTCACAAACACTTCGACTTGTCCCGGATCGGTCATATACTTCCCCCAATCCACGTCTTCCATCTCAATCTCTCCCAGATACGGCACACTTCCCAGTTCCGCCTGAACATCCACTCCTTTCTCATGACAAAAATCAACTACTTTTTTGGTAATTTCAACATTATCTTCATATTTTTTCCTCGAACCGTCATACATTACGGAAGTAAAACCAATTGTTACCGCCCGTTGGATAATTTCAAAACTTTTACCGTGATCGAGATGGATTCCTATAGGAATTTCCGGAGCATAAAATTCCGCGTCGTTTTTTACCAAATTAAACATCCCCCGTCCGCCGCCGTACTCCATAGTCTTTTCCGTAATCTGGACGATCACCGGAGAACGCATTTCTTTGGCCGCTTCCACAATCGCCCTCGTTGTCTCAAGATTAACCGTATTAAACGCCCCCACGGCATACCCGCCCTCTTTGGCTTTGGTTAGAATTTCTTTGACTGAAGTTATCATATTATAATACAGAGACACACAGAATTTTACAGAATTACACAGAAAACAAAACTCTGTGTTGTTCTGTCCTCTTCTGCGTTGTTCTGTTATCCATTAATTATTTCCGCTATTTTCACAAATTCATACGGAGCCAAACTCTCCCGACCGACTAAAACTCCGTCCATTCCGGGCTCCAAACAAACTTTCTTCGCGTTTTTAGAGTTGACTGATCCTCCGTAAATAATCCTTACCTTATCAGCAGTTCTCGCTCCATATTTTTCAACCAGAAATTTCTTAATTATAAGCCGGGCGCTCATCACATCGTTAGTCGTCGGCAAATGGTCGGGATTATTGGAACTTATCGCCCAGACAGGCTCATAACATATTATGACATTTTCCAGTCTCGCGGCGGTTACCTTGTCTAAGCAATTCTTAAGCTGCCCAATAATCACAGCGGCACTATTCGGTTTTTGCTCTCTATCTCCCACGCAAAGAATAGGCTTGAGGCCGTTTTTTAACGCCGCCTCCATTTTCAAGTTTATTTCCTGATCATTTTCACAAAAATAGCGCCTGCGCTCGCTATGACCTATTATAACATATTCTCCGCCAAAATTTTTTATCATTGCCGGAGAAATCTCTCCCGTAAAAGATCCCTCTCTTTCCCAAAACATATTCAAAGCTCCAATTTTTATTTTTTTCCCCAGAACCTTAAAAAAGCTTTCCAAATGAATATGAGGCGGGCAAAGAATTATTTCTATTTTTCCCAGCCTTTTTCCTTTCAGCTCCTTCTTCAGCAAATCAAAATACCGCTCCCGTTCCATTGGAGAAAGAATATTCATTTTCAAATTTCCCACAACCAGCTTTAAAGGCATATGTTTTGAATTTTTAATTTTGGAATTTGATATTTATTTGGGATTTGGATTTTGGAATTTGGATTTTTTTATGCTAAGATGTCTCCTGACAAACCAAACCAACCCCGCTAAAATCACTATCCCAATCACGATATCAAACTTATGGAAATACACGCCCAGAGTGTTCCAATTATCGCCCAGCTTTTTTCCAATATACGCCAAAAGATAGCAAAACGGCAAGGATCCCAAAAAGGTATAGACCACAAACTGCCAAAAATTCATTCGGGCGATTCCCGCTGGCAATGAAATGAAGGTTCGTACCACCGGCATCATCCGGGAAAAAAATACCGCTGCGTTTCCATATTTGGCAAAAAAATTGTCCGCGATATCCAGATCATGATGAGTCACCAAAACATATTTTCCGTATTTTTCCGCCATTGGCCGCCCGCCATAATACCCTACCCAATACGCCGCTACTGATCCGATCACACAACCAATCGCTCCCGCCAAAGCCACCCCCCAAAGGGTAAATTCTCCAGTCGAAACCAGATACCCCGAAAACGGCATGATAATCTCCGATGGAAGCGGGATACAAGCCGACTCGATCGCCATCATTAGAGCCACCCCGGAATAGCCAAACATTGAGATACTGGCAATTATGAAGCTGGCTAAAATTGAAATTATTTTTTCTACCATATTCTTCAAACACCAAGATACAAGAAACAAGATACAAACAATTTCCAATGAACAACTTTCAAAATCACAAATGCTACATTATTTTATTTTTGGTAATTGTGATTTATTTGTTTCTTGTATCTTGGTGTTTGGTTATTGATTTCGTAAGAAATCTGCTGCCACTTCCGGCTCGATTGTTGAAATTTCCACTCCGGTGGAAAGTTCGAATCCCGCCCAAATAGAGGTGCGCGGAAGAATTTCAATATGCCAATGAAAATGCGGATAATCCTTGCCATCGCAAGGCGCGGTATGGATATAGAAATTATAGGCCGGATCGCCTAACGCCCGCCAGATTTTGTTAATTGCCGTCTGAAGCGCTTCGCCCAATGCTATTTTTTCGCTATTGGAAACTCTTTCAAAATACGGGGTGTGCTTCTTGGGAATCACCCAAGTTTCAAACGCCGCCCGAGAGGCAAACGGACAAAATACCAAAAAATCTTCATTTTCAAAAACAATCCTTTTTTTGTCGTCTTCTTCCCACTCGATCATCGCGCAATATACGCAATGCTTGTTGGATTTGTAGTATTCTTCAGAACCGTTCAACTCCAGATTGACATAGGGAGAAATGACCGGTATGGCCATCAACTGGGAATGCGGATGGGCAATCGAGGCGCCAGCCTCCTTGCCGTGATTATGAAAAATATCGATATAATTGACGCTTTTCTTGTTCATTAGACCAATATATCTCGACTGATAAGCATCAATTATTTCCGCCACCTCCAAGCAGTCTAACTGCGCGATTTGTTTTTTGTGGTCTTTCGTGACTACAATTTCATGGTATCCCACACTGTCCATTCGGAAATATGGTCCGTCTTCCTGATGCCTGATTGCTCCGCCGATCGGTCTGGAAAAAGCCGGGTACTTGTTGGGAAAAACCCGCAAGCTCCAATCTCCGTCCGCTTTTTCATAAATCAAAACATCCTTCTCTTGTCCGCTGGCAACCGGGTCGCAAAACAAACAGGCCTTGCTGCTGTCTCCGATAATTTCCGCCCGTTTATTCCCCGCGAATTCTTCCGGTCTTTTCGATCTTCCCGTCGCGATTACCACCCAATCTCCGGTAACAATATCCTGGCGAAGTTCCGAATTTTTATTTTTGTTCGTATTTTCTTCTTGTGACACTTTTTTTAATTTCTAATTTGTGACCTTCGCTATTTTGTATTTTCCGCTCCACAACCTCATTCTTGTCTTAAACAAATCCAAAATCACTTGAAAATACCCGTTCGGTCCGGTGAGAGTCACCGTCGAGCCTTCTTCGTTCAGCCAGCGAACCGGCATCTGCTTTATTTTGAATCCTAATTTTTTAGCGAGAATCAACAGCTCAAAATCAAAGCCAAATCGATCCACCACCATCCGACTGGCGACTTCCTCAGCCGCTTTGGCTGTCAACATTTTGAATCCGCATTGCGTATCCGGAAAACTCCAAAGACCGAGGACTACTCGAATAAGCCAGTTGCCCATATCCCCCATTATTTCCTTATATTTAGCTTGATGCACCTGGACATACGCGCCTTCGATATCCCTAGAGCCCATTACCACGCCGTACCCATTCTTAAATTCCGGCAAAAAAGCATCCAAATGAGTAATGGAAGTTGAACCGTCCGCGTCCAAAAATAGTCTCAACTCTCCCTTGGCCTCAAGAAGACCCTGGCGTATGCCATAACCCTTGCCGTGATTCTCTTTGTTATCAATCAGCCTCAAATTGGTTATTTCATTCTGATAGCCCCTGACCACTTCCGCCGTTTTGTCCGGAGAACCGTCATTCACCACCACAAACTCATAAGTAAACCCCTTGGACTTCAAAAATTCATCCATTTCAATTAAATTTTTCCCTATTCTATTTTCTTCTTTGTAAGCGGAGATTATAACTGACAGATATGGTTTTTGTTCCATATGGATTTTTTAGATTTTATTAATTTTTAGCCTTTGCTCAATTGTAACACAAAATCTTGAAACGTGGAACGCGTAACGCAAAACTCTTTAGTCCTCGTTATACGATATACGTCACGCGATACGCGTTATACGCTTCACGCTCTGTCCAACCAACTTTGCAAAATAATTCTGGCGGCTTCTTCATCATCATGTTTTTTGACGCCTCGCACTCCTTTTTCAATCAAATTATACTGCGCCATTTTGGTGGTAAACATTTCGTTTTGGTATTCTATCTTCATGCGCGGAAGCGCCTCTTTTATCGCTTCGCCCAATTTCTCGCCATCATAAACCGTCTCTTCCTTGTTAACATAAGAGGGCACGCCAATAATGATTTTGCTTACATTCTCCCTTTCTATTATTTCCAAGAGCTTGCTGAAAAAATCATTGTCATTATTCAGTGTGCCATAAACAAAAGCGATTTTTATTTCACTATCCGCCACCGCTAAACCGACTTTGGATTTTCCATAGTCTATGCCTAAGTATTTCTTCTCACTTTTTTTATTTTTTGTATCTCTCATTTGTTATAGCATACATGGATTCTTTTCGTATTTCGTTAATTTCGTATTTCGTAAAACTTATGCTCGTGTTAATATTTCGCACCCGCCCTTTTTCACCACCACCGTATCTTCAAAGTGCGCGCTTAACTTTCCATCCCTGGTCGCGTATGTCCAACCGTCGCCCATCAGTTTTATATAATGCGTTCCCTCGTTGATCATCGGCTCCAGCGCCAGCGTCATTCCCTCTTTCAAAATAACCTCTTTACCTTTGGCTTTATAATTAAGAATTTGCGGATCTTCGTGAAGCTCCCGACCCACGCCGTGTCCAACCAATTCGCGCACCGCGGAAAAACCGTGCGAACGGACATAAGAATCCACCGCGGCCGAATACTCGCTCAGTTTGGCGCCGGCTTTTATCCGCCTGATCCCTTCGTCCAAGCTTTCGCGCGTAGCGTTGACGAGTTTTCGCGCCGCGGGACTGACTTTCCCCGCTTCAAATGTCCGAGCCATATCCGTAATCATCCCTTTGAATTTCATACCGATATCGATTTTTACGATATCCCCTTCTTGAACAATCCTATCGCGCCTGGGGATGCCGTGAACCACCTCGGAATTGATGGAAGCGCACACGCTGGACGGAAACGGCGGCGTACCATAACCTTCGAAAATAGGAACTCCTCCACTATCAAAAACCAGCTTTCTCGCCAGCTGGTCAATTTCGTGCGTGTTGGTTCCGGGAGCGATATTTTTTCCAATCTCATCCATAATCCCCGCTAGAATTCTGCCCCCCTCTCGCATCGCCTCTATTTCTTGAACATTCTTAATTACTATCATTTACGAACTACCTGCCCGAAATGCTGCCTGCATACAGCCATTCCATCTTGGTAAGTTATTTGATTAGCTGAAATACTACAAACCAACGTGAAATTTCGCAGCAAGCGGGCGAAATTAACGAAATACGAAAGAAAAATATGAGCGTTTCGTATTTCGCTCGTTTCGTATTTCGTAAAACCAATTTTTACTCAATATCCTTTAACTTCGCTAGAATACCCTCAAATACTTTTTCAATTGTTTGCTCGCCATTCACCTCCGTCAGTTTTTCCTGCTTTTTATAATGCTCGATAACCGGAATAGTTTCGTTTTGAAAAACTTTCAGTCTTTTTCTTATTACCTCCGGCGTGTCGTCAATCCTTTGTATAATTTTCCCTTGACAATCCGGGCAACTTTCTTTTTCGCTTTTTATATCCTTGCCTTTAATCAAAACTTTTTTACATTTTTCACATATCCATCTTTTGGAAATTCTTTTCACAGTTTCTTCCTCTGAAATATTTACATAAATAACCTTATCAATTTTTCGTCCTGACTCTGAAACTGCCTTGTCAAAATATTCCGCCTGATCCATCGTCCTCGGAACACCCTCAAAAATAATACTCTGCTCCCTCGAAAAAGAAGCTAGCTTTATCCCCAAAACTTCTTTCAAAATACGGCTTGGTACCATAGCGCCAGCCACATTCTGATATTGATATATCTCTCTTCCAAGCGGTGTATCTTGCTTAGCCACCTCACGCAAAAAGTTTCCCATATTAACCCGCTCCAAGTTAAACTTTTTCGCCAGCATTTCTGTTTGAGTATCTTTCCCTGATCCCTGCGGACCCAAAATAACTAAATTCATATCCTACACACAGAATTACGCAGAAATTTACAGAACAACACGGAATTTCTCTGTGTCGTTCTGCCATATTCTGTATCTTTCTGTTTTTTAAAATCCTTCATAATCCCTCATCACCAATTGCCCCTCCACTTGTTTGATAGTTTCAATTACCACGGACACGACGATAAGCAGTCCCGTTCCGCCGACCGTAACCGAACCGATACTGGTAAAAGCCTGGACAATGAAAGGCAACACCGCGATCAGCCCCAAAAAAGCGGCTCCGGAAAGAGTTACGCGATTCATAATTTTATAAAGATATTCCGCCGTAGTGTGCCCCGGCCGAATTCCCGGAATGTATCCGCCCTGTTTTTGCAAAGATTCAGCAATCTTGTTCGGATCAAACACCACCGCCGTATAGAAATAAGTAAAGGCCACTACCAGGATAAAGTACATCGAGCCGTAAAAAAATTGGTTTTGAAAAATATTAGTGATAGAACTGGCGATCCCGGCAACCGTAGGATTTCCCGCGCCCGCCAAAAAGTTGGCAATCATCCCGGGGAAAAGCATGATTGACATGGCGAAAATAATCGGGATCACTCCGGCCTGGTTGATGCGAAGAGGGAGATGAGTGGACGTCCCGCCGTACATTTTGTTGCCCCGAATCCGCTTGGCGTAAGAAACCGGAATGTTTCTTTGGCCTTCAGTGATGAAAACCACCGCCGCCACGGAAGCGATTATGATGGCCAAGAAAATGAGATAAGTGAAAAATTGGGAAGAGTCCCAGGTGGCCAGAATCTGTGAAACTGCCGAAGGGATTCCTGACACAATTCCGGCAAAAATGACCAGCGACACGCCATTGCCGATTTTTTTCTCGGTAATAAGTTCGCCCAGCCACATCAGAAAAACAGTTCCGGCGACGGCAATAATTATCATCGAGGCGAGCTCGAATGTTCCGGCCGCGCCCAAGATTCCCTGGCTGCGAAAAAGCGCCGTCATTCCGAAAGTTTGCATCGCCGCCAGCGGCACCGTCAGCCAGCGCGTCCACTGGTTGAATTTTTGCCGGCCGGCTTCGCCTTCTTCTTTGTAAATTTGTTCCAAACGCGGAATGATCATCGTCATCAGCTGCATAATAATCGAGGCGGTGATATACGGTCCCACTCCCAGCATCACGATGGAAATGCTGGAAAGTCCGGAACCGGAAAAAAGATTGAGCAGGCCGAAAAATTCATTGTTCTGGAAAAAATCCCGGAGGCGTTCCTGATCCACGCCCGGAATGGGAATGTTGGCAGCCAAACGAAAAACTACCAAAAGCGCCAGAATAAAAAATATCTTATTCCGAAGTTCTTTTATTTTGAAGATTTGGATAACTTTGTTAAGCATTGATTTCCTACGAAACTACGAATTTGTATTCTTGTAGGCGCCTTAGCTTACCGACTTTGAAACAAGTATTTTTTCTCCGAAAGAAAATTCTTTTTTGCCATCTTTCGGACCGAGAATTTTCACGCCGCGTTTAACCTCGACTTTCTTAACAAGATTATTTTTAATCAAGTCTTCTATGGTAATCTTGGCGCCTGATTCGAATTTTTTCGACAAATCGGAAAATTTCACGATGACATTTTTGGGATTTCTGGAAGTGAATCCCCGTTTCTTTTTCATATGATCAACCAAAGTCGAACGGCCGCCTTCAAAAAGAGGATTGACATTTCCGCCGCTCCGAGCCTTTTGCCCCTTATTTCCCCGTCCCGAATAAGTACCTTTCTTCCCGCCGCGCCCGATGGTCTTTCTTTTCTTTTTTTTGCTGTTTAGTTGTAAGGTATTGATTTGCATAATATAGTTTCTTAATCTTAAGACTTACGCGTTTGACTCGGAACGGTGAGCTTATGAAGGCTTGCAAGCGGGAAAGAATATCCCTTAATCTGCGCCCTATTGGAATGTGTAACGATAAAAAACGAACATTCGGCCGGAATCGCGAGACGAGACGAGGCAAACGCGTAAGCCGTCAATTTCTAAATTCCCCGCTATTTTACGTCCTCTGTCTTTTTTCCGATTCTCCCCATCTTCCCGGCTTTCAACTTGGAACTTTCCAGCATTTGCAAGGCCGCGATTGCCGCCCTGGCGACGTTCAGCTTATTAGCTGTTCCCAGAGATTTTGAAACGATGTCTTTGATGCCGGCAAAATCAACGACCGCTCTTACCGCTCCACCTGCTACGATTCCTCTTCCAACCGGCGCCGGTTTTAAAATTATTTTAGCACTTCCTTTTTTGCAATAAACATCATGGGCGATGGTATTTTTGCTCAGCCCGACCGTGATCATATTTTTCTTGGCATCGTCGAAAGCTTTCTTTATGGCGTCCGAAACATCCGACCCTTTCCCCACTCCCACACCGACTTTGCCTTTTCTGTTTCCGATAACCAAAGTCGCGCGAAACCGAAACCGCCGTCCGCCTTTCACTACGCGGGTTACTCTCGCCAAATCCAAAAGCTTCTGGTCATATTCAGGTTTTTCCCGCTTGGTCTTGAATCTTTTATTGTCTCTAGCCATAATAATTTACAAGCGATACTAATCTACGAATTACATACGAATGCCACAAATATTTTCGTATCATTCGTATGCAATTTGTGTCATTTGTATCGCTACTAGAACTTAAGTCCGCCTTCTCTCGCTCCTTCCGCGAGGGCTCTTACTTTTCCGTGATATTTATATCCCGACCTATCAAAAACAATCTCTTTTATCTTTTTGTCCGCGGCCTCTTTCGCGATAAGTTTGCCCAGTTCTTTGGCTCCCTCGATGTTATTCGTGGATTTCTTGATCTTTTTGAGACTGGCAGAGAACAAGGTCTTCCCCTCAGTATCATCCACCAATTGGGCGTAAATATTTTGAAGACTTCGAAAAACGCAAAGTCGAGGTCTTTCAGCCGTGCCAAAAACCTTGGCCTTTATTCTTCTTTTCCTGTGTAATCTTAATTTATTCTTACTTGACTTTACCATAATGATATTCGCAATTCGTAATAATTCGTTTAAAAATTCGCGTGAATTCGCTATTTCGCTGTACCTGCCTTCTTTCCAACTTTTCTTCTGACCTGCTCGTCCGTGTATCTGAATCCTTTTCCTTTATACGGCTCAACTTTTTTGAGCGCCCTCACGTTAGCCGCAAACTGCCCAACCGCCTGCTTGTCGATTCCTGAAATAGAGAGTATATTATTATCTTCCACTTTCGCGATTATATTTTCCGGGACCTCTATCTCCACCGGATGGGAAAAACCGAGCGCCATAACCAATTTCTTGCCCTGAAGAGACATCCTGAATCCGACCCCCTTGAGCTCCAGCTTTTTCTCATATCCGGCGCTGACTCCCGTAACCATATTGTTCACCAACGCCCGGGTTAATCCCCAAAACGCGTTAGCTTCCTTGAATTTTTCCGATTTTTTCACTAAAATCTTTTTGTCTTCAATTTCCAATTCGATTTCCTTATATAACTTTAAACCAAGCGTCCCCTTGGGACCCTTAATTTCAACATTCCGCTTGTCATCAATCTTCACTTCCACGCCTTCCGGAATCGCTATTGATTTTTTTCCTATTTTAGACATATTTTTACCAGACTTCGCAAATATATTCTCCTCCCAACCCTTTCTCTTTCGATTCTTTCCCGGTCATAACCCCCAGCGAAGTAGAAATTATCGCTACGCCAAAATTATTTTTTACGCTTTTCAATTCTTTATTTTTCACATACTGTCTCTGACCTTGTTTGCTTTTCCTTTTTATTCCCTGTATAGCCGGGATTCTCTTGGTGCCGGAAATCTTGAAATATTTCAGTTTCATTATAATGTTGGAAAACTTTCCGTCCTCCACCCGAACCACTTTCTCGATAAAACCTTCTTTCTCGAGGATTTTCGCGATAGCCATCTTCAACTTAGAGGCGCTAACCGCTACCTCTTCTTTGCCAGCCATCTGGGCGTTTCTTATTTTAGTCAACATTTGTGCTACAGTATCCATAAATATTTTACCAACTAGATTTCTTAACTCCCGGAATCTGACCGGTGCTGGCCAACTCCCTAAAACATATTCGACAAATATCAAACTGCCTCATATACCCATGCTTTCTTCCGCATCTCCAACAGCGCCTGACGATTCGGGTGGAAAACTTCGGCTTTTTTCTCGCTCTTGCTTCTGTTGACTTCTTTGCCATACTAATGTTGTTTATAGCTTTTAACTAAGTCTGCCATTTACGAACTACGAAATTAGCGAACTACGAAACTCTTGAACTAGTCATTCTTGTATTTTTTCGTATTTTCGTATTTCGTTCATTTCGTATTTCGTAACCTATTTTTTCTCTATCGGAAATCCCAGCGCCCGGAATAATGCCATTCCCTCTTCTCTGTTTTTGGCGCTAGTGGTTATATTAACTTCTAAACTGAAAATATTTTTTACTTGCTCGGGCAGGATCTCCGGAAAAATGAGATGCTCTTTTATGCCGAGATTGAGATTGCCGCTGCTGTCAACGGATGATTCTTTTATTCCTTGAAAATCCCTGATTCGAGGAATAGCCGAACTAACCAGCTTTTCAATAAAATCCCACATTCTTTTTCCGCGCAATGTCGCCTTCATGCCAACCTCAAGACCTTCCCGAATTTTGAAACCGGCAATCGATTTTTTGGACTTGGTCATAAGAGGCTTTTGCCCGACAATTGTCTTGAGCGATTCCAAAATATCGCTAACCATGCCGGAATCCTTAATAAATTTTCCAATTCCAACATTAACCACAACCTTCTCGATTTTAGGCGCTTCCGAGTCGTTCTTGAAGCCCAGCTTCTTCTTCATTTCCGCAACGACTTCTTTCTTATATTTTTCCCTAATGCTAACCATAACTATTGCTACTAATTAAACTTTCTTAATTTACGAACTACGAAATAAGCGAACTACGAAACTCTTAGACTAGCACTCTTGTATTTTTTTGTAATTTCGTATTTCGTTCATTTCGTAGTTCGTAACTGCTAGATTTCTGATCCGCACTTCTTGCAAATCCTAACCTTGATTTTCCCTGTTGTCTTATACCCAATTCGAGAGGTCTTCCCGCACTTCGGGCAAACCAAAGCCATATTTGAAACAGTCACCCCTCTCGGAATTTCTACTCTTTGGCCCTTTTCTCCTTCTCTTTTCGGACGAGTATGTTTTTTAACAACATTCAAACCTTCCACAACAGCTTTTCTGTCTTTCGGCAAAACACGCAAAACCTTGCCCGTCTTCCCACGATCTTTTCCCGCTATCATCTTAACAATATCATTTTTCTTTATTCTCATAAAAAAATACAAATTTTTTACAAATTTTAGCGAATGTTTTACAAATAATTCGTAACTTCATTCGCCCTTATTCGTAATAAATTCGTTGCTATAGTACTTCCGGCGCCAGTGAGACAATTTTATTATATCCCTTGTCCCGTATTTCTCTGGCAATCGGACCGAAAATTCTTGTGCCTTTCGGTTCCTTTCCTTCCAAAATCACGGCCGCGTTTTCATCAAATCGAATATACGACCCATCCTTTCTTCGCAGTTCTTTCCTTTGTCTAACAATAACCGCCCGCACCTTGTCTCCCTTCTTCACCATTCCTCTCGGTTCCGACGATTTCACGGAAGCCACAACAATGTCTCCGATTCCGGCAAACCTTCTCTTTGATCCGCCCAAAACCTTGAAGCATTCGATGACCTTAGCTCCCGAGTTATCCGCTACCTTCAATTTTGATTCCGCCTGTATCACAATATTTTACGCTATTTTATAATATTTATCCTTGCTCATCGGTCTCATTGGAACAATTTCCACCACATCTCCAATCTTATATTTATTCTCTTCGTCATGAACCTTATACTTCTTCGTGGATTTTATCTTCTTGAGGTATTTGGAATGCGTCTTGAAGCTTTCCACGGCAACGACAACAGTCTTATTGGATTTATCGCTCACGACAACCCCTTTTTTCCTAGCTGATATTTTATTATCCTTGGAATTTTTTTCCATAATTTTTTATTCTTTATACCGCAGGTTTAGCTACGCCTTGTTTTTCCTGGATTAATGTCAAAATTCTCGCGATATCTTTTTTCTCGTTTCCGATAAGCTTGGTATTTTTTGCCTGTTTCGCGGCAACTTCAAATCGGGCTTTCCTGACAGAGTCTCTTTTCTCCGCCAAAAGCTTCGTGAGTTCTTCTATTCCTTTTTCTCTCAATTCTTTCGCTTTCATATAATTCCGCTATTAGTCCTTAACAACAAACCTGGTCTTAACATTTAGTTTATACGCCGCCAAGCGCATAGCTTCTTTAGCAATCTCTTTTTTCACTCCGTCCATTTCAAATAAAATTCTTCCCGGTTTCACAACGGCCACAAAATGATCCACCGCTCCTTTTCCTTTTCCCATCGGGGTTTCATCTCCCTTTTTGGTCATCGGTTTATCGGGAAATATTCTAATCCAGATTTTTCCGCCTCTTTGAATATATCTTGTCATAGCCCTTCTCGCCGCTTCAATCTGCCGCGAAGAAACCAAACTGGAACCAACGGACTTGAGACCAAAACTGCCAAAACTGATCTCGCTCCCGCGATTGGCGTTTCCTCTGATGCTTCCGCCTCTTTGGATCTTTCTATGTTTTACCTTGCGTGGCATTAACATGATTGCAAATTCCTACAAATTTCAGCGAATAGTTTACAAATAAATTCGTAATTTCATTCGCTCGCATTTGTAACTAACATTCGTAATTATTCAAATACTTCCCCTTTATACAGCCAAACCTTTACGCCTATCGTTCCGTATGTCGTATACGCAGTCGCTCTGGCAAAATCGATATCGGCCCGCAATGTGTGCAGTGGCAATGTCCCTTTTGACATCCACTCCCGCCGAGACATTTCCGCTCCTCCCAATCTTCCGGACATTTCCAGCTTTACTCCCTTGATCATACCGTTCTTCATCACCTGTTCAGCCATCGATTTCATAATCCTGCGAAAAGGCATCCGTTTTTCTATCTGCTCCGCCATATTTTGGGCGACCACTGACGCGTCTTCTTCCAGATTTTTTATCTCTTGAACTTCTAATTTTAAATTTATGGATTTATCTCTTTTGAAAAAATTGTTTTCTATGTAATGTTTGATATCTTCGATTCCGCTCCCTCCCCGGCCAATCAGAACTCCGGGACGGGCAGTCTTTATAATTACCCGAATCATCTTGGCAGACCGTTCCAGTACGACGCCCGCAATAGCCGCCTGCTTCCACTTCTTCATTATGGCAACTCGAAGCTCGATATCCTGCCTCAGGTTTTTCTTGTATTCTTTTTTTCCAAACCACTTGGATTTCCAGCTCTCAGTGATCCCTATGCGAAACCCGGTTGGATTAACTTTATGTCCCATATTACAAATTTTTTACGAATTTAAGCGAATACCTTACAAATAATTTGTACCTTCATTTGCTTTTATTTGTAACTGATTCGCACGTCACATTGATTTCCTTCTAAATATCCTGTTCGTCCAATTTTTAGTCTTATTTTCTTTCCTTCCCGTAATATCTTCTCTTTTATCTTCAACTTTTTCCGTTGTTGTCTCGACGCCCTCTTTCCCGTCCTGCTCTTCTCTTTCCTTTTGTCTTTCTTTTTCTATCTTCTCTCTTTCTTTTTGCCGTTCTTTCTTTTCTTTTTCCATCTGTTCCTTGCTCTTGCGGTTTTTACCTTCCTCTCTTTCTTCCAAAACTATTTCAATTTTGGAAGTTCTTTTGAGAATTCTTCCAGCTCTGCCGAAAGCTTTCGGCATCCATCTCTTAAGAGACGGGCCGGCGCCAACCGTGACATCGAAAACATACATATTATTTCTGTCTATTCCTGAATTATTCTCCCCGTTAGCAATCGCGCTTTCCAAAAGTTTCTTGAGATCGGCATTTGAACCTTTTACAGTGTTATCTAGCTGATTCAAGGCATTCCTAACATCCAAACCTTTGATAAGATCCGCGGAAAGCCGCACTTTTCTCGGCGCTATTCGTATGCTCTTTAAACTTGCCTTAACTTTCATAGCCTTACTAATTTCGTGAATTATTTCTTCTTGGTTGTATCCGCCGCTTTCGCCGCTTTCGCCGCGTCCAACTCTTTCTGCTTGGAGGCCTGCTCCAATTCTTTCTGCATCTTTCCTCCATGCCGGACGAACTTCCTGGTCGGAGAAAACTCCCCCAAGCGATGCCCTACCATTTCTTCCGTAACAAAAACTGAAATAAAATCTTTGCCATTATGCACTCCGAAAGTAAACCCGATCATTTCAGGAGAAATGACTGAAGCGCGAAGCCACGTCTTGATCACGCTTTTGTCTTCCGGCTTCTTGTTCTGAATTTTCTTTATCAGCCTCTCGTCAACAAAAGGCCCTTTTTTCAAACTTCGTGTCATATTACTTTCTTTTCATTCTTCTTTTAATAATAAATTTATTGCTGTATTTCTTCTTCTTTCGAGTTTTCTTGCCAAGCGCCGGCTTGCCCCAAGGAGTTTTCGGGTGCTTAAGTCCGATTCCCTGGCGGCCTTCGCCTCCGCCATGAGGATGATCCACTGGATTCATCGCTGATCCTCGCACTGCCGGCCTTTTGCCAAGCCACCTGGATTTCCCCGCTTTTCCTATATTAATCGAATTGTGTTCAAAATTGCTGACTTGTCCTATCGTAGCATAACATTCGCTGCTGACCAATCTGATTTCTCCGGAAGACATTTTTACCTGCGCTTTTTCCCCTTCGATGGCCGTAAGCACTGCTCCGGATCCGGCGCTCCTTACTGCCTGGCCGCCCTTTCCCGGAAACAGTTCCACATTTGAAATGACAGTTCCAACTGGAATATTTTTAACTTTAGTCCGATTTCCCGCTTTTATGGAAGCGTTTTCGCCGGACATAATTTCCTTTCCTTTTTTCATCCCTTCAGTCGCCAAAATATACCGCTTCTCTCCGTCTTTATAATTAACCAAGGCGATAAAAGCGCTTCTCACCGGATCCTTTTCAATTGCCGCGATGATTCCCGGAACGCCGAATTTGTCTTGTTTGAAATCCACCAATCGATATCTTCTTTTATGCCCGCCTCCCTGGTGTCTGACGGAAATTTTCCCCCAGGATCGTCCCGCTTTTTTAGTAATTTTAGCGAGCAAGGATTTCTCCGGTTTTTTAGCAACATCAATAGCGGCCTTCACTACAGACATATTTCTCCTCCCGGCGGTATTCCGTTTGTAAACTTTGATCGCCATAACTATTTATTTCCAAATATATCAATGCTATCCCCTTCTTTCAGCGTCACAATCGCTTTTTTATATCCCGCTTTCCGGCCGACTATTTTTCCTCTGGCTCTTTTCTTGCCCGGGACATTTATCGTCCGAACTGAAATTGCTTTGACTTTGTATAGTTCCTCCACTGCCCGCTTGATTTGATTCTTATCAGCCTCATTGAAAACCTTGAAAACATATTTATTCAAAGCCGCCATCTCTGTCGCCGCTTCCGTGATCCAAGGTTCGACAATCGTCTTGTATGCGATTAAATTATTTTCGCTGGCCATACTTTTCTTCTAAATATTTAACAGATTCTCTGGTAAAAAGCAAATTTTTGTTATCCAAGATATCCAAAACATTCAGCTGGCTGGTTAAAATATTCTTGACTGTTTTTATGTTTCTGCTGGCTATCCTCAATTCCTTTTCTCCTTCGGAAAACGCCATTAGCGTTCTTCCTTTTATTTCCAAATCAGCCATGGCTTTGGCCGCTGTCTTGGTTTTCTTTTCGGAAAAATCAAACTTATCCACGACTTTTATCTGTCCGTCTTTCATTTTTCCGCTCAAAGCCAGGAGAATAGCTTTTTCATTCATCTTTTTGTTGATTTTCTGTTTGAAATTCCTGTCATTTCTCGGTCCGAAAACAATTCCTCCCTTTCGCCAAACCGGAGTTCTCACTGAGCCAACTCTGGCTCGCCCGGTTCCTTTTTGCCTCCACGGTTTTATGCCGGATCCGGCTCGCTCTCCTCTGGTTTTGGTATGGGCCAAAACTTGCCTTTGATTGGCTGAGATTGCCACGTAAACCTGATGTAAGAGCTCATCATTGCCGGGCAAACCAAAAACAGCATCAGAAGCCTCTATATCTTCAATTTTTTTGCCCGCCAAATTGTACACTTCTATTTTCATTGATTCAAAACTACAAACTTACAATTTCCACGATATTTCCCGGAATTCCCGGCACGGCGCCTTTGAATCCCAAAACATTTTTCTCTTTGTCTATATAAACAATTTCAATATTCTTTCCAGTGGCGCGCTTGCCGCCCATTCGACCCGCCATTCTCTTTCCTTTAATTACGTGTTCGGGAAACCCCGCTCCGATGGATCCGGGAGCGCGAAGATCATGTTTGTGCCCATGGCTAGCCGGAGATCCCTTGAAACCATGCCTTTTTACTACTCCTTGAAATCCTTTCGCCTTGGCCGTCCCGCTCATCTTCACTTTGTCGCCTATTTCAAAAATAGAAACCTCCACTTTGTCGCCTTTCTTCAAATCAGAATCTTCTTCGATCCGGAATTCCTTCACTACTTTTCTTTTGGCGGTTTTCGACCTTTCCAGCGCCACTGCTTTGTATCCGTCCTTTTCTTCGCTTCGCAAAAGGGAAACTGAGTTTTCCGCGCATTCAACCAAAGTCACATTTAGCGCCTTATTTCCTTCATATATCGTGGTCATCCCCAACTTTTTACCGAGTATGAATTTCATATTTTTCGAAAAATAAAAAACGGATATCCATAAGCTGCTTTAAAATGGGCTTATGTTACCCGATTTAAGCTAGCTTAGTATCCGATTGTCTGATTTAAACTTTCGGACTTTAACTAGAAGGACTACAAATGTTTACAAATTCAAGCGAATATTTTACAAATTCTTTAATTTCATTTGTAACTCCATTCGCCCCCATTCGTAAAAGATTTGCAACTCACATTTTAATTTCGATATCCACTCCCGCCGGCAAATCCAGATTGGTCAAACTATCTATCGTCTTGGGAGTCGGACTCAGTATATCAATCAATCTCTTGTGAATCCGCATCTCATATTGGTCGCGGGCATCCTTGAAAACAAACGTTGATTTGTTTACGGTATATTTCCGAATTTCTGTAGGCAAAGGCACCGGACCGGAGATGACAGCTCCCGATCGCAAAGCGTTATCAACTATTTGCTTGGCCGATTGATCAATGATTTTATGGTCATACGCCTTAATCTTGATCCTTATTCTCGGTTTTGCCTCTTCTTCGTTTCTGATAGCCATCTAATTTTCAATTACAAGCGATACGAATGACACGAATAGCATACGAATGCTACGAATATTTTTCGTGTCATTCGTATGCTATTCGTAGATTGGTATCGCGCTTCTAAATTTACTCTAAAACCCAGCCCTCTTGAAAGAGCTGGGCAAAGAATAAACTTTTCTACTTCAAGATTTTGGTTACCGCTCCGGCGCCGACTGTTCGGCCGCCTTCTCGAATAGCAAATTTCATCCCTTCTTCCATTGCTACGGGAGCAATAAGTTTTACGGCAAAACTAATCGTATCTCCGGGCATAACCATTTCAGTTCCTTCCGGCAAAAGCACTTCTCCGGTCACGTCAGTCGTCCGAACATAGAACTGAGGCTTGTATCCCTTGAAAAATGGAGTGTGCCGTCCGCCTTCCTCTTTGTTTAAGATATATACCTGGGCTTCAAATTCAGTGTGCGGAGTAATCGAGCCGGGCTTAGCCAAAACTTGTCCTCTTTCCACGTCCTCTTTTTTGGTTCCTCGAAGCAAAACTCCGGCATTGTCCCCGGCCTGTCCCTTATCCAGAGACTTGTTAAACATTTCAATTCCGGTTACGGTCGTTTTCTGAGTCGGGCGAAGTCCCACGATTTCCACGTCATCATTGATATTCACCGTACCTCGCTCGATTCTCCCGGTTACCACCGTGCCGCGTCCTTCAATGGAAAAGATATCTTCGATCGGCATCAGATAATCCTTATCAACTTCTCGAACCGGTTCCGGGATTTTTTCGTCCAGTGCCGTCATCAGTTCCAATACCGGTTTAGCCGCTTCTTCATCAACTGACTTGGATTCAAGCGCCTTGAGGGCTGAGCCGCGGATAACCTTGGCGTTATCGCCGTCAAATTCATATTTGGTCAAAAGTTCGCGAACTTCCGCTTCCACCAATTCCACCAACTCCGGATCATCCACCATATCGACTTTGTTCAAAAATACCACAATTTCAGGAACACCTACCTGTTTGGCCAAAAGAATGTGCTCGCGAGTCTGCGGCATAGGACCGTCCGTGGCCGCTACTACCAAAATCGCGCCGTCCATCTGAGCCGCTCCGGTAATCATGTTCTTGATATAGTCGGCGTGTCCCGGACAATCTACGTGAGCATAGTGCCTTTTTTCCGATTCATACTCGCAGTGGGCCGTCGCAATGGTAATTCCACGCTCCCTTTCTTCCGGAGCCTTGTCAATTTCGTCCACACCTTTTTCCTTGGCTTGTCCCAAAAAGCTCAAAACATGCAGGATTGCCGCCGTAAGGGTGGTTTTTCCATGGTCAACGTGGCCGATTGTTCCGACATTGACATGGGGCTTAGTTCGTTCGAATTTTTCTGCTGCCATATTTTTTTAATTTTATCGTAAATATTTACGCGTAGTCTCCGGAGAAAACCCAGAGCGCCCGCCCAAAGTAAGGCGGGATCCGTAATGTTTTACGAATTAGTTATTAAATTTTATTATGTATCCCAAAAATAGTATAACGCCAGTCTTTGCTTTTGGCAAGTTGTCAGGCGGTTTTCTCATACCTTACCTCTTCGTCTTTGATTTCCCCGATTTCTTCCAGATCAATCTGATCCATTTTGTCCTTTTCCTGGGAAAACTTCCAACTCGCAATATCGTTGTTAATCTTATCAACCAATTCCTGCTTTGTCAAGCCTTCCAGTCCTTCTTGCTTGATTTTCCGAAATTCCTTGAGCGTCAAAAGAACATAATACTTTCCCTGGTCTTCCAATACCGCCTTTCCGCCCAAAAGTTCCATCGCTTCTTTGAGTTTCTTATCTAACATTTCTTCGTTGCAAAAAAATAATTTACTTTCCACTCCTCAAAAAAATTTTACCGCAGATAGGTTTTTATGTCAAATCAGATCAATAAAAAAATAGCCCGCACCGCGTCCTTCCGTTCGGAAAGATACGCAATGCGAGCCATCAGTCCTAGACACTTTGAATGCCCAGGAAGTCCAGAACTCGAGAAGAGATTTTGAAAACTTGCTGAAATCTATTCGTGACAATTATGAGCTTGCCTTGAACAGATGCCAACTCTTCCGCAAGTTTTATCTTTTCCGGTTCGACTTGTCTAAGTCGATCCTCCGCCTGATGAAGCCGCGTCTCCAGATCCTGAATACGCTGCTCAACCACGTCTTTGTAGTCAATCTGACCGGGACGACGCTTTCCATCGACTGGATTGCTGGGACATTTTCCAAAAGGATCAAGCCCAACTGGTCCGCCAGAACGACTGGGTCCCGCCCAACACCCGCAGCCATGTTTGCAATCACAAGTCCCCTCGCGATTGCCGTAATCATGTCCTCCATGCTTTTTCTTTTCATGTCCGTTCGGCATTTCTTATCCACCCCCTTTCAGATGAAAATATTCAAAAAATAAAAAGAACGCCCCTCCCCAAAAAAACTAACTGAATATAATCATACCCTAAAACAAAAAGCAAGGATTACATAGAGTTTTCCAGCCCGACAAATTTCTTGTAATTATTTCGATTGACCAATTCCAAAGAACTTCCGGGATAAGCATCCAAAAATATTTTCGGCTTTTTGAATTTATCACTGGTCCATTTGAATTCAAATCCTGAAAGTTTCCCTCCCGCTTCTTCCAAATAATCAATTTCCTGTCCGCGGACAGTTCTCCAAAAATAAGTATTTTTTTCCAACCCGTTATTGTTAACATATTTCATTCTCTCGCTGATAATGAAATTCTCCCAAAGAGCCCCCGTGTCTTGGCGCAAGTCCAAGGAATTTAAATTATTGATAAGCGCGTTTCGCATACCGGTATCATAGAAATATATCTTCCTTAACTTCTTCAGTTCGCTTCGAAGGTTCCGGCTGAAAGGCTCCAATCTGAAAATAACAAAGGCTTTTTCCAGAATCTGAATGTAGTTCGCCACTGTATTTTTATCTATTCCTATCAACCCTGCCAGTTCATTATAAGAAACCTCATTGCCCACCTGAAGAGCCAACGCCCTAATCAGCTTTTCTATTGCTTCCGGATTTTTTATGTTTTGATATTGCAAGACGTCTTTATATAAATAGCTCCGAGCCAAACTCTTCAATTTATTTTCTATATCATCTTCGTTTAAAACAACTTCCGGATACATTCCATAAATAATTCTGTGTTCTAAAAGACGACTAATCTCCAACTCGGAATAAACATGGCTCAATTCCTCAAGAGACAACGGATAAACTTGAAATTCGTATTTTCTGCCAGTAAGAGGCTCTTGCGCTTCATTGAAAAGATCGAATGAAGATGAGCCTGTGGCTAAAATCTGAATTTCAGGAAAGTTATCGACTAGCAGCTTAAGAGTCAACCCGATATTTTTCACCCTTTGAGCTTCGTCCAAAATAACCAGTTTTTTTCCACCCAAAAAAACTTTCAACTCCGTCGAAGTCTTGTTCGTCAAGGCTTCTCTTATATCCGGCTCATCACAATTCAAATACACCGAATCTTTAGAAGAAAACTTTTGTATTTCTTTAACTAATGTAGTTTTTCCAACTTGTCTGGCTCCATAAACAATTACAATTTTCCCCTTGAATAAAGCTTTTTCTATCAAATCCTGCACTTTTCGCTTAACAATTCTCATAAATATGTATTTTTGGTGAATTAACTATCCTAATTGTATATTATTTTGGTGAATTAGTCAAGTCCCCCTCCTCCAAATAAAAACAGCCCGACACATCGCCGGGCTGCTTTTTATTGAAAAAGCAAAGTATTATTTCTTCCCTCCGCTGGTGATTTCTTCCGCCACGCTTTTCGGCACTTCGGCGTAGTGGGCGAATTCCATGGTGTAGTTGGCGCGGCCCTGGGTCATACTGCGGAGCTGAGTGGCGTAACCGAACATTGATGCCAACGGCGCTTCCGCTTCGATTTCTTTGACGCGGGCGTTGCCCTCGCCGCGATCATTCATCTCGCGGATAATTCCCCGCTTGGAATTCAAATCTCCCACCACGTCGCCCATAAACTGTTCGGGGGTGGTCACCACCACTTTCATAATCGGTTCCAAAATGATCGGATTAGCGCGACGCGTTGCTTCTTTGAAAGCCATCGAACCCGCGATACGGAAAGCCGCTTCCGAGGAGTCCACTTCATGAAAAGATCCGTCGTATACCGTCGCTTTGACGTCCACCATCGGGTATCCCGCCACCACGCCCGAGTCCATCGCGTCCTTGATTCCTTTTCCAATCGGCGTGATATATTCCTGTGGAATAACACCGCCTTTGATTTCGTCAACAAATTCAAACCCGGCTCCCGGTTCTTGCGGTTCCACTTTGACCCAGCAATGACCGTATTGTCCGCGTCCGCCGGACTGCTTGATATATTTTCCTTCCGCTTCCGCCTTGGCTTTGATTGTTTCGCGATAAGCCACTTGAGGCTGACCGATATTGGCTTCCACTTTGAATTCCCGCTTCATCCGATCAACAATGATATCCAAATGAAGCTCACCCATCCCGGAAATGATCGTCTGGGCGGTTTCTTCATCCGTTCTTACTTTGAAAGTCGGATCTTCTTCCGCCAGTTTGCGGAGAGCCATTCCCATTTTTTCCTGGTCAGCTTTGGTTTTCGGTTCCACCGCGATTGAGATAACCGGCTCCGGGAAAGTGATCGACTCCAAAAGCACCGGCTGATCCGGATCGCAAAGCGTGTCTCCCGTAGTCGTGTTTTTCATTCCCACTAACGCTCCGATTCCGCCGGTATAAATTTCGTCTATTTCTTCCCGATGATTGGAATGCATCTGAAGTATTCGGCCCACTCTTTCTTTTTCACCTTTGGAAGAATTGAGAACATATGAACCGGCTTTGAGCGTTCCTGAATAAACCCGGAAAAAAGTCAGCTGACCCACGAACGGATCCGTCGCCACTTTGAAAGCCAGAGCGGCGAAAGGAGCGTCGTCTTCATATTTGATTTCAATTTCTTTCGTCTCATCCTTGATATCGGTGGCCTTTATCGCCGGCACGTCCAGTGGCGAAGGCAAATAGTCCACCACCGCGTCCAGCACCAACTGCACGCCTTTGTTACGAAGAGCCGTTCCGGTAAAGACCGGAACCAACTTGGTATCAATCACTCCTTGGCGAATGGCCGCTTTCAATTCCGCCTCGCTAATTTCTTCTCCGCCCAGATATTTTTCAATCAATTTGTCATCCGTCTCGGAAACTTTTTCCACCATTTTATCCCGCCATTCCTTGGCTTTATCCAAAAGTTCCGCCGGCACTTCCCCTTCAATCACTTTCTCTCCCATCTCTCCGGAAAAAGTATAGGCTTTCATTTTGATCAGATCCACCACGCCCGCGAAATCTCCTCGCTCTCCGATCGGAATTTGAATCGCCACCGCATTCGGGGTCAGCCGATCCCAAATGGTTCTCAGGGCGTAATAGAAATCCGCTCCTTCTTTGTCGATTTTATTAATAAAACAAATCCTCGGCACGCTGTATTTGTCAGCTTGCCGCCAAACGGTTTCCGACTGCGGCTCCACGCCTTCTTTACCGTCAAAAACCACTACGCCGCCGTCCAGAACGCGCAACGACCGCTCCACTTCTACCGTAAAATCCACGTGTCCGGGAGTATCGATGATATTTATCTGATGGTCTTTCCAATAGCAAGTCGTCGCGGCCGAAGTGATGGTAATCCCCCGCTCTTTCTCCTGTTCCATCCAGTCCATTGTCGCCGCTCCTTCGTGCACCTCTCCGATCTTGTGGGTAATTCCGGTATAAAACAAAACACGCTCGGTAGTAGTTGTCTTCCCGGCGTCAATATGGGCGATAATCCCAATGTTTCTAATTTTTTCTATTGGATACTTCCTGGCCATAATTTTACAAGCGATACTAATCTACGAATGACATACGAATGCTACGAATAATTCGTGTCATTCGTATGCAATTCGTGGCATTCGTATCGCGACTAAGCGAAGTGGGCAAACGCCTTATTGGCATCCGCCATCCGGTGTACGTCTTCCCTTTTTTTGATAGCCACTCCGGTTTTGTTGGACGCGTCAATAAGTTCGTCAGCCAGTTTTTCCGCCGTCTTTTTGCCTTTTTTAGTATTCATAGCTTTCTTTATCCAACGAATCGCCAACGTCACTCTTCTTTCTCCCGCCACCGGAACCGGCACTTGATAGTTGGCGCCTCCCACTCTTCGGGATTTCAATTCAACCAAGGGAGAAACGTTTTTGATAGCTTGCTCAAAAACATTCAGTCCGCCTTTTTTGGTGCGCGCGTGAATAGCGTCAAAAGCGTCGTAAACTATTTTCTCCGCCGTTGATCTCTTTCCTTCCAGCATAATGTTCCCGATAAATTTTCCCACCAACAAATTGCCGTATTTCGGATCAACTTTAGCGGTTTTTTTGTATACTCTCTTGCGCCTTGGCATAATTTTACAAGCGATACTAATCTACGAATTACATTAACCCAATACCAATCTACGAATTACATACGAATGCTACGAACAATTCGTGGTATTCGTATGCAATTCGTGGTATTCGTATCGCGCTTATTTACTCTTTAGCTTTCTCTCTTTTCGCTCCATATTTACTTCGCCCTTGCTTCCGGTTGGCTGTTCCGGCGCTGTCCAGCACTCCCCGGACAATATGATACCGGACTCCCGGAAGGTCTTTCACGCGACCCCCCCGAATCATAACAATCGAGTGTTCCTGAAGATTATGTCCGATGCCGGGAATATAGGCGGTTACTTCCATTCCGTTGGTAAGTTTGACTCTCGCGATTTTCCGCAAAGCTGAGTTCGGTTTCTTCGGCGTAGTAGTGGAAACTTTGATACAAACTCCCCGCTTGAAAGGACTGCCGGTGCTGACGGGCTTGTTTTTCAAAGTATTGAAAACATGCTTAAAAGCCGGGGACTTGCTTTTCTTCTTCCCTGTCTTTCTTGGTCTTCGTTTAAGTTGGTTGATTGTCGGCATAAATGCAAATAATTTCTAATTAAAAAACGAATGAATTCGAATGCATTCGTCTAGACATTCGCGACAATTAGCATACGGTTGCCCAGCAAAATAATATTAGACGATATATCCAAATATGTCAAATCTTAATCTTATCTTTCAATTTTTGCTCCTAAACCGTTATCCCTAAAAACAAACTCAACATAAAATTCAGGAAAGCGCCCAAGGGCCCGGAAAAGAATATGATAAAAAACAAAAGGATAACAAACCCGAACTGTTCCAACATGGCCATCATTTCTATCTTCATCGGGAAAAGAGAAAAAAGCAACTTGGAACCGTCCAGCGGCGGAATGGGAATAAGATTAAAAAAAGCCAAAAGAACATTCCAAAAAATTATTATTACCAAAAGCTCAAAAAATATAGTTTGAAAAGAGCCCGAAATTACTTCAGAAATCCGCCCCCAATCATTGAAGTTAATAATGATATCTCTTTTCAGGCCTGATGGAATAGAAATGAATCTGGCGAACGCGGTGGCAATGAGCGCGATGGAAATATTGGTCGCCGGACCCGCCAGCCCCACCAGCGCCGGACCCCATTTCTGATCGCGAAGATTATACGGGTTATACGGCACGGGTTTGGCCGAACCAAAAGCAAAGCGGAAGCCCGTCAGAAGAAGCATCATTATCGGCATTCCGATTGTCAGCCAGGGATCAATGTGTTTGAAAGGATTAGCCGTAATCCTTCCGGCGTACTTGGCCGTCGTATCCCCCAGCCACAAAGCCGCCACGCCGTGCGCCACTTCGTGAATAATTACCGAGTAAAGCAGAATAATGATATAGAAAACGATTAGGACAATTTCATTTAGCATGTTTTTCTTGCTAATATTACTTTTGTATGTTAACGTATATTTCGTAACAAATCAACCCATTTACGAACTACGAAATAAACGAAAATACGAAATTATTTTACGGGCTGATCATGGCTACTCGACAGGATAGTTCTCATTATAATTTTTCGTACTTTCGTATTTCGTATTTAATTCGTATTTCGTAACCTATGAGTAGAACTTGTGATGTTTGCGGGCGAGGTTCCATGACCGGACACAAAGTCAGCCACTCCAACGTCAAAACCCGCAGAACTTTCGCCATTAATCTGCAAAGCAAAAAGGTTGACGGTCAAAGGAAAAAAGTTTGCACCAAATGCATCAAAACCGCTTCCAAAAAGCAAGCCTAAAAAAATCCTCCCATATGGGAGGATTTTTTTGTAAATATGTCTTTCAACTTTTCTATAGTCCAAGCACTTTTATCAGCTGCCGGACAAGAGAAACGGCTACCGGCGGAGCCAGGAGACTGAAAACTTCCACTCCTTCGTCGTCTTTGACGGAATAAGGCCGCTCCAGCGTCCTGACGGTTTTAGAGACTTCATCATATTCATAATAATACTCCGGGGTGATTTCATACTCGTCTGTCAATTCTTTGGCTTTTTCCACCGGAACGGCATTTCGGATAAGAGCCTTAGGAACTCCATGAAGCGAGAAAACTTTGGCGATCAACTTATCATCCATTTCCAGTCGATCACGGATAGTTTCGATACCCAAATTATCCCCTTCTTTGGCGCTCATCCGGGCATTCGCGCATTCCGGGTTATCGCATTTCAAAAAGAATTCTTTTTTATCCTCGTCATATCCAACTTCTTTAGTGGCGAATAATTTCAAATTTCTTGGCGTATGGCAAATCGGACAAACCGCCCGGTATTTCATCCGTTCATCAATAACCGCTTCCGGGATATCAATAGCCACGAAAATATCCGGATCCTGACGGTAGTCAATAAGTTCCTTGAAAAACAACGAGTAAGAAACTTGATCTAAGTTTCGAGGGAACCCATCCAGAAAGATGGCCTTTTTACCCATCTTGTCAATTTCTCTCTTGACAAGAGCCATGATAAACTCATCCGGCAAAAGTGTTTTGGTATCGCGATTAAGAAGCGCCTCGATACCTTCTTCCGGAGTAATGTAGCCCCGATAATTTTTATGCAAGTATTCCAGCAGTTTTTTCTTTTCATCCTCGTTTTCCATCGCTGCGTGTACGTCCCTTACTACATCCCCCACTGAAATATGTCCGATTCTGTCTTTGCCAAAAATTTCCATGAGTAGCTTAGTATAAGTACCTTTACCAGCATTCTTTTTCCCCAAAAAATACACGATAAAGGTTTTACCTTCCTCAAAATATTTCTTGAGTTTGGCGATTTCACCTCCAACCTTTGCCTCAAAATATTCCTTTCTTTCGTTTATATCCGAAAGATTAAACTTTTTAGCCACTCCCTCCACTCTTGTGCTGGAAAGAGGAAATTCTTCCATGTATCTCATTTTTTGAATGTTTAGTTGTTTAATTAAATTAAAAACACCTCAAGAGGGTTTATCTACTCTTAATGCTAGCAAACAATTTCTATTTTCGCAAGCCAACTTTTATCCCGCGCTTTCCAGCTCTTTTACTTTCTCAAAAATATTTTTGGAAATTTCTTTCGCGAGTTTTGCGTCGGCTTTGAGCATGGCTTTGGCCGCTTCGCGCCCGACTCCCAATTTCACTTCACCGAAAGCGTAGGAATTGCCTTTCTTGGCGACAACCTCATATTTGACGCCCGTGTCCAAGATATCTCCCGCCGCGCTGATTCCTTCGTTATACATAATATCAAATTCAGTTGTCCGAAAAGGCGGCGCCACTTTGTTTTTAACTATTTTTACTTTCGTGCGGTTACCGACAATCTCTTCGCCTTTTTTGATTTGCGCCGACCTTCTCACCTCAATCCTGACCGAGCAATAGAATTTGAGCGCATTGCCTCCGGTGGTTGTTTCCGGATTGCCGAACACCACTCCGATTTTCATCCGAATCTGGTTGATGAAAATGACCGTGCAATTGCTTTTCGCCACAATAGCCGTAAGCTTGCGAAGCGCTTGCGACATCAAACGAGCCTGGCGACCCATATGCTGGTCGCCCATATCTCCCTCGATTTCCGCTTTCGGCACCAATGCCGCCACGCTGTCCACCACGATTACCGCTATTTGACCGGAATTAACCAGTGTTTCAACAATATCCAAAGCTTGCTCCCCGTTGTCCGGCTGAGAAATAAGAAGATCATTCACATTCACTCCGATTTTTCTGGCGTATTCCGGATCCATGGCGTGCTCGGCATCGATAAACGCCGCTGTTCCGCCAACGCGCTGAGCGTTAGCGATGATATGCAGCGTCAGCGTAGTTTTTCCGGAAGATTCCGGTCCGTATACTTCAATAACCCGCCCGCGCGGAATGCCGCCGATTCCCAGCGCCAAATCCAAAGAAATTGATCCGGTCGGAATTGACTCCACATTGACTTTCTTGACATCCCCCAACTTCATAATGACCCCTTCTCCGAATTTCTCCCTGATTTCATCCACTACATTTTCCACCCCTTTGCTTTTTTGTTCTACCATAGTAACCTGGTTTTCTGGTTGAGCTGGTTTTCTGGTTATCAAGTCTTACAGACCAGCTCAACCGAATATTTTATATTTTTAGAACTTATGCATTTGACTCGGAACGGTGAGCTTATGAAGGCTTGCGAACGGGAAAGAGTATCCCTTAAGATGCGCCCTATTGGAGTATGCTGCGATAAAAAACAAACGTATGGCCGGAATCGCGAGCCGTGACGAGTCAAACACATAAGTCCCGATTTTATTAAAAACTTTTCAGTGGTATTCAACCACTACTTACAGTATACCAAAGACTAAAAAATTGGCAACCCAAAAAAACCAGTTCAACCAGAAAATCAGTATTTTGTATCTTTATTAAATACCACCCCCCGAACCGCTCCCGCCTCCTGACTAAGAGCGCCTATATCTTTTCCGTTAAATTTAACAAAGGTGGCATTGGCGCGCCCGGAATTCACCACGATTCTCTCCCGCGCTTTGAAAATCTGCGTCGCCCCCGTCAACATCGTCCCGCTGAAAACCAGATTATCGTCAGACTCGATCGAAAGCCACACCGGTCCCGGATCAACGCGCACTTCGATTTGCACCTCGTTATTTTCGTTTCCGGCGTTTTCCAATCCGTCTTTGTTTTCCGGATCAGGAGAACTATCTTGCGGACTGTCCGCTGCCTGATATTTGGAATTTACCGTTACGGATTCAATCGCTTCTTTTTCAAACTTATTCACCGATTTAACACTGATAACATTTACTCCCGATTGCAAAGTAATTTCTTCCCTGAATTTTCCCTCATCATTAACCAATATCGGCTGGTCATTGATAAAAAGATTTGCCTCTTTCTCCGTAACGCCTTCCAATACCACTGAATTCCCGTCCACCTCTGAATTATCCCGAGGGCTTATGACTACCAATCTGGGATTGCTGGCAAAAGAATTTACTTGCCGATACAAATACAAAAAACCGGAAAGAATTATGATAACTCCAAGAACGGAAAAAATTTTTTTGGGAGTAAGAACAAAAGAAGAAATATTGATGGCCTTCACGTTATCTCTGCCTTCATCAACACTTCCTCTTATATTTCTCTTAATTCCTTTTTCTTTTTCATAAAATTTAATAAGCGCTTCTTCGTCAGCGCCTAAAAATTCCGCGTAACTCCTGAGAAACCCTTTGACATAAACATCTGCCGGAAGCTTTTCGTAATTTCCCTCCTCGAGATATTCCAGATATTCCACTTTTATCCGAGAACAGCGGGACACTTCGCCGAGAGAAACCCTTCTTTCTTCGCGAAGTTTCTTCAGTTTTTCCCCCAGCGTCAAAGTTCCTACTTTTTTCTTGGTAAAGCCATTCATAACTTACATTTGCCATTTATCTCTTTCCTTTTGATCTTCAACCGGATTTTCATAACTGACAGCATCTTCAGCCGCGCCATACACTTCTCTAGGCTTGGCTCCGTCTGCCGGACCGATTATACCTCTTTCTTCAAGAACGTCCAGAAGTCGCGCCGCCCGAGCGTATCCCACGCGAAGACGTCTTTGTAAAAGCGACGCTGAAGCTTTTTTCGCCCTTGTCACTTCCGCTTTAGCCGCTTCATACATATCATCTTCGTTTTCTTCATGGTCGGCGTTCTTGAAATCAAGCCCGCCATGTTGCACATTTTCAACAATATTTTCTCCAATTTCTTCCTCTCCCCTTTCTTCTTTTTGATCTTTAATGAATTTCACCACTCGCTTGACTTCCGATTCACTGACAAACACTCCTTGGATTCTTTTCGGTTTGGGAGAGCTGGCGGAAAGATAAAGCAAATCTCCGTTTCCCAAAAGTTTTTCCGCTCCCGCCATGTCCAAAATAGTCCGGGAATCGATCTGAGTCGCCACCTGGAAAGCCACCCGCGTAGTCACGTTAGCCTTGATAAGTCCGGTGATAACTTCCACTGACGGCCGCTGGGTGGAAAGTATCAAATGGATTCCCACCGCCCGAGCCATTTGAGCAATCCTGACAATCGCCCCTTCCACTTCTTTGCCATGGCTTCCCATAAGATCCGCCAATTCATCAATCACTATGACGATATATGGCAGATTTTCCATTTCTCGCTCCTCGGTTTTTTTCGTTTCCGAATCGGTATATTTGATTTTTTTACCTAGTTTTTGTTTTTCCTTATATGAGAGAATATCGCGCGAGCCGGTATCCTGAAGGATGCGATACCGCTTTTCCATTTCGGAAACCGCCCAGCGAAGGGCGCTCACCACCTTGCCATTTTCCACTATCACGTCAGTCAAAAGATGCGGTATGCCATTATAGAGCGAAAGCTCGACCCGTTTGGGATCAACCATAATAAATTTTAATTCCTCCGGGGTGTTTTGATACAGTAAAGTCGTGATTATGGAATTTATGGAAACTGACTTTCCGGTTCCGGTCGCTCCGGCAATGAGCAGATGGGGCATTTTTTCCAAATTGCCAAAGATAAACTGACCGCTAACATCCTCTCCGAGCGCCAAAGCCAAGTCCGATTCCCTGGAACGAAAGTTGGAGCTTTCCAAAATATCCCGCAGCCTCACTGTCGCGGAAATTTTATTAGGAACTTCAATGCCAATCAAAGATTTTCCCGGAATGGGAGCCTCGATGCGAATCGGATGAGCGGCCAAAGCCAAAGCCAAATCATTTTGCAATCCCAAAATTTTGGAAATTTTCACGCCGACTGCCGGCCGAAAGCTGTACTGCGTAACGGAAGGGCCGGTCAAAATATCCCCTCTTTCCACTTCTATGCCGAAATTACGCAACGTTTTTTCTATTATCTCCGCGTTTTTATTGGTGTCTCCTCCTTTGGCTGATCCCGAACTTTTTTCCAAAAGATCCAGCGGAGGAAACTCCCAGTTTTTTTCCCCTGATGTTGATTTTTTCTTGTTCGAAGATTTCTGGCTATTCCTCCCGACAATCAAAGAGCGCCTCGTAAGCCCGGATTCCGCGAAGTTTTTATTCAAATCACTGGAAACAAACTGATCCGGACCTTCCACAAACTCCACTTTCTTTATATTATTTTTCGGATCTTCAAATATTTCTTTCTCTTCTTTGAAAGCTTCCTCAGAAACAGGAACTTTTTCCGGCGGCAATTCATCTGCTGTCTTTTCCTCTTCTCCCGCCTCCGCTTCTTTCTTTTTGAATTTATCCGCCAAACTCATTATGGAAAAATCGAAAGCCACAATCGCTCCAATAAAAAAACCAGCTAGAATTGTTACTAAACCACCGGCATTTCCCAAGTATTTTGTCGCCGCGTAAGCCGCGACATATCCCAAATAGCCCCCGCCATGGCCGCCACTGGCCATCTTCAGCATTTTGTCGGACTCATAGAACCAATGAGAAAACCCGGTGATGCCAACAAGAACGATAAATAAACCTAAAATTTTTGCGACATAAAAAGAAGTCTCCCTTCGAAGAAGCAGAACCGCTCCCGCCGCTGCCAGAAGAAGCGGGAAAATAATTTTAGTCCAGCCAATGGCCATTCCCGCCGCTTCATTTAAAGATCCACCGACTGTTCCGGCTTTGCCTAAAAATCCCAGCGCCATAAGAATCGCCAGGGAAAACAAAACCACCGCCGCGATGCTCCGTTTGGCATCCGAGGCGATATCTATTTTCAGGTTATTTTTTATTTCAGCGGTTTCATTTGAAACGCCTTGTGTTTTTTTTCTTCGTCCCATAAAGAATTTTTCTTTCACGTCAAATGTATTTTAGCATAATTTTCCAAAACAAAAAATAGAGGCTTTTTTGAAGCGCCCCTATTTTTAGAAGAAGTTGTTATTCAATTTTCATATCAGCCCAATGCTGGAAAAAACAGTGAGCGCCATAAGAGGCATAAGAGCCACCAGAACCGCGAAGTTCATATCTTCCGATTCTTTATGGGCTTTTTCCCTCGCCTCGCATTCGAGACAGTTGCAGGTCTTTTCCTGTTCCATTTTGTTTTTGTTTTGCTCCTCTTAGCGCTTATTCAAGCTCTAAAAAGGGCGAAATTAAATGAATTAACCGATAAAAATAAAAAAAGCCGGGCATCACCCGCTTTCTACTGCCTTTCTATTATACACCATCTAAACCCAAAAGTCAAATTTATGTATCCTCCCTCACTTTTTCGCTCGCGCCAAGGTCGCCATTTTTTATAAAGCACTCTCTAATAACTCGTCTGGCATGTTTTTTAAAAAACTACCCGTTGTTTTTTGAAATTAGCGAAAAAAATGGGAGGAAATAAAAGAAGTGCGGTTCGAACGAACCGCACCGCACTAGGGGAGTGCCCGTTAGGCGCTCAAACCCTTTTCCAAGCCGCGTTGCACGGCCGGCGATAAAACGACCAAAACTCCCCACACCCTAATCCGACATAGTCAGTCTCCTTTCCCGTCCATGATTCAGCTCCTTTCTCTTTCTCTTTCTCTTACTTTTCCTTTTGCAATAGCCGCTTTCTCTCCACAAGTTATTGTGGAAAGAATAAGCCAGGCAAAATCATTTCCTGTCTCTTGAATTCCAAATAAGCTTAAAAAACACCGTGAGCATGTTGGCTAAAGTTTTATTTTCTATCACTATCCCCCCAGTCTTTCCTTTATAATCAATCATAAAAACCTTATCGCCATAAATGTTCATCCCCCCGCCGAAAGGATACCTCTTGTAATCTATATACAAGAATTCTTTTAAAGTATTTCTCTCATCTTTTTCGTAAGCAATTTGCCGGCCTCTCTTTGAGGTATAGATTATATCCATTCTGATTTTTTTAGTCATCCTTTTTTGGCGAATATCAGAGACATTGTCTTTTAAATGGCTCTCATAAAATTCGTCCAACGGCAAAAAGGTGTAAACTGTTTCTCCGGAATTTAACGTCTCAATAAAGTCCATTTGCACCGAACGCAATCCTTCAATGCCTTCATAATATTTGACAATCGGCTTATCTTTGAAGGCGAAAAGAGATTTGAGTTCCGGCATTTTTTCCTCAAGGATCCTGGTTTTTTCCCGCGCTTCTGCTTCCCGGCTTTTGAGATAGTCCAAGAACCGCTCCGGTTGTTCGGCCGCGAAATAAGTTTTCTTGCCTTCGTCGTACGTCGACATCAAGCCCATTTCCGTCAAACTGTCGATAACCACGTAGGTCGTGGCGCGATTAACCTTGGCTTTCAGGGAGATGGTCTGCACCGGCGACGGACCCAACTCCAAAGAAGCCAAATACACCTTAGCCTCTTTTTCCGAAAGCCCCAATTTTGAAATTTCCTTTTCCAACATAAACAAATTATACCCAAAGTTGGTATTTTGTCAAATGCCGCTGACAAAAAACGCTCCGGTTTTTCCGGAGCATTTTTTTACGAGGACTTACGCGTTTGCCGCAGAATTATGGACAAGCCACTGAATTATAGAATGAAAGTCTAATGAATATATTGGGGTTAACTTAATGGCAAACGGTACTGATTCAGAATTCAAGGCAAACGCGTAAGTCCTGTTTCTATTATCATAAATTATTTCCGATACCCTGTTCCCGCCGGAATCAGCTTTCCGATAATGACGTTTTCTTTGAGTCCGCGCAGCTTGTCTTCTTTGCCGGCCACCGCCGCGTTAATAAGCACGCGAGCCGTTTCCTGGAAAGAAGCCGCTGACAAGAAGGATTCAGTCGAAAGAGCGACTTTAGTGATACCCAACAGCAATCTTTCGCCTTGGGCGATTTCTCCGCCGCCGGCTTTGGCGGTCGCGTTGGCTTCTTCGAACTCGTCCGCTTCCACGATGTCGCCTACCAAGAAACTGGTATCACCTTCCTGCAAGATATGGATGCGGGAGAACATCTGCCGGACAATAACTTCAATATGTTTGTCATTAATTCCCTCGCCTTGCGAAGCGTACACCTCCTGGATTTCCCGGACAATATAGCGATGGACGTCTTCCCAACTCATCGTTTTATAAAGTTTCCGCAAATCAATATGCCCTTCGGAAAGAGGCGCCCCCTTGGCAACAAGCTCGCCAACTGCCACCTTCAAGGTGCTACCGGCCGAGACGGCGTATTCTTTGATGGTTTTGCCCTTATCATTAGCTTCAATTCTTACAATAATACTCTTGTCGGCGTTTTCAATCTCGATAACTTTTCCGTCCACTTCAGAAATGATCGCTTCTCCTTTCGGAGGACGGGCTTCAAAAATTTCTTCCACGCGAGGAAGTCCCTGGGTAATATCGGAACCGGCGATGCCTCCAATGTGGAAGGTACGCATAGTCAACTGTGTTCCCGGCTCGCCAATCGCTTGCGCCGCCACGATTCCCACCGCTTGTCCGATTTCCACCAAATTTCCTCTTCCTAGATCCACGCCGTAACATTTTTGGCAAACGCCCCGTTTGGTTTTGCAAGTAACCACTGTTCTGATTTTCACTTTAACGACATTAGCCTTCTCAATCTTTTCCCCCTGCTCTTTCACAACCATTTCCCCCTTTTTAACCAAAATTTCCTTAGTCTTCGGATCAAACACGTCTTCCGCCACTACCCGGCCGATAACCCGGCTGGCAAAACTCTGTCCAATCCGGTCGGAATCTTCCCGATGGATATACGCTCCGACTTTATCCTTGCAATCTTCTTCCCGAACAATCACGTCTTGCGAAACATCCACCAAGCGACGAGTCAGATAACCGGCGGTCGCCGTTCTAAGAGCGGTATCCGCCATACCTTTTCTAGCTCCGTGAGTAGAGATGAAATACTCCAAAACATTCAATCCTTCTTTGAAACAGCTCTTAATCGGCAACTCAATAGTTTCACCCGTCGGACCGGCCATCAGCCCTTTCATTCCAGCCATCTGCACTACCACTGACTCCGATCCGCGAGCTTTGGAATAGACCATCGCGTAAACAGAACCTTCTTTGTCCATAGATTCTCTCACCGCGTCTGTAATCCTGTTTTTCGCCTCATTCCAGATTTCAATTACTTTGCCTTTTCTCTCTTCTTCCGTAAGAAGCCCCATGTTGTATTGTTTTTTGATCACTTCCACCTTCACTTCCGCTTCTTTTAAAATGTTTCCCTTAGCCTTTGGAACCACCAAATCATCCATTCCCCAGCTAATTCCGGATTTGGTTACGGACTGAAAACCGAGGTTTTTGATGCGGTCTACAAATCGAGCCGTTTCAGCCACTCCGAAATTCTCCAAAACTTGCGCCACCAAAAGTTTCAGTTCCTTCTTGGTCATTTCGTTATTGATGAATTCCATCCCCTCAGGAACGATCGAATTGAGTTTTACCCGTCCAACGGAAGTTTCCACCATTTGCCCATCCATAAGAATCTTGACCTTGGCTCGAATGTCAATATGCCCCAATTCGTACGCTAAAATCGCTTCGTCAGCCGAACTGAAAATCTTTCCTTCTCCTTTGGCTCCCGCGAGAATATGCGAAATATAATAACAGCCCAGCACCATATCCAGCGTCGGAGTGGTAATCGGTTCTCCGCTGGCCGGCTTCAAAAGGTTCTTGGAAGAAAGCATCAAATTTTCCGATTCCCAGCGCGCCTTGTCGGTCAGCGGGACATGCACCGCCATTTGGTCTCCGTCGAAGTCAGCGTTGAAAGCGCTGCACACCATCGGATGAATCTGAATGGCTTTTCCTTCAATAAGCACCGGCTGAAAAGCCTGGATAGAAAGGCGGTGAAGAGTCGGAGCGCGGTTAAGCAAAACGTAATGGTGACTGATAATTTCATCCAGAATATCATAAGCTTCCTCCGACTCGCCTTCCACCATTTTTCCGGCGCTGCGGACGTTATAGGCCAATTCTCTTTCGATCAGTTTATTGATAATAAAAGGCTTGAAAAGTTCCAGCGCCATTTTTTTAGGCAACCCGCACTGATGCAGTTTGAGTTTTGGACCGACCACAATCACGCTGCGCCCGGAATAATCCACTCTCTTTCCGAGAAGGTTCTGGCGGAACCGCCCTTGCTTTCCTTTCAAGGTATCCGCGAGAGATCGAAGCGGCCTTCTTTGACCGGTAGAAGCGGCCACGCTGACTTGGCTGCGCCTGGCACTGTTATCGAAAAGGGCATCTACCGCTTCCTGCAACATCCTTTTTTCATTACGGGTAATAACTTCCGGCGCGCCGATTTCGATAAGCTTTTTCAAACGGTTGTTGCGGTTGATTATTCTCCGATAAAGATCGTTAAGATCGGAAGTGGCAAAACGCCCTCCGTCCAAAGCTACCATCGGGCGAAGATCCGGCGGGATAACCGGAATAACAACCGGCAGCATCCATTGCAATTTCAAACCGGCGTTAATGAACCCCTGGAAAAGCTTGATTCGTTTGAGGGTCTTTTTTCGATCAACCGACTCGTCTTTCTCCAGTTCACTTCTTAAACGCGCGATTTCTTTCTCTACGTCTGTTTCCTCTAAAACTTTTCTAATCGCTTCCGCTCCGATTCCGGCGGTAAAAACCTGCCCGTAGCGAGAAGAAAGGTTAAAATAATCTATTTCGGAAATTATCTTGAGCCGGGAAAGATTTTTCAAGTCTTCTTTATATGAGCGAAAAATATTTTTTAGTTCTTCCAATTTGTCATGTCTAAGATCTTCTTCTTGGGAAAAATTAGCGGTTATTTCTTTTTGCTTGGATTTGAATTCCTGTTCAAGTTGGCTGAAAGCTTTCCCTCTTTCGGTCTCGTCAACGCTCAAAACAATATAGCTGGAAAAATAAATGACTTTTTCCAAATCCTGGACGCCAACCCCCAACGCCAAACCGATTTTTGAAGGCACGCCCCGCAAAAACCAAATATGAGAAACCGGCACAGCCAATTTTATGTGTCCCATGCGTTCCCGCCTGACATTGCTCCTGGTCACCTCTACGCCGCACTTGTCGCAAACTATCCCTTTGTAGCGGATCCGCTTATACTTTCCGCAATAACATTCCCAATCGCGACTGGGACCGAAAATTTTCTCATCAAAAAGACCGTCCTTTTCATAACGCTGGGTGCGGTAGTTGATAGTTTCCGGTTTGACCACTTCGCCGTGGGACCATTCCAAAATCTCTTCCGGACTGGCCAATTTCAACCGAACGCCATTGAAGTCGCTTATTCGAGTATTGATTATTGATTCCATGAATTATTAATACGATGCGAATCTACGAATATATTCGAATTTACGAATCTACAAATAACTTACATCTTTTACTCTTGTTATTCGTAGATTCGCATTCATTCGTTGATTCGAATCGGTATATTGATTTACGCTTGAATAAGATCTTCTTCTCCGCTTTCTTTTCCATCTTCTTCTCTGATGCTTTTTGCTTCCGTGAGTTCGACGTCCAGCCCCAGACCTTTCAGCTCGCTGACCAAAACATGGAAGGAAGCCGGGACATTAGGACTCTTTATCGGCTCACCTTTGATGATGGATTCATAAGCTTTTGAACGTCCCATAACATCATCGGATTTAATAGTCAGCATTTCCTGCAAAGTATAAGCCGCGCCATATCCTTCCAGCGCCCACACTTCCATTTCCCCAAATCGCTGTCCTCCAAACTGGGCTTTTCCTCCAAGAGGCTGCTGAGTGATAAGCGAATACGGTCCAATGGAGCGCATGTGAATCTTGTCGTCCACCAAATGGTGCAATTTCATGACATACATAACACCCACAGTTGTTTTATTATCAAAATATTCTCCGGTCCGGCCATTTACCAACCGCACTTTTCCATCTTCTGAAAGTCCGGCTTTTTTCAATTCTTCCTTGATCTGCGTTTCCGTCACTCCTTCCAGAGCCGGGGTAGCCGCTTTGTAGCCGAGCTTCATAGCCGCCCAGCCCAAGTGCGTTTCCAAAATTTGCCCGATATTCATACGGCTGGCCACGCCCAGCGGGTTCAAAATCATATCTACCGGAGTTCCATCCGGGAGATGCGGCATATCTTCCACGGGAGCTATTCGGGAAATCACACCTTTGTTTCCATGGCGACCGGCCAGTTTATCGCCTACTGAAATCTTTTTGAGCTGAGCCACTGAAACTTGAATTTGCTGGATCACTCCGGTTGAAAGTTTATCTCCCTGTTCGCGGGAAAATATCTTTATGTCCACCACTTTTCCGTACTCGCCGTGAGGCAGATAAAGCGAACTGTCTTTGACATCACGGGATTTTTCTCCGAATATCGCCCGCAACAATCTTTCTTCTGAAGTAAGATCGCCTTCGCCCTTGGGAGAAATTTTTCCCGCCAAAATATCACCGGAGGAAACTTCCGCTCCAATGCGGATTATTCCGGTTTCATCCAAGTTCTTGAGCCGGTCTTCTCCGATGTTGGGAATGTCGCGAGTCACGATTTCCGGCCCCAATTTGGTGTCGCGAACATCTATAGAAAAATCTTCGATATGAATCGAGCTGTAACGGTCGTCTTGGACCAACTTTTCGGAAATTATAATAGCGTCTTCATAGTTAGAACCTTCCCACGGCATAAAAGCCACTAAAATGTTTTGACCCAGAGACAACTCGCCGTGTTCAGTGGAAGCGCCATCCGCCAAAAGCTGGCCCTTTTTCACCATCTGTCCCTTCATCACTCGAGGAATCTGATTCATTGAAGTGAAAGCGTTGGATTTTACGAAAGTTTGCAATCGGTATTCCCTTTTTATGTAGGGCTTCTTGGCTCCGGCTGGCGCCTCTTCCTTGACAATGACATGATCACTGTCCACTTCCACCACTTCGCCTTCTTTCCTGGCAATAACCACTTGTCCCGAATCAGCCGCCGCTTTGTCTTCAATTCCGGTGCCGACCAATGGCGCTTCCGGCTTCACGCAAGACACGGCTTGTCTTTGCATATTCGATCCCATGAGCGCCCGGTTGGCGTCATCATGCTCCAAAAAAGGAATAAGCGCTGTCGCTACCGAGATACACTGCTTGGCGGAAACATCCACATAGTCTAGTTTATCCACTTCAATTTCCGTTGTCCTGCCTTTCACGCGCGCTCCAACCGAATCGTCCAGGATATTCCCATTTTCATCCGTTCTTATTCCCGCGTGCGCGATGTTTTTCCTATCTTCCACCGTCGCGTTGATATACTGGATTTCACTGCTAATAAACGGCCTGACTTTAACATTTCTAGTTCCTCTTTCTTTGGCAACTTTTTTCGCCGATTCTTCGTCAATTTTAGTTCCAACTTTGGCTCCGGCCACTTCTTCGCCCAGTATTCTGCCGATTAAATTTTCAACTTTATTCTCAACTTCTTTATATATCTTTAAATAAGGCGTTTCCAAAAAACCAAAATTATTGATTTTCGCGTAAGACGCCAAATGACCCACCAAGCCGATGTTCGGCCCTTCCGGCGTTTCCACCGGACAAATTCGTCCGTAGTGCGATTGGTGGACATCGCGCACTTCAAATCCCGCCCGCTCCCGAGTAAGTCCTCCCGGCCCCATGGCGCTAATTCTTCTTTTATGCTCCAGCTCAGCCAAAGGGTTGACTTGATCCATAAATTGAGAAAGCTGGGAACTGGCAAAAAATTCCTTGATAGAAGCCGCGATTGGACGGGAATTAATCAGTTGTCCCGGCACAACCGTGACAATATCGCAGGTACTCATCCGGTCTTTGATATTCCTGGCTGTCCGCGCCAGTCCCACGCGCAATTTGTTCTGAACCAATTCTCCGACAGACCGCACCCTCCTATTTCCCAGGTGATCGATATCGTCCGCGATCGCCATCGGATCATTGTTGAGCCGGATTATTTCCTTGATTATCAAAATCAGATCTTCCCTGGTCAAAACACGGTGTTTTTCGTCATTGGGAAGTTCCACTTCCAATCTTTGGTTGAGGCGGTAACGCCCCACTCCGCCAAAATCGTATTTTTCAAAATTGAAGAACATCGCGTCAATTACTTGTTTGGCGTTGGATTCAGTCGCCAAATCCCCCGGGCGGATCCTTTTATAAACTTCCTTGTAACCCTCACCCTGGTTTTTAGCAACGTCTTTCTCAATCGTTCTCTCAATAAAGCTAAATTCGCCGTTATCAATGTCAGCGAAAATTTTCTTCAGGTCCTCGTCTTTGGAATACCCAAAAGCCCGCAAAAGGGAGGTAATCGCCACTTTCCTCTTGCGGTCTATTTTCACAAAAATCGCCCCGTCCAAATCAGTTTCTATCTCCAACCAGGCCCCCCGGTTAGGAATAACTTTGGCGCCAAAAAGCTTCTTGCCTTTTTGGTAATTCATGGAAAAAAACACGCCGGGGCTGCGGATAATCTGACTGACGACCACTCTTTCCACGCCGTTTATAATGAAAGTCCCCCGGTCAGTCATCAAAGGAAAATCGCCCAAATATATTTCCTGTTCCTTTATTTCTCCGGTTTTTTTGATAATCAGCTGCACTTTGGCGCGAAGAGGCGCTTCGTAAGAGATATTTTTATTCTTGGCGGTTACTTCGTCGTATTTGGGATCATCTAAATAGTAATCCTTAAAAGCCAATTCCAAATCTTTTTCGGTAAAATCCCGAATCGGATTGACTTCATCCAGAAGCTCGCGAAGACCCTTTTCCAAAAACCAACTATAAGAATCCAGCTGGGATTCAATGAGGTTAGGCAGGGACACCATACTCATTTTTTTGAAGAATTTCCTTTTGGAAAGGGACGATTCCATTCCGAAGCTATCTTTAACCTTAAGCTGTTTTTGGGCTTTAAGCATACAAATAACGCTCATTTATTTACCCGCTTCGTTGATTTTCTTGGAAGCAAGGGCCGCTTAAATGAGTTTATTAAAAAGATATTTAATTTTCCGCCCTCAGGCGGATGTTTTTATTCTTCAGATTTTTGAGCCGTAAAGGAAAATTTACGGTAAAAGTCAAGCGAACTCAATGTAAAAGCATTGTACACGAAACAAAAATAATTGCAAGTCCTTTTGCATTTCAAGTCACCCTGCTAAATTTTATTTCCGAATTTCCTCTGATTTTTTGAAGTCTTTCGCAACTTTATCCAAATTATACTCTTTATTTTATTCTTGTCAAATTTTTGGTAGTCACACCCCAATTCCAGCTCTTAGCCACCGTTTTGGCAATTCGAGTGGTGGTATAGGCATCGCCCTGGTCGGACACCACTTCCATCTTTCCCGCTTCCGCCGCTTCCAGACCGCTTTTTTTCAAAAGACCGTCGATTTTCATCAGCAAAACCCGCGATAAATTATGCTCGTCCAAAAAACTTTCTTCGACCAGAACTTTTTTTCCGTCCTTCAAAACTATCTTAACCGCCTTATTTTCAATTTCAATTATGATTTTCATCTTTTCTATCTATTTTAGGACTTACGCGTTTGCCGCAGAATTATGGACAAGTTGCTGAATTATAAACTGAAAGCCTAATGAATACACCGAGGTTGACTTAATGGCAAACGGTACTGATTCAGAATTCAAGGCAAACGCGTAAGCCCTAAATTTTATCTAAAATCATCCCAAACCACGGCGTAAACTTTTCCGGGGAGTTTTGAATTTCTTTTCTTAATTCGGCTATACCAATCCAACGCCAGCCATCCGCTTCCTCAGGATTGATTTTCGGCTCGCCGTCAAATTTTCCGACCAAAACATGGTCAAATTCGTGTTCTGTGAGGCCATTGGCAAATTCAGCCCGATAAGTAAAACTAAAAACCTCTTTCAATCCACATTTAATTCCCATTTCCTCTTTGAGCCTCCTTTTCCCAGCCGAAATTACATCTTCTCCCGGCCGCGGATGCGAGCAGCAAACGTTCGTCCACAAACCTCCGCAATGATATTTCCCCGCCGCCCGTCTTTGCAGCATCATCTCGCCTTTCGAGTTATAAAGCAAAATCGAAAAACACCGATGTAACAGTCCTTTCCGATGCACCTCCATCTTCTCCTTCGTCCCGATCTCCCGGTCATTTTCATCAACCAAAATAATTTCGTCAGGCATAAGATTATTTTCCCGTCATTTCACCTTCCCCCACTCAAACTTCCACGGGTCGTCTTTTCTCCCGGGGGCGATGTCGGAGTGGCCGAGGGTGTATTTTATAGAATGATTACCCTTAATATAGCTTAGTAATTTTTTGAGCGAATTGTATTGCGCGCTGGTGGGTCCGCTGGTCTTGGAGTTGATAATTTCGATGCCGATAGAAAAATTATTCACCCCCGTCCGACCGTCGGGCATTTTGGATTCTCCGGCATGATAGGCGATATTCTTGTCTTCCACCGTTCGATAAACTTTGGCGTCGCGGGCGACAATGTAGTGTGGAGCTACGCCGTAGGATTTATATATTCCGATAATCTTATCCAAATCAAATTCATCTCCGCCGGTGGCATTGTAAGTCGAATGAAGTATGATGGTATCGATTTTTCTGCCGGAGGCTTTTTCATATCCCCAACTGGCCAGTCTGTCGTTGATTTTGAAATCGGGCTCGGCTTCTTTTTCTTCCTCTTTTTCGAATTCGGACTGCGCGTTTTTATTCTCAACAATAGTTGTCGATCCTTTTCCAACGCTTTCCATAACTTCTCCTTCAACCGTTGCTTCTTTCGTTACACCCGCCGTCAAATTATCTTCGGCGTTGCTTTGAACTTCTGCCGAAATTGTCGCTATTTCTTCCGTTTTATCTTTAACTCCGCTATTTTCACTAATCTTAATTTTCTTTTCACCGCCCTTCGAAAAATATACCCAACCGGTTCCAACCAAAATTATGACTCCCACGCCAATGATAATTTTCTTAATCATATTTCTTGTTTTATGTCATGTGTTACGTGGCCATTGTAGCACATCCGTTGATTTCAAAAAACAAAAAATACCTTACTATTGAATGATAAAATATTTTTGCCTCCTTAGGGCTATTTAATTAATGCTTCTGTTGTTGATTTTATTGAAATAATATCCCACGTCCGCGATCCACTTGGAAACGCTTTCCGGGCTGTGCCCATCGCAATTCCAGCCGCATTTCCAAACTACCATCTTCTCCGGCGTATCCAAATCATTTTCTTCAATAAGCTCCCCCATTCTGGCCGCTACGGCGTTAACCGCTTTTCTGGGACTGTCAAAACAGGTATACCCACTCTTGGTTATCCGCCCGCTTTGTCCGCGATAACCCCAAAAATTATAGCATTCCTCGCCGTCCAGCTTGGGAGTAAATTTTCCCCAGTTGCTTTCTTTCTTCGCCACTCCGATCATAAAAGCCGCCGTCTTGCGATCTTTGGTGGAAATATATTTTGCCATCCGCTCGATAGGGTACCCTTTGACCATTTCTTCGATATCCTTTTCCAACGGGTTGATTGGCTTGGAAACAGCCGCTTCCGGAATCTCTCTTTGGATTTTTTGGCCTGCCGTCCAAAACAATCCCCCGAAAAGGATGGAAACGACAAAAAGAAAAACAAACAAAAAATCCTCCAATTTCTTAGGAAGTTCAAAATTCACTTTTACTTTTTTGTTTTTTTGTTTCATCTAAGCCAAAAAGTTCCTTAAAAAACACAAAAACGGGGAACACACCCGTTTTCACTTCTTCCATTATAGCACGCTTCAACCAAAAAATCAAACGCGTTTTTTCATCTTGAGCGGGTAACGGGAATCGAACCCGTCTCTCGTCCTTGGCAAGGACGTATAATAGCCACTATACGATACCCGCGATCAAAGTTAAAAGTTGTAAAGCGACACGTTTATAAAGTGAACTTTACAAACTTTTTAGCTTTATAAACTCTTAACTCTTTGTTGGTGCCGGGTCCCGGGATCGAACCGGGGACACAAGGCCCCGCGCCAATTCCGAAAAAAATATCTCTTGATTCTTTAGTCTCTTCCCCGGAATCGCCTTCGGCTTAAACATTCGATATGCCAAACTTCATTTTGAGAATTGGGACGGGGTAAAATTTTCGGTCCGGCGTTTATCCCGCACCATTTTTTGTGCCAGATCCCAGAGTCGAACTGGGCACGCAAGGATTTTCAGTCCTTCGCTCTACCGCTGAGCTAATCTGGCTAGAATTCACAAAAAATGGTGCGGGACTCTACCACTGAGCTAACCCGGCCTGCCGCATTTGCTCACGAAATTGTATAAGTAATCTTAATATATGGTTTATCTAATTTCGAAGAGTAATTACTCTATATATCGCTAGCAAATGCTGCGGGTGGATCCTATAGGACTCGAACCTATAACCCCCTCGGTGTAAACGAGGTGCTCTAGCCAATTGAGCTAAGGATCCGAAACGATGTGCCTTCGGCGGGACTCGAACCCGCATGGCCTTGCGACCCATGCACCTCAAGCATGTGCGTATACCAATTCCGCCACGAAGGCTCGCGAAAAATACCTATTGCTCGGATTCAGCTATAACGGTATCTTCTTCAGCCTTAGCTTCTTCAGCCGGTTTTTCTGCTTCCGTGTCGTTCTTTATACCTTCCGCGTCTTTCTGCGTATAATCCTTAATATCCTTGTATTTCATTCGGCTCTGTTTGGCAGTCAGACTGCGGACATAATACAACTTGGCGCGTCGCACCTTGGCTCTCTTTACCAATTCAATCTTTTCGATATTCGGAGAGTAAACCGGCAAAATCAGCTCCACGCCCACGCCGTGCGAAACTTTGCGGACAGTGATTTTCGGACTGGAGCTTTGACGGGCGGAAATAGCGATAATCAAGCCTTCAAACATCTGGGTGCGCTCCTTTTCGCCTTCCTTAATCCGCATATAAATCTTCACTACGTCTCCCGCCTGGAGATCCGGCACAGCTTTCACTCTCTGACTTTTGTTGAATTCGATGATTTCTTGTCTCATATGGTTTGTATTCGTATGCGCGCAATATTCGTATGAGCACTTTCGTAGTGTGCTTTTCGTATACCGCTATTCGCATACTTTTATTATATCAAAATTATTAATTTTAAACAAAAAAAGCCCGCAAAAGCTTTTCTGAAGCTTTTATATCCTATCTTTATTCCCGACGTTTGTCAACGAATCCAGGAAATTTCGCATATCCTTGGGGATATCGGCTTTGAAGCCGTATTCTTTGCCAAAAGCACTGAAACTCAATTCCTTGGCGTGCAAAAGCTGCCTTTTAATTTCAGCCACTTCTAAAAAACCTTTTGCCTTGTATATTTCATCTCCCACGATCGGATGACCAATTGAATTAAGATGAACCCTAATTTGATGCATCCGTCCGGTTCTTGGCGAAACTTCCACCAAGGAATAATCAGCAAATTTTTTTATGATTTTATACTCCGTGACGGCCTCTCTGATTTTAGTCTTGGTTTTTCTTCCGGCAATGACTTGCTTTTTATAGTCAGCTGAACGCGCGATCGGTTTATCAATAATGCCGAAACTTTCCGCTTCGCCCAAATTTCCAAATACTATCGCCCAATAAGTTTTCTTAATTTCCCTTTTCTTAAATTTATTTTTAAGCTCCAGGAAAGTTTTTTGATTCCGCGCGACAACCATTATACCGCTAGTCTCCTTGTCCAAGCGATGGACGATACCCGGACGGATTTCCGGCGCGTCACCGACATTTTTTATTTCCGGAAATTTCGCCAAAAGCCCGCTGGCCAAAGTGTCATCTCTCTCAGCGCTACTCGGATGGACAGTAAGTCCCGCCGGTTTATTTATAACGATAAAATTTTTATCTTCATAAATAATTTCAAATTCTATTTTTTCATTCGGCCGCAGCTTTATAATTTTTTCCGGAATATCTACTTCCACTTCATCGTTTTTTTTCAAAATATAGCTCGGTTTGACGGTTTTTTTATTCACCAAAACATTCCCTTCTTTTATGTTTCGGACAATCTCCCCGCGGCTAGTTTTCGAATTAAAAAAAACTTCCTTCTGCAGGAATTTATCAACTCGCTCGCCGTTTTTTTCTTGATATGTTATTTCCATGTGCCCAGAAGAGGACTCGAACCTCCAATCCCTTGCGGGAACCAGTTCCTAAGACTGGCGCGTATACCAATTCCGCCATCTGGGCGTTTCCATTTTAAAAGTGGGCATGAGAGGACTTGAACCTCCACAAGATTGCTCTTATATGCTCCTGAAGCATACGCGTATACCAATTCCGCCACATGCCCTCTGTTATTCCAAAATAACTTTCAATCTTCTAACTTCGTCTTTCAACGCGCCCTCGTTTTCGTATTCCCCGTGGTGGCGCGTCCCTTCTCCGTAAGTTTCTTTTTTCATATCCAAATGGATATTTATCGTCATATCCGTGCCGGAAACATTCACGTACATATGGAACCGCGGATAACCGGACGCGCTGAACGGCCGCACGAAACTCATCTCCTCGCCTTCGTGCCGTTGAAAGGAATACCCCGCCCGGCGCAACATATTGACCGGATTTTCTGTAATATTTTTAATTTCCAGCTTCATCTTATTAAAGCGACTGGAATGTCTCAAATATTTATTCGAGTCATTCGAGTGCTCATTCGTAAATTCGAGTCGCTGCCACCACCGTGTTTTTCATCAACATCGCGATCGTCATCGGTCCCACTCCTCCCGGCACCGGCGTAATCGCGCCTGCCACCCGGCTTACTTTTTCAAAATCAACATCCCCCGTCAATCTCCCTTCCGCGTTTCTGTTGATTCCCACGTCAATTACAACTACTCCGGGCTTTACCATATCTACGGTTATAAGTCCGGGTTTCCCCGCGGCCGACACAAGTATTTCCGCGCCCAAAATTTTTTCTTTCAAGTTTGTTGTCTTGGAATGGCAAACCGTCACTGTCGCGCCCGCGTTGAGAAGCATGGCCGCCATCGGCTTCCCCACAATATTGCTTTTCCCAACAACCACCGCGTCTTTCCCGGCTATCTCAATATTATACTCTTTTAATATTTCCATAACGCCCGCCGGAGTACAAGGAAAAATTTGACCGTTCCCAACCATTAACCGCCCAACATTTTCCGGATGGAAACAATCAACATCTTTTTTAGGATCAATTGCCTCGATAATCTTTTTTTCATCAATATGCTTTGGCAAAGGCAATTGCACCAAGATTCCGTGTATCTCTTTGTCAGCATTCAGACTTTCGAGCAACTCAAGAATTTCTTTTTCCGCGGCATCTTTCCCAAGTCTGAAAACTTTCGAGTGAATTCCCAACTCTCGGCAAGCTTTTTCTTTGCTTCCGACATAGATTTTTGAAGCCGGATCATCTCCCACCAACACTACCGCCAATCCTGGAAAAATATTTTTCTTTTTCAATTCCTTGATTTCAATTTGGAGATTGTTCTTGATTTTTTCGGAAAGAATCTTGCCATCCAAAATACGCGCCATACTATTTTTTCATCCTTATTTTGTTACGCTTTAAAATCCCGTACATAATGCCGTAGGCCGCCGCCGCGATAACTAAAGCTACCACGAAAAATCCCAAAAGTAAAGGCAAGGTTACATCGAAAAAAACAACTCTTCCGAAAAAATATTCCCAACCAAAACCAAGGCAATTTTTATAATCCAAAACCAATTCCGCGTAGCCTCTGCCAAAAATGGCACTCCCAACAAAAGCTGCCAAAGGCAAAACGGCGATCGTGCTCCACATGTTGGTCGCCATTACTCCGGAAATGGCTGCCAGGCGATTCAAACGGAAAAATGACGCCAGTACTAAAGCGCTGGCCACTCCTCCCGGAATGATTCCCAAAAAAACTCCCAGCGCGAAACCGCCGGCTATTTTTTCCGGCGTATCGTTGATCAAAAAAAACTTTTCAAGAAGCCGCTTTATCTTGGATTTCATAGAAAATCAAAACAATCCTTTTATCACTCCCTCGTCGCTAACATCGATTTTCTCCGCCGCCGGAATTTTCGGCAGTCCCGGCATCGTCATAATGTCGCCGGCGATTGCCACGATGAATCCGGCGCCATTGCTAAGACGAAGGTCCTGGACGCGCAAAGTGAAATTTTCCGGCGCGCCGAGAACCTTCGGATCGTCAGTGAGAGAATACTGGGTCTTGGCGATGCAAACTGGAACCAAATCGAATTTATTTTTTTGGAAATTTTTCATCTGCTCCGCCGCCATTGGAGAAAATTCCACTTTACCGGCGCCATAAATATTTTTGGCGATAATCTCTATTTTTTCTTTGATACTTTTTTTCGTATCATAAATCGGACGGAAAGCGGATTTTCTGTTTTTCAAAGTTGCCAGAACCTTTTTCGCCAATTCTTTTCCGCCTTCTCCACCCTTGACCCAAACATGGCTCACTGCTGCCTGAGCTCCCAGCGCTTGGCACTTGGCCACGACGAGATCAATTTCCGCTTTGGTATCATCCGGAAAAACATTAATCGCCACCACAGTCGGCACGCCGAATTTTTTTATGTTTCTTATGTGCCGCTCCAAATTGGCTGTCCCTTTTTCCAACGCCGCTAAATTTTCTTTTTTAAAATTTGCTATTTCAACTCCACCGTTATATTTCAGCGACCTGATCGTCGTCGTCAGTACCGCCGCGTCCGGCTTCAGTTTCGCTATCCGGCATTTGATATCAAAAAATTTCTCCGCCCCGAGATCCGCTCCAAATCCCGCTTCCGTTATAAGATAGTCCCCAAGTTTCAGTCCGTAACGAGTGGCCAAAATACTGTTACAACCATGGGCGATGTTGGCAAACGGTCCGCCATGAATGAGAACAGGCGTGTGCTCCAATGTCTGGACCAAATTGGGTTTTAGCGCGTCTTTGAGAAGCGTCGCCAGCGCCCCCACAGCTTTCAGATCTTTGGCAAAGATCGGTTTTTTCTCAAAAGTGTAGGCGATAATTATTTTCGCCAGTCTTTTTTTGAGATCCGCTATATTTTCACTAAGACAAAGGATAGCCATGATTTCCGAGGCTACGGTAATATTAAACCCATCCATCCGCGTCATCTTTTTCTTTTTTTTGCTCAAATCTACCTCCACTTTGCGAAGCGCCCGGTCATTGAGATCCATCGCTCTTTTCCAAACAACTTTTTTTGGATCAATTCCTAGTATGTTGCCATGATAAATATGATTGTCGATCATAGCCGAGAGCAGATTATTAGCCGTGGTTATGGCGTGGATATCACCAGTAAAATGCAAATTGATATCCTCCATCGGCATCACTTGGGAATATCCCCCGCCGGCCGCGCCACCTTTCATCCCCATGCATGGTCCGAGAGACGGCTCGCGTAAAGCCAACATGGCGTTTTTGCCGAGCTTTCTCATGGCCATCACAAGTCCAATGGAAGTCGTGGTTTTCCCCTCTCCCGCCGGCGTGGGATTGATGGCTGTTACCAAAATCAATTTTCCGTCTTTTTTCTTTTTGAGTCTTCCCCAAAGTTCCGGTTTTAGTTTAGCTTTGTAGTCACCATAAAGTTCCAGCTCTTTTTCCCTGATACCAACTAGCGCCGCGATTTCCTTTATATGTTTCATCTTCGCCTCTTGGGCGATTTGGATGTCTGATTTCATGCCATTTTTGAATTACTAATTATTTTCGTGTATCCGTATATTAGTATCTTATTTGCTGTTCGTAAAGAAAAAGTATGTCTTTCCTTAGGCGGAATGTTTTAGCCGCTCTAATTCATCACGAAGAAACATCAATGTCTCTTGTTTCAATATCTTGCGGATCACTCGGAAACTGGCATATGGCAAAAGCACATTTAGATCTTGCGCGATAAGCTCGTCGGTTACTTTTTTTTCTACAAAATCAATCAGCTCCTCAAAAAATTCTTTTGCTGATTTATTGGTTCTTTCTATAATTACAGCTTCATTGTACTTTAAGCCACTCTCAAAAAAATGGTGTATGTCATAAACATCCCGGCCGGCCACGGCGGATTTTTGGCGATAACGGTCGATGAGAGCGACAAGCTTGTTGGCAAACATCGTGTCTGATGTCTGACAAGTAATAATTCGGTCAATCTCGGAAAAGCGCTTGGCTTCATATTGATTCGCTTTGGTCGGAGGAAAAGCCACGTCGATTTTGAGTGTGTTGCGCTCGCCAACTTTCGCCGGGTATTTTAGGAAATACTGCGGCACACGCCGACTCTGGTCTTTAATGACGAGTCCCAATTCGCTAAAAATATTTTCCATTTTTTTCCGTGCTTCCAATAAGTCTTTTTTATCGCCGACAAGATCAAAATCGAGATCAACCGAAAAGCGATCCAAAATGCCGAGCATGGCCGCGCAAGTACCACCTTTGAAATAGAGGATGCTGGCCAAATATGGATCAGTATATATAGAGGAAAGGATCCGATAAAGCCAAGCTTTATGCTTAGCGTCTTTGGGTTGAGGCAATTGCATAATTATTAATAGCGGTCAGGAGTGAGCGGAAAACCAACCGTTTTTTGGATTCGCCGCACTTCTTTCCAATTTATGGGAGCATCAAAATATGAATGTGGATTATAATAAAGGAGATCGGCCACGGCTCGCTCGGGACTGGCCTCGCGCACCCCGTTTTTTTCAATAATTCCTTCGGACTGATAGAGATACTCATCAGCGAGCTTGCGACAAGAATACTCCGTTCCAGCCAATACAAACCGGCGAGAAGTTAAGCTAATGAGAGTAATGGCTGACGGTCGTTGCGTAATGATGCCGGAATTAAATAGTACAGTCTCGGTACTGATATAGGCGTAGGTATGCATGGCCTTAATCCCCAAAAACAAAGGATCAATCTGCGTAGCCGGTTTTAGAGCGTACATCCCTTGCCACAGACGATACAAAAGATTTTGCTGAGTATAACGTTTGAGCGTTGTATAGAGAGTGTTTTTGTTAGTTATCTGCCAAAGCGCCGCCAGATCCGAGCCATGAAAAACTACCTCGCCCATAGCAGCCAGCTGGGCAAAGCGGTGCAAAGTCTTTGATCGACCTGTTCTTATAATTTTATGGTCTGTACTCATATGTACAATATAACAAACTAAAAACAGCTTGTCAAATCCACGATCAAGCTAATCTTGGGATAATTCGTCTTATTTGAGTCAAAATATCTAATTTCACCAATTCTCGTATCTAGAATAAGCCAAATTTTCGTGACTCATTTAAGCCTTTTTTAGACAAGCTCTTTTGGGTCACCAAAAAATGCCTCAACCAAGGCATTTTTCGAAAAAATCATCTACTTTTGCGTATTTTAAGCCAAAACTACACAATTTCCTCGCTTACTTTTTCCAAAATTTCCACCGCTTTTTTATTTTTCCCAAGACTGAATGTGCTCTCCATCAGTTCATTTATGTTCGACTGGTGATGGGGTTGCTTGGTAAAAAAGATGCGAAGTGACTTTTCATCCGGTTTCTTTTCGAAATATTTGCTCAGGATGGCGTACCAAAGATTAAAAGTTTCAATTTCAACATTTATCCCGTTTTCGATGCGGGGCGGATTGTTGAAATAATGGCGAATTTTTTCCCAATTGTTGTATTCATCATAAACGAGCTCATCCTCCAGGGACTTGGCCGCCTGGCCGTAAAAATCCCCCGCCCCTGCTATTTCATAAAATTTATGCGCGTTAAGAATCTCCTCCCGTTTCATATCGCAATATAGATGAAATTTCCACCCGGCTTCAAAAGATGAAAGCTTGGAAAAGTTCAAATCCACCGGGTCAAATTTGAGATGGGTTTCTTTCCTTGTTATGTTGCTATCAATCCTCCGGATATCCGGAAAAACGCATCCCAAAAGAAACTCATCTCGATCCAGTTTTTTTGGCGGAATATTATTTTCATCCGATCCTATTTTATCCAACCGATCAAAATATTTTTTGGCGTAAACAATATGCGAAACTTGTGAAGCCATGGTTATTCGCTTCGCGAACCGACACTACGAACGTCGGTCATACGAATCAAAATTTAGAAAATTTTTTATTTTTCGCGATTTTTTATTCCACCCAATACTTCTTTTTCATAAATTCTTCTTCTTTTTTGATCTCTTCTTCTATTTTACGCTTGGCTTGGTTTCTTAAAGAAGCAAAGTCCTCTTTGTTCAAATCTTCAGCTATTTTCAGCAAATCTTTTTTTGTATTAAGTTTCGGCTCGTCAATAACTTTCATGAGAAGCACGTCCAATATCGCCCCAATTTTTGGTCCCGGCTCTAGCTTCAATTCTTTCATCAAATCATCGCCGTTGATCTTAAGCTGCTTTACTGACACGGCGTCGTGCGATACTTTTTCCACCATAAATTTGAAATGGCGCAATTTATACGGCACGGCTTTTGGCACGCCTGAACCCAACCGATCGGCGATCCGCACGTCAATCAAATCATTGATATTTTCCAGCCCCACTTTCCGGATCACCCGCCGCACACCTGCTTCCCCCACTTCATCAACGTTATAATAGAACATATGGCTTTTCACCAAAAGCTCTACTTTATCAATGACATTCTTTGAAAACCGCAACCGCGTGAGAATACGCGCGGCCATTTTCGCGCCGACATATTCGTGATTATAAAACGTCGCGTTTTCTCCCGCGCCTCGTTTTACTTTCGGTTTGCCAATGTCATGCAAAAGCGCCGCCAAGCGCACCTCGAGTTTTTCCGACGGGCACTTCTCCAAAGATGCCACCAGATGTTTATAAACCGTGTTATAGGGACCGTAGTAGTGATGATGGCTCTGCGTCACGCCATAACCAACTTCAATTTCCGGAATAATATATTGAAGCAATCCCGTTTCATGAAGCAACTCTATTCCCCGCGCCGGCGCTGGAGACAAAATAATTTTTTCCAACTCATCCTTGATCCGCTCCTGCGAAATATATTTTAAGTTTTTCGCGTTCTTTTTCATCGCCTCAAAAGTTTTTTCTTCAATCGTAAAATCCAACTGTACAGAAAATCTGACTGCGCGCATCATACGAAGAGCATCTTCATTAAACCTATCATCAGCCTTTCCGACAGCTCTGATAATTTTATCTTTCAAATCATTTTGCCCACCGAAAGGATCGATAATTTCGTAATCAGTATTCTTCAATTGAGCATTTTTGAATTGAAAATTGTTTGAAAATTTAAAGCTTGTCCTGAGCGAAGTCGAAGGATTGAAAATTGAAAATTTCAGTGCGATAGCGTTGATACTAAAATCCCTCCGACTCAAATCTTCTTCCAAGGTCTTCGCAAATTTAATCGCATCCGGATGCCTCTTATCCGAATACTTCGACTCAATCCGATACGTCGTTACCTCCACAATCTCAGTTTTTTCTTTTCCTTCCGACTCGTCATTCGTAGATTCGCATTTCATTCGTAGATTCGCATCGGTCTTAATTTTTACACCCACCGTCCCAAATTGATTTTCATATACGCTATCCGGAAATATTCTTAAAATTTCCTCCGGCTTGGCATTTGTGGCAATGTCCCAATCCTTGGGTTCCTTGCCCAAAAGCATATCCCGCACGCATCCACCGACAACAAACGCCTCAAAACCCGCCTTTTCCAGGCTCTCAATAACTTCGATTACGTATGATGGGATTTTAATTTCTTCTTTTTTCATAATTAGCAACTAATAGCGTCATCCTGAGCGAAGGCTCGTACTCGAGCCGAAGTCGAAGGATCTACTGTCTATTATGCAGGTTTTACAATTTATGGCAAAGTCCGTTAACAATCACCAGCTGATTCCTCGACTTCGCTATGCTTCACTCGGAATGACAAACCTTATTTACCTAGTTCTCTTTTTGTTTCGTAGCTTTGCGTCGGTTCCACCGACGAAAACTTCAAATAATTTTCCTTGTCCTTTTCCACCAACTCCCACACCATCTCAAAAATCTGCCGCATTGCGTCGGCAATGTCAGCATCCTCGATGATGATAGATTGTAAGTTTCTTTGTGAAAGTATGTGCACGTAGCGGCCGGCAAAAATCTCAATGGAAATATAACTGGAATATTTTCCTTCCGAAAGCGCTTTCATTCCTGAAACACTGTATTTATCCAGCGCGCTCAGATATTTTTTGGCGATAAGGTCGTTGTACGTAGTTATCCCTCTTCTTCGTATTTGGTGTTTCACGAATTCCGCCGTAATTTCGTCAAAATATTTGTTAATCTCGTCTTCCAGGTTGTCGGTCTTGGCATAGAACCCCACAAACTCCCGCTTTTCAAACGGAACCGCTTTCATAATTTTTACCAGCTTCCCGTATGATTCCCGAATTCCCCCCAGCCCTTCATAATATGATACATTAACTTTTTCTTTTTTCCCCTTCTCCATCGCCAAAAATTCCGGCAAGTTTTTCTCGGAAAAATTAAGTCTTTCTCTAGCCAAAGCAAAACACTCCTCCGGTGACTCAGCGGCAAAGAGCTGTTTTTTGGCGCGCGGGATATTATAGGCAAAGCCTTTTTCCACAAGTTGCCCCAGAATTACGTATGTAGTTGGCTTTTTGAGCCCGCTTTTCACCGCCACATTATACGCCGTAGTTTTCCCAAGCTGAAGCAAAGCCAAATACACTTTAGCCTCTTTTTCGTTTAATCCCAGATTTTTCAGCGATTCAATTAAGTTCATAAAACCTTAAAAAAGAAGTGTCATCCCGAACGAAGTTTCGATGTAATCATCGAAACGCAGTTGAGGGATCTACCCGCGAAAGCCAATAATCCTACGATTTATAGCATAAACCAACGATAATCGCCAGTAGATTCCTCGACTTCACTGCGTTCCGCTCGGAATGACAATATTTTTCCATTTTCAAGCCTTTTTTTCATTATACTCTTTTTATAAATTTAGTCAATATTTTTGATGATAAATTATATCATATCACTTAATTTGCTTTATGTTAGCTATATAACTTGATATTTATAACTCATTTTATTTGACTTTTTTGGTATCTCGTGCTATACTGCGTTGTTACAATAAAGTTATGAGTGTTCCTTAAAAACCTACCACCGCCTGCCTCGGCGGTATAGAAATAGAACAGGAGAAAAGGTATGTGGATATTAGAATACACCCAATATCAAGGACTTGGTCAAATGATGACTTTTCGCCATAAAATTAGGGGTTCAAGAGAGGATATTGCATCAGCTTCAAGATCAGCTCTTGACTATATCCGGGATCGGAGATCCTCCCGTAATCCTCTCCTCGATCTTTGTCTTTTCTGGGAAGAAATTGTCGCAAAAGCAAAATCCCTCGATACAATGATAGACGAGCTTACAGTGCTTCTGCTCTCATCAAAACAGAAATAATCAAGTCTTCTTTCAATGCCTGGACGCCTCCGCCTCCAGGTTTTTTTATTTACAGAACGCCCCTCAGTAAAAAATACAATTTAAGACAAATTATTGCTTAGGCTTTTTTGCGCGTAATTTTATTTTCAAGAAGTTGCTATTCATTCACGTCCAACGCGACGCTCCGGGCTTTTTTATTTTCCCCGAAAGATTATTCCTATAGTTTTATTTCGATTATCTTTTTGAATTGCAGCACTCTTTCTTTCCCATCTTCGTCAAAAATAAATGGTTCGACATCTCTGGAGAGTTCCGAAAAATTCAGCGTCTCGCACTTTTGCAAAACTTTTTCCTTCAACTCCGAAATTGCGGAGATGTTCATTTTCAGTTTCAAATAATCCAAGTTGGGGTTGGTTTTGCCCAGAAGAAAAACAATATCATAATAGTCGCGTCCTAATTCTCTTTTTCGATTAAAGATAGCATAAAATTTCTGGGATAAAATAATGTCCAACGGCGTCAAATTCATCTCCCTAAAAACCTCAAACTTATTCAGAAGAAATTTTTCCGGCGCGTAACGGAAATTATGCGCCATAGTGTCCATTTGGATAAGTATTTTTTCATCTTCATTGGGCGCCAGTCCATATTCAAAAAGAATTTTAGAAAACCTGATCGAGCAACGATATGCTCCCTTGAATACATTTTTTATTTCCACCTCAAATCCCTCCTTTTCGAGATTTTTTTTCACAGCCTCCGCCAATTGAGAAAACTCTTCCTGTTCCATGCCAAAATTGTCAAAATCAAGATCTTCCGAGAAGCGTTGATTATCATGGCAAATTCGAAGAGCCGTCCCACCCAAAAAAGAAAGCTTTACGCCCCACTGACTTTTAAAAATTATATCCAATATCTTGTGCTGAAGATATTCCTTATAAGCAAAGCGTTTGAAAACTCGTAAACTTTCTGGATATTCTTTCAAAACTTGATCGAGGTTAAGCATATATTTTTTTTAGAATATTAATTTTTTTCTCCAAAGTTCTTGAATCAAAAATTTCAAGATACCGGCCAATCTTTTCCCCAAATAATATTTTTTTTATTTTTTCTTCCTCCAATCTCAATTCCAAAAGATCCTTTCTAGTTTTGATGTCCGATCGAAAATACAAAAAATCCAAGATGGCCTTTTCCGCTTCGGCAATTATTATGTTCACGCCGCTTTCAATCTTGACTGTAACATATCCGAAAAATAATTCTCTTTTAATTTTACGATAGTTCAAAGCAGTTTTTATTTCGGGAAAATCTATTTTAATCGCTCGCTTCTTTACGGAAGTCACGGATGTAATTTCGAAAACCCCTTCCGGGATAAGACCGTGCCAGGAAAGCGCCGACTCCAGGCTAACGTAAGATGGCGTATACGCCTTGTTCGCCCAAAACATCAAAATATCCTCATTTATGTTTATACCGGCGAAAACGTAAAAATTACTGGCAATTTTTCGGATACGGCCTCTTTTTTGCCATTCGTTAAGCCGCCTTTTATCAAAACCGGGGAAAACAACCAAAACATCCCGCAAATCAATCAGCGGAGCATTTTTAAACTGGTTATGGAAATCAATATATTGCATTTTGATTCTATTTTATGTTATAAATAACATATTTTAGAATTATATTACCATTATATCCTTTCCCCACTTAATTGTCAAATGTACCGTTTTAACCATATCTCTTTCCTTTAGACTTCCCCCGCCCGGATGCGTCTATCACGACACTCCGGTCTTTTTTATTTTTACTCTTTTTCCTCCTTAAGCCAAACCAATTTATTTTTTTCTTTGTCGAAACTATAATAATTCCTATAAAATCCAGTTGGTTTATCTTCTCGAGGAGCGTTCCAATAATATCTTGCTTCGAGTATGCCGTTACTTATTAATAATGACTCAGAACCTATATCAACATAAGTCTCTGTCGTTTCTTGTTGATTATCAACTACAATAGGAATCTTTTCTATTCTTTTATCATCTTTATTGTATCTTAAAAAGCTAACAAAATTACCATTGCAATTGCCATATTCCGCCACCATAAATTCCTGTTTCTTGCCGTCACTGTCAACATCCACCGGATTATACCAATCGGTATATTCATGAGATAAATAGGGCATTACTAATTCCGGATTAGTCAATTGGACAAAATCTATCAATAAGTTTCCTTTTTTCAGTTGCAGTACGGTGTCATACTCATACTTCTTACCAAATCGAAATCCGCAATAAAGTCCGTCTTCCCAAGTCGCGTCTCGACCGGAAGATATGGATAAACTGGAAAACAAACTCAATCCGTCGCCCAGTTCAACCGCGTTCTTATAAGAATATGCTCCGGCCACACTTGGATTTTTTTGATTATTGAATTTATAAAAACCAAAAAAACTACCCAAAACTATTATCAAAATAGCAGAAATAGAAGCGGCTGTTTTTTTGAAGGATAAAGTTTTGTCATCTTCTTGAATTGGCCCGCCCAAATCGTTGGTTCCAAAAAATCCAGCATACACTTTGTAGACTAATTCTGCCCCCTCGATATGCGGGGTGTATTTATATAAGCTATAAGTCGAAGCATTTAACAGTGTCAATGATTTGCCATCTATATTTTCATGCGTGAAATTATCATTTTTTGCTCTGTCAAAATGAGATCGAAAAGTCCTTGCGGCATTAAGAAGTTGCGTAGCAAATCCTTGAAATTCTTCTAAAACTATTCCCCCATCCAAAACTCCTACGCCCATTGCTGAGTCTAATTGATCTTTTGAAGAGTTAATAGATTCTTCTCCATTAATTAGTTGCTGCTCTACTTGAAGTTTGGTTAGTAATAATCGCGGATTTACTGAATTCTCATCCGCTGTTTTTTTTATCCAATAAGCCGACTTCTTTCCTTCAAATTCTATTTTAGAAATATGATTTTTATCTCGTACTTTATGATAAGAATCCAAGAAAGCTTGAATATCTTCTTCATTCATTGAGCTGTTATTCACAAAAGCGCTGTCTTTAAGTACGTATAAAGGATTAAACTCATCGGAAACTTTTATTGGATCCGTTATTTCGTCATCGTCTCCGCAATTTTCCGCCCCGAATCCCAAGCTCAATTTTTCCAGCGTCGGCATTTCATCCGACCAAAACTCAATATAGTGAACGCCTTTTGATAAATTTGGTTCTACTCTTTTAGTTTCTGTTTTTCCGTTCATTAATCGTCCTTGCCACAGCCAGTTTTTGCCCCACCAATTTGAATCTGGATTTTTTTGAACTTTACCATCAATTATCAACTTTACGTCATCACTATCTAAAAACCTTTTCCGACAAATAACCGTCGCGTCAACAAATTTTAAGGGCAGATCAACCAAAGCTATGGTTATCCACGGCTGGCGGTTTTTATTTTGACTTTGAGCATTCCCCAAAATCGTTACAAGACTTCTTTTTTCTAACAATGCGGCTTTCGGCTCCTCAGTAATTTCCGCTTTCCCTCTGGGGATAAACTTCAAAGCATGTTCTCCAGCCGAAAGTTTCAAAACAAAAACCACTGTTTTAGTGGTCCCTTTCAACTCATTCCCGTTCCAAGTCGGCGGAATATCATAATATTGCGGCTTGTTTTCCGGCGGTATTTCTCGAAAAAATTTTCCGTCCAATTCTGCTTTGAGATCGTTTTCTCTTTCACAACTCGCTTTAACTGTTATCGAATATAAGCCTTCTTCGGAGATGCAGAAAGCATGTTCGTAACTTTCGGTTATTTTTTTGTACATAACTTTTTTTATATTTCTTATCTTATCAGATAAATTTATATCTTCAAATCCGAATATTCCCGCAAAGTTTTGAGTGTCGCTTGGACGGAGCTATTCTCCGTGTTGATTAGCGTAACGTTTTTAAACCTTACCGCAATTTTCGTTACTACTTCATCGGCCCATGAGGGCGTCAGCACTTTTATTCCATTAAAATCTATTTCGATTTTTTCATCTTCATTGATATCTTTCAGATTATAGGCAGACATAGTCAAAAACGCCTCCTTGCCGGCCGGCCGAGAAGTCAACACGTCTCCATATTTTTTTAATTCAATCACCATGATGATATTCGCGTAAAATTATATCTTTATAATAGCTAAACATCCCCTGATTTCTTCGTCGTTCTCCTCAATTACCATTTCATCATTCAGCTCGGCCTTGGCTTTCCCAGAAAGAAAAGTTAGATGCATTTTTCCGCTTTCGATATTTTCCCGCACAAACTTTAGCCCATTACCTCTCGATTCTGGCGCTCTGCCGGAAATTCTTTCCGTAAAAGCAACTTTCAGCGCCTCTTTGTCATCAGCCAGTCCCGGCTTAACTTTTTTCAACGTTCCCCAGATGCCTTGCCCGCGATCAGCGATAACAATAGCAAAAGAATCGTCAGAAAAATTATATCCAAAAAATATTCCAGGCACATCCCGCCAATTGCCAATATTATGATCAAAAGAATTATTCCCAATTTCACCGGCTACAGCTGAAATGACATACGGATCACCCTTGATATCATCCATTTTAAAAAGCTCACGAAGCATCTTGTCATACCTTGCCTGATAGACATCTCTCGTCTGACAGTAATATTCACTATTGACATCAACCTCTCGAGGCGCCGCAGTTATCCATTGATAAGCTAATTTTTCTAAATCAATCATAACAAAACTATACCAAAAAACGCTCCCTCAGTCAAAAACAAAACTTCGCACCCTCCGGGCTTTTTTATTTTCCCAATGCGGTTTATAATCCATACTGTAACCATTATCGCAAACTCATGTCCGAAACCAAAAAATCCATCCTGGATCTTTTCGCCGAAAACGAACTCAAAATCAGCCAGCTGTACGCTATATATTCAGACAAATTCACCGACTACAAAGATTTTTGGGAGAATCTTTCCGAAGAAGAAATCATCCACGCCGAAGAAATTCACAAAATGAAACGGGATGATTTCGAAAAGAATTTTCAGGAAAACAACTTTACCCGCGGCATCATCAAATACGTCAGCGATTATGTAAATCAGCAGCTTGAAGCCGCCCGCGACAAAAAACTTACGCCTGAAGAAGCGCTCGAGGTCGCCCTTCGCGTCGAGCAATCAATGCTGGAGAAAAAATGTTTCGAAATTTTCATCCCGAATTACGCCACCCTCAAAGATGTACTGGATCGCCTCAACAAAGACACCGACCGCCACGCCAATATGCTCAGAAAAGAATTGGAAAAAATTGCCAAAAAATAACCTCACAAAAAAAATCGGCTCAAGACCGATTTTTTGTTGGTGCTCTCAGTAGCCTGCCGACAGGCAGGCAGGGAATTTCACCCCGCGCCAAAAAATTGTGTCCCCACCAAGAATCGAACTTGGATCTAGAGCTTAGGAGTCTCTTGTTCTATCCGTTGAACTATGGGGACGTTTAATTTTGGTGGACCTAGCGAGAATCGAACTCGCGTCTCTACAATGCGAATGTAGCGTGCTACCACTATACTATAGGCCCATATATACTTTTGTTTTTTGTGGTCGCTAGTGGACTCGGACCACTGACCTTTCGAATGTGAATCGAACGCTCTAACCAACTGAGCTAAGCGACCAAAAATTATGCTTTTCTAATGTGTCTACAATACTGTTTTTAATAATTTTACCAAATCCCGACTTATAAAATTTTTCTCTTTTTAACGCATCCTCCTTGCAACAATAATTCTCAAAATATATCAAATGAAATGGTCCGTTATTTTTAGACCAAGCATTAGCACCTGAATTATGTTCAACTAATCGAGTTCTGGGATCTTTTTCCGTAAAACCAACATATATCTTGTTATTCTTTTTGCTTTTTATAAAATATACACTAAACATACAAAACATTGTGCGCTCTAACCCCAGCCATAGGCTGGTCGGCCTATGGCCGAAACTGAGCTAATTGTCCAAGATAAATAAAGTGGACCATACCGGGATCGAACCGGTCACCTCATCCATGCCATGGATGCGCTCTACCAGATGAGCTAATGGCCCTTTTATCTAATATTCTAAAACTACACTTTATCATACGCAACTTAACCCCTTTCGTCAATAAGTTAACAATAAAAGAAGGTCCGTTGAGGTGTTACCAACGGACCAAAGAATAATTCCCCAAAACTTTCTACTCACACGCGATTTTATACTCATTCAATAGGAACCGGAACAGCTCCTTCACCGACACAATCTTATCCACCTTGTAGGCGTTCGAACCAGCGAAGGCGAAACCGTGCTTCAGGTTTCCCTTCTTGGCGTTGACCAGGGCGAAGGCAATGCAATAAGGGCTTTGTTTATAGTCGCACGTCGAAATGCAATGGTAGGGGCATTTGAAAGGCTTCTTTTTTCCGCTCTTCACTGCATCAAGAAACTCATTGCGGATGGCTCTTCCGGGCAGTCCCACCGGACTTTGGATGACCACCAGGTCTTCCTCTTTGGCATCGATGTACGACTGTTTGAACCGTATATCCGCGTCGCACTCGTGAGTGGCAACGAACCGGGTCGCCATTTGCACTCCCGCCGCTCCGAGCTTCAAGAATCTGCAAATATCCGCTCCGGTGTATATCCCTCCCGCGGCGATGATCGGAATCTCGATATTGCACTCTTCCGCGAACGGCTTCACCGCCTCCAGCACCTCGGGAACGAGCTTGTCCAATGCGAAGTCCGGATTATCCAGTTGATTAGCAGAGAAACCAAGATGCCCTCCCGCCATGGGTCCTTCCACCACAAAGGCATCCGGCAGACGATCAAACCTCGTCAGCCACTTTTTGCATATCAACTTGGCGGCTCTCCCGGAGGAAACGATGGGAACCAACTTGGTTTTGATTCCATCCTTGAGATATTTCGGCAGGTCGAGGGGCAACCCGGCGCCGGAGAAAATAACGTCAATTCCTTCCTCAATGGATGCCTTGACCATATCGGCAAAGTTAGTGAGCGCAACCATTACATTGACGCCCAGGATGCCCTTGGTCTTTTCCCGAGCTTTCCGAATTTCCTCCTTGAGCGCCCGTATATTGGCGTTCCTGTAGTTCGAATAAATGTCGGGCTCGTTCATACCAATCATGGCGGCGGCGATGACGCCAATCGCCCCTTCATTGGCAACGGCCGAGGCAAGCCCGGAAAGAGAGATGCCGACTCCCATTCCCCCTTGAATGATTGGAAGTTTTGCGATCAAATCGCCGATTTTTAGTGCCGGAATATCCATACTTCACCTCCCTTTCTCTAAATAGAAGAAGTCTACTATCAAAAAATAAAACCCGCACCGGACTTAATATTCCTAGAAAGAACTACTTGCAGTTTATCACAAAATTACTTAAAAATAGAACTTGCGCGTTTGAC
>Ga0208977_1000089_pt1 | contig 101525 bp, 87 predicted proteins | sample RifOxyA2_FD_184030 | JGI IMG/M metagenome (GOLD analysis project Ga0208977, IMG submission 184030) | Groundwater microbial communities from Rifle, Colorado - Rifle Oxygen_injection A2 (SPAdes) | ecosystem: Environmental > Aquatic > Deep subsurface > Groundwater | place: Rifle, Colorado, United... | reverse complement strand
TATTTTTACCATTATCGGATACATCATAAAGAATAAACAGACAGCAATTGGAATTGAAACCTGGTAAATAGAAAAAGCGTCGAGCCTAACCGCCGCTTGAGGAAAAATCTTCCCTAAAAAGATACCGACCCCTATGCAAAACAATACCCATATTGTCAGATATCTTTCAAAAAAACTCAATTTTTTATCTTCACAAATAATATGTTCCATTTTTATTCTTTTTCACCTCTAACAACTTTTCTAAAATGTCCTAAAAAATAATTCAGTCGTTTATTGTTTATTTTATAAAAAATATACTTACCCTTACGGCGACTAAGCAGTAATCCAATATTCTTTAGGGCTTTAAGATGATGAGAGGCAAGATTTGGTTGAATATGTAACGCTTCAATAATTTCACAAACGCACCTTTCTTTTTCCTTAAGAAAACAAATTATTTGCAACCGATTGGATTCTGAAATAGCTTTGAGCAATTCAATTAAATCAGAATAATCATAATTCACGCATTTGCATTTTATTTTATTTTTCATACTAAACACTCTCACCTAAACTGAAAAACAATTCAATAGACATTGAAATGATATAACAAATAAAATGGGCTGTCAATATGACGGGGCTATTCCACGCATTCGTTTTTCAATCCAATCAATAGGAAACCACCACTTATCATTATGAATAGTTTTCCTAATCTTTTTACCTCTAAACAAAGCCATCTTTGTAAGATATATAGTAATTTTCGCTCAAGAAAGAGTTTATGGATTATTTAAGCGATTTGCTTTTATCTTGTCTCTACTTTTCGCATTTTCAATAGCTTTCAATGCCACCTCATCAAAATCAATATCCTGTGTTGCTTCGATTTGTTTATATTTATCAAATTTTTTCTCTGCGATTTCTACCATCAATTCATGAGAAATCCTACCTGCATCTTGTAAAATATTTCTATCGTTGATAGTCAGAAAGCCATGAAGCTTTTCTATCCAATCATTCATTGTCATAGGAACTCTACGACGAGCCTGTTCTGTAGCAAAGATTAGATACTGTTCAACAAGTGCGTTAAGCTGGGTTAACTCTTCAGCATTATAATAATTTTTAGCAATAACAACTTCTTCCCTTGTTGGCTTGGCACCTCTAAAAGTTGTAAGCCCTAAATTCTTCTTATCACTATCTATTCTATCAATTACAATTTCTGCTGCCGTATTGCCTGTAACGGCATAGTGTACTTTATTCTGTACTGTTTTGAAGAATAAAATACTTTGATCATTAGTTGGATCATAGTCTACACTTGTTGCATAAATATCAGTAATTTTTCGATAGAACCTCTTTTCACTGGTACGAATATCAGCGATAGTACGCTCAAGCTCTTCAAAATAATCGAAAGGAAGATCTGGGTTTTTCAATCTTTCACTATCTATCACAAACCCTTTGACAATATATTCAGAAAGTCTTTCTGTTGCCCATTTACGGAACGCAGTCCCCTGTGTTGATTTTACTCTGTATCCTACTGCGAGAATGAGGTCTAAATTGTAATATTTGACAAGATACTCTTTACCATCAGTGCCAGTTCGTCGGAATTCCCGACATACTGAGGTTGAATCTAATTCACCTTCCTGAAATATATTTTGAATATGTTCAGTTATTGTTGATCGCCCTTTATCATATAGTGTTGCAATAATATCTTGAGTTAACCATACAGTATTTCCATCAAAGCGAACATCAATTTTGATTTTTCCATTTTGGTCTTTATATATAACAATTTGTGAATTAAGATTTTTCATGATTATTCCCTATCTAATAAATAAAATACATCTCTAGCCTAAGAAGATAAAGCAACTATTTCCTGTCTGGAAAATTCTCCTTAACAAAAAGCTCGATTTCGCCAATCTCTTTTTTCGATTTTTCCCATTTTTTCCACTCCTCTAACACTATTCCAAAATATTCCATAGGAGCATCGGTTGCCCAATCTTTAAACTGAGTCTTTGCTTCTTTATCGAATTTATAAAGCCCCTTTAATAATCCTTTACAATATATCTTTGATTTTTCTTTTAAAAATAATCTTCTGTATCTATTCAAGTTTTCAATGAACGGTCTGACTGTATTTTCAACTATTTCCCATGCCACCTCTGTCGGTTCAACATAGTCATATTGGGTAGCTCCAGAATTTTCCCATAAATCTTCAACATCAATACTTTCTAACTCAGAGTAAATTTCCGATGCCACAGCTTCGATGTCAATATCTCCCAGATGTTCTTTCGCAATCTGTAAAATCCTTTCGCGAATATTTTCATTTTCGTCCGCAAGAATTTTTAAGATAAGAAAAGCCTCTGTTGCGCTTAATTCATCTAAAATTCCCGTTTTAAGCTGTTCAGCCATTGGTTCCTTTTTGTTTTTCATGGTTATGCCAAATTAAACACCATTTTCTCGCATAACAATTTTACTTCTTCCGTTAAATTTTTAACGCAAAATTCTCCAGTAAGCTTATTAAGCAATATTTTTTTCTCATCTATAGATTCTAATAACATATTTTTTATTCTTTTCAACAGTCTCCTCATTTGTCCAATAACTGGCTCTTCCTCTATATGGATTATTAAAAATAAAAAGAATGAGCGCACCAGAAAAGCCAAAAGCTAAACCAACTAAATTACTATCAATAACCTTGCACATGATTTTACTTGTTTATTCTCCCCGCCTAAAAGAACCCAACCAAAAACATTTCAATTAACAAATTTTTCAAAAATATGTCGCCTAACTCGTTCTTATGCAAAATTATGATAGATATTTAATAATAAGAACTAATATGATTTTAATATTTTTCAAGGATTTATGCAAACACAACTACAAAAAGCTGAACGGGAGTTAAAGATTGTGAAATCCGCCCCATTCCTGCATACGATTCCGATTTAATCCTGCAGGGTTTTGGCCCTTTTAGGGATAAAATAAAAGAGTATCTTATAACGAAATGATCGGAGTGATTTGGATGCGGATTAAATTATAAAACATCGCAAAGCGATGCCATCATTGGACATTGAAAAACTTGTCCTGAGCTTGTCGAAGGATTCGACATTCTTTTCATCTCACGCCAAAAAGCCCATTTTCCTTTTAGGCTTTTCAGGCACAGCAAGCATTTGCTTTATAGTTTCAAAAATTAGCTTAATATCGTAAGTATTAGTTCCAACTTTTGATTCAAGTTCTTTTAGTTTTTCAGCTAAAGCTTTATTCCCTTCCATTAAAGCCCTTAGTTTAGTAAAGGTTCTCATTATTGTAATATTTACTTGAATTGCTTGCTGACTGTTTAAAACAGAAGAAAGCATCGCTATTCCATTTTCAGTAAAAACATTAACATTTTTAGAAAATTTTATGTTTTTAGAGGATATCACAGTTTGTGATATCCTTAGAATTTCCTCTCTTGTCAAGAAAAACATAAAGTCAGAAGGAAATCTCTCAACATTTCTTTTAATAGCCTGATTTAAAACAAAAGTCCTTACACCATAAAGCTCCGCCAAATCTTTATCAAGCATCACCTTCTGGCCTCTTATAAGATAAATCCTCTTTTCAATAATCTCAACAGGCACTACATTTTCCATAAAAACACCTCTACCAAGTTACTAGCAATTTTCATGCCACGGATTAAATAGTAGAAAGCAGTGAGTTAAGAATAAAAACGACGGAAAGTCAGCAATTTTTGATTGACATGGCAAAATATTTTCGCTTATTATATAGTTATACTCAATTCAAAAAAATCCTAATTGAATAAGGAATAATTTTATAAACTTTAATCTTTAATCTCATAATAAGGAAAATGCTATGAAAAAATCCAAAAACGAACAGGTTCAACGATTTCTTGAAGATATTATTATGTTTAATGACAAACAATTTAACATCTTGCAAAAACTTCGTGAAATTGTTTTTAAATTTTATCCGAAAACCAATGAAAGGATGATGTATGGCGGCATTATGTTTTCTATGGAAAATGATTTTGGCGGCCTTTTTGCAAGAAAAAACCATGTTTCTTTTGAATTTGGAAAAGGATTTATTATGAAAGATCCAAAAAAGCTTCTTGAAGGAACAGGAGAATTTCGCCGTCACTTGAAAATTAGATCTTTGAATGATATAAAAGACAAAAATGTGGATTTCTTTGTTAAGCAAGCGGTATAAATATGAATATCAACAAAACAGAAATTTTAAAAAATATTTGTTATACAGAGCTTGTTTATATAAGAATAAATAAAAAGCTCAATATCAATCTTTTAAAAGAACAAATTGAAGAATTTATATTTAAAACCATAAAAGAGACTGGGAAGCCGTTTTTTTCAAAAATTGGAAAAAACTTTTATATTACAAACACAAAAAACAACATAAAAATAACAATAAATTCAAACACTTTCAGAGTCATAACCGTTGATTGGATTGAAGAATAAATATAAAACATCGCACAGCGATACCATCATTGGACATTCTTTTCATCTCACGCCAAAAACCCCATTTTCCTCTTAGGCTTTTCAGGCACGGCAAGCATTTGCTTTATAGTTTCAAAAATTAGTTTAATATCTTCTGTATTGGTTCCAACTTTAGCTTCAAGTTCTTTCAATTTTTCAGCTAAGGCTTTATTGCCCTCAATTAAAGCCCTAAGTTTCGTAAAAGTCCTCATTATTTGTATATTTACTTGAATAGCTGTTTTGCTTCTCAGGATAGAAGACAACATCGCCACCCCTTGCTCGGTAAAAGCATAAGGTAAATACTTTTTATGTTTACCTCTTAAAGATTTACCATCATTAACCTTTAAGGTCGCAAATTGCGACCTTAAAAAGTTTGTCTCATCATTCGTCAATTGAAACATAAAGTCTTCAGGGAATCTTTCCATATTTCTCTTAACTTGTTCATTAAGTCTTTTTGTAGAAACCTGATATAACAAAGCCAAATCAAAATCCAACAAAACCTTATGTCCCCTAATCAAATAAATCTTACTTTCTATCCTCTCAATCGGCATCAAGTTATTCATAATAAAACACCTCTACCAAGTTACTAGCAATTTCCATGCCCTCCTACACCCTACTGCTACTGTTTTTCTTGTTTGACAGATGGAAGTTAATTAATTAGTATATAGTTAAGTTGTCGAAAATAATTTTTTATATTTTTTCTTTATACTTATGAAAAAGTTTTTCAAGAATGTACTTATATTAATATTTATTTTTTTCACACTTATGACTAAAAATAATGTTCAGGCAAAAATAGCTGCACCAAAAGAAGTTGAACCATTAATATATAATGGTATAAAATTTACTGCACCCCATAATCATCATGGCTTTATTGAAGCATGGAATAATGATACTGGTGAAAAATTATGGGATTTAAAGATTTATGATGTTTTTATTTTTATGTTCGAGCGCGATAAACAGTAAAAGATATTTTCGTATTTTGCTGGTAATTAAAAATTTTTCCCTTACATGCTCTCTCCCATACTGCCCAAGCCTTTCTGCAACTTGAGAATTGTTTAATAAATATCTTATTTGATATGCAACCCCTTCAATTGAATGGGCAAGAAGCCCTGTAAAATTATGTATAACCTGAAGAGGGATACCCCCGACAGCACTCGCAACAACAGGCTTACCTTTCCATAGGGCTTCGGTAACCGTAAGCCCAAACCCTTCTCTTTGCGATTTTTGAAGGACAATAGTTGATGCGCGTTGAAGTGCATTTACCTCAAAATCGGAAAAAGGAGGCAAAAGAAGAATATGAAAATCTTTCTCTCCAGAAGCTCTTTCTTGTAGCTCCGATAAAACTTTTGACCCTTCAGGATCATCATTTGCTGTCCCTCCTGCGTAAACGAATATGCAGTCTACATGCTTTTTTACAAGCTTATAAACTTCAAATACGCCTATAGGGTCTTTTAGGTAATCAAACCGTGAAACTTGCGTGATAATAGGTTTATCAGTTGGGATGTTATGTTTTTTAAGAACATCATCAATCTCTTTGCTTGTTAGATCCCTGTTTTTTTCGGCAAACGGATCAATTGCCGGATGAATAAGATATTGTGGAAGAGGAAGTTCTTTAGCAAAGCTTGGAGAAGAAAAAATAGAGGCATCATATTTTTCTATATATTTTCTTAGAAAATCCCAAACAAATTGATTAGGGCTTGAAGTATCTATATGGCAGCGCCATACCCACTTGGATTTGGATGCCCCTTTTTTTTCAATTAACGGGAGGGGTTGGGGGTCGTGAATTATCACGACATCTTCATCAAACAAAAGTTCCGCCATATTTTTTTCATTTGTTTCCTTAAAATCATCGAGCATCTGGGGTGTTATTGAAACCTCACTCCCATGGAGCGCATTGTGGAAAGCTTTTGTAACATTGAAAAATTCGCCACCGCCTTTTATTACATCCCATCGAACTTTTAATCCAAGTTCATTATAAAGAGGAACAGAACGATGAAGCATCTCTGCTACCCCACCTCCAACAGATGTTGAATTTACCATTTTAACGGTTTTGCCCTGCAATTTTTCTGCGAGCAGCATAATTTCGTCGAAATTTTGCGGTCTTATAATTTTTGAATAATCTGAAAATTTTATTTTAGCCATAATTATTTACCAAAAATGAACTTGATTATCTTATCCAAAAATCCCGGTTCTTTTTCTTTTTTTTCTACAAGGCATAAGTCAATTATCCTGGATTTTAATTCATCCATTGTCATAAAATATGGATCAAGCCGCTCTATTTTTTGCGCCAATATTTCATCTCCAAACGAACCTCTTATCCAGTTTGAAAAATCATTTGTTTTATGCCCCAATCTCAATCGAGCATCAAAAAAATGGTAATAAAGAGATCTCATTCCAACCTTATCAAGCGCTTCAGTAAATTCTCTTATTGTAACTACTTCATACGGGGTTGCAACAACAATTCCAATATTGCTTAAAAAATAAAATTCTCGACCGCGAGGAGCTTTTGCCGTTATTGAGTTGTTTTTTATATAATCTTCGATTATTTTTACAAGTTCGGTTCGCAAAGAACTTAAATCTGTAAAATCTTTAACATTAACCGAGGCAAGCTTTTCGGCCAAGCCGCTTTCTTCTAAATCTTCCCCCACCCAGCGTGCAAAATCGTTTGAATATTGTCCTGGCGCAAAAGTATAATCCCTAAAAGAATGGTGGACATGATAGAAAATGGAAGACTCATCTATCTCTTTTAAAATTTTAACAAAACTTTCAAGATCAAAAGCCTTTTTCCCTGTTATTTCAACCAAAAGAGAAGATGTGTAAAAACGAAAAGGCTCTTTTGCGATTTTTTCTGTTTCCATTTTTTATTATTTCCTATTTATTAAGCCAACGTAAAAACCGATAGACTGCCTTTATGTTTTTTAATCGGTATTTTGCCAGAGTTTTTCTCTTTTTGCCAACATAAAAAGTCAATCCCTTCTCTCTCAAAGCATGAAAAGAATCTTCATCGGTTGAATCATCTCCTATATAAATAGGCAGCATCTTTTTGTCCTTAAGCTTTTTAAGAATCCATAAAACGGCATGTCCTTTGTTCCAATTTATCGGAGGCCTAAGTTCAATAACTTTCTTGCCATATGTTACTACAATTTCTTTGTTCTTTACATGCGGGGAAAGCACTTCCGTTGCCAGGGCTTTCACTTTGCCTTGCAAAGAGGCTGCGACTTTGCGGTAATGCAGGCTTGCCGTTAACTTTTTATCTTCAACTTCCACCCCATAAAAGGGCAGTTTTAGTTCAATCTTTTTTAACACTTTCTTTAAAAGTTTTCTAAAAGGGCCGACCTTTGGATGCACAAATTTAAATCCATGCCCCGATACTTCAAATCCATGGTTTCCAATATAACCAATTTGTGAAAGATTGACAAGGGATCTAACATCGGCAAGGGATCTGCCCGAAACAATAATGACTTCAAAAGAATTGTTTTGTGCGAGTGTTTTTATTATTTTTCTGTCTTTGGCTGATAATCCGGCCTTTCTAAAATCTTCTACAATTGGAACCAGTGTTCCGTCGTAATCAAGGAAAATAATAAATTTTATAAAACTTTTTAACGCCATTACGCAAGCCTTAGCAAGGATTGAATTATTTTCCCCGCCCAACGGTAAATGTTATTTTCGGAAACAATGCTTTTCATTTTCAGCATTCTCTTTTCCTTCTCATCTTGAGGCATTTCCAAACCTGTTTTTATGGAATCAGCGAAAGCATCAGGAGCATAAGGATTAACAAGAAGGGCATCGGTCAATTCTCTTGCCGCCCCCGTAAATCTAGAAAGAATAAGCATCCCTTTTTTGGGGTCGGCTGTCGCTATATATTCTTTTGCAACCAAATTCATTCCGTCATGCAGAGACGAAACGATGCAAATATCTGCCATCACATAAATAGCAACCAGTTCTTTTTGGGAAAATTGCCTTCTTACCAAGATTATGGGGCTCCAATTGCCATTGCAGCTGTCGTTGCAATATTTCCAATTAATGCGTTCAACCTGCGCGTTAATTTCATCATTTAAATCTTTATATCTTTGGATGTGTATTCTGCTTAACACACCAGCTTGGATAAAAGTAAACTTGCCTATAAATTCCGGATACTTTTCAAAAAATTTATCTATGGCGTTAAACCGTTCTGGAATCCCTTTAGTATAATCCAACCTGTCACTGCCAACTCCTATCAGGCGATTTTCCAACCCGTATTCCTTCTTTAGTCTTTCTATTTCAGATTGTAATTCTGGCAAATTGGCATCAGAACTCATCTTTTCGTAATCGACGCTTATTTGGAAAGGCTTTACAAGCGTTTCTCTGCCTGAGGAAATAATTGTCGAGCTTACCTTATCCACTCTGACCTCCAGTGTCTGGTCTACAGTGTTTAAGAAATTATCAACATGATATGGAATATGGAATCCAAGAAGATCTGCGCCAAGCATTCCACGCAAAATTTCATCTTTCCACGGACAGATACGGAATGCTTCAGGGTTTGGCCATGGTATGTGCCAAAAAAGAGCTGTTTTGATCTCCGGGTTTATCTCCCTTAAAAGTTTTGGAACAAGCGTTAGATGATAATCTTGGATAAAAACAAAAGCTTTTTTATCTCCGACTTCATCGAGAATCGTTTTTGCAAATTTTTCGTTTACTGCTTTATAATGTAGCCAGTCGGCCTCGTCAAATTTTGGTTTTACATAAACTATGTGGCATAGGGGCCAAAGAGTTTCGTTTGAAAACCCGTAATAATATCCTGTTTCCTCAGCCTTGTTTAGCCAAAGTCTTCTTAAAGTGTATTTTGGGTTTTCAGGCGGGACTAAAATTCTGTTTTTTTCATCAACAACTTTTCTGTCTGCTTCTCCTCCCCCATGGGCAACCCAGACCCCCCCACATGTCCTTAAAACAGGATCAAGCGCCATTGTCAAACCGCTCGCAGGAACAACGCACTTTATTTCATTTGCAAAGTAGTTATGTATGTATGGTTCACGATTTGATGCAACAACAAAAAGATAATCTTGTAACTTTTCAGATACTAGAGCCTTCAAGCTTTCCTTTGACCAAAGCATAAAACACCTCACAAAAACAATAATCTATTATCCGATAGTTTATCAAAAGAACATTTTAACACAAAGACAGGTTAACCTCTAAGAATTAACGATTTTACCTTTTGTATTTTTAGCCTTTCTATCTGTGTTTTTTGAAAATATGAAGAGTTATTTGCCATAGGTATTTGGTCAATTTTGCCAAAAAAATCAGGAGGGAACCATACTATCATTGGACATTGGAAAACTTGTCCTGAGCTTGTCCTGAGCTTGTCGAAGGATTGGACATTCTTTTCATCTCACGCCAAAAATCCCATTTTCCTCTTAGGCTTTTCAGGAGGAAGCATTAATTGCTTAATCGCATCAAAAACTCCAACTATTTCATGATCATGCATTTCAACTTTTCGTTCAATTTCTTTTAATTTATGCTTTAGCTCATTATTTTCAGAAAGAAGCCGCCTCAATTTTACAAATGTTCTTATTATAAATATATTCACCCCGATTATTCATAGACAAACAGAATTCTAGCAGAGTGTTGGAAATTTTCCCAGGTATGAACCCCGATTTCCTAATCGGGGTAAATAATCGGGGTTAATTCTTGTATAATTAAGTTGTACAACATTGCCACCTAATAAGATAAAAAAAATGATCACATACAAGGAAACCAAAGATTTTAATGAAACTGATTTAAAGAACTTATTTTTATCGGTAAACTGGTCATCTGGAAATTATCCTGATAAGCTAGTAATTGCAATGAAAAATTCTGATACAGTAATTTCAGCATGGGATGGAGAAAAGTTGATTGGCTTGATAAATGCTTTATCAGATAAAATAATGACGGTTTACTTTCATTATTTGCTTGTAATGCCTGATTATCATTCTCAAGGAATTGGAAAATCTTTGCTTACAAAAATGCTTGAGATATATAAGGAATATGCAAGAAAAGCAGTTATTGCATATAACAAAGAAATTGGATTTTATCAAAGATGCGGATTTGAACCACATTCAGATAAAACACCAATGTTTATCACTTTTTTGACAACATGAAATGGTAGGAACAATAGCACAACAGTGGCTACGCGAAAAATAATTATAAAATATCTTGAAATTTTCTGTAAACCCGCCGATAACCTATTGTAAGAGCCATGAATAAAAACAATTATTAAAAATAGGAGGATTTATGAGTTCCAGCGTAGGACTTAAGGCAATCACTACAGTTTATAGTTATCGCCATCCTGAAGCCAGAAGGGTTATTGATAGTGTGATCAAAAAAGGTTTTCCTCACGGGCAATTTTTACGTGCAACAGAGCCGACTGGTGGGTTAGATGGTTTTCATGACCCGGTAATTGATAAAGTACTCAATTTTTATGCCGATGATGTCCCGTCAATGAAAACTTTTTCTTATCGTTATCCAACTTCAGGCTCGGAGGAAGGAATACGAGAAATAATGACCAAATTACAATATGAGGGAGTGCAAAAGTTTTATGTATTAGAAGGAGAATACGAAGGATATAAAACAGTAGGAGAAACAAGGCAAATGGAAACAGTAGCGGTTAAAGAAGATGTTGATCCTTCTAGTTTAAAGCCCGGTTATTGGTTTATCTCAAATCCTTCTGCCAGGGATGGCAACATTATTCCTGATGATTTTATAAGAAGAATATGTGATGCCGGCCACCAGGTTTTTTATGATCTTGCGTATATGGGTTCAACTGCTCCACATGTTTATGACTTAAGCCATCCCAACATTTTTGCAGCAGTAATTTCCATGAGCAAACCTTACGGTGTTTTTTATGACCGTATAGGTTTTGCTTTTAGCCGTAAACCAGTTTCTTCTTTGTATGGAAATAAATGGTTTAAAAGTATTTTTGCTCTGATGATTGCAGATGCGCTAGTTACCCAGTTACAAAAAGGAGAAATACCAGCAAAATACAAACCAATTCAGGCAGAAATTATTGCAGATATAAATAGAGAATATAGCTTGGATTTAAAGCCAAGCGATGCTTTTTTGTTAGCATACTTGAAGCCTGAAGATACAAGCCATCTTTCTCCATCCCAAGTGGAAATGCTTGCTCCTTTTAAAAGGGGAAACAATTATCGCTTATGCCTTACCCGTTATTTTATTGAACGAGACACGGAAGCGCAACAGCTCTTGGAGGATAACGCATGTCAGTAAATATGGAAATATCAACTTTAACAGTTATGGCGTGGAAAGGTAAAAAAGTTGGAGCTTGTAATTTAAAATGTCCTTACTGCATTAGCCATATGACCCATCGTATTGAACCCGAAGGACGATCTATGATACAACCAGAGAGAATTGCTTTTTTAGCAGATAAATATAAAAGGGTTTGTGCTGGTATTCCTTATGGCATTATCAGCTCGAAAGGGGAAACTACGTTAACAGAGAAAGAAGAATTAGGAAAAATTATTGAAGTATTGTACAAAAGTGGGCTTGTTCCGGAACTCCAGACCAACGGTACTTTATTAAATCCTGAAAATATGGGCTATTGGCATGGCAAAGGATTAAATACAGTTGCTTTAAGCTGTGTCAGCCATATTGATGAAGTAAATTCCCAGATAATGTCTGGAGGTAGAGTTCATTGGAAACTTGCTCCAACCATTAGAGAAGCAAGAAAAATAGGACTATTGGTTCGTTTGACAGCCATTTTGACAAAAGGGGGAATTGATTCCCCTGACAGTTTAATGGCTTTTATGACTTGGGCAATGAAAGCAGGAGCACATCAACTGACTTTTCGTAAAATGGGAGAACCGAGGAACTTAGCTTTGCCAGGATCCCTAAGGGTAGCTCAATGGATTAGAGCCAATCAAGTTGATCCAAATTTTGCTATTACCATGTTAAGAGAAAAAGGAAGAGAAAAAGAACCTTTACCTTGGGCGCTGCGGTTTGGCTATGAAGGAATGAGTGTTGTTGTAACAGATCACATGAATGCTCCAATTAAAGAACAGGTCCGGCATGCAGTGATCCAGCCGGATGGCCACCTTTACGGCTCCTGGGACGATCCTTCGGATATTATTATTTAAATTATACGCTTTTTATGGTAATACTTTGAGGTTAAATTTTTATCTGTGGATCGCGTCTTTCTGACCACACAAGTCCTTTAATGCTTGTATTTTCCAAATTAAGTTTAAGAATATCTATTCCCGAAAGATAAAGCCCGTCTAAGACCAAAGGAAAAACAAAAGTGTCTCGAACAGACTTACACAAGGCATCAAAACTTTCTTTCTCTCTATTAAAATTAGACACCATTGCGTCAGAAACAACATTTGATATTTTTTTCTCCTCAACCCCATCAACTTCAGATTCATTATACAATCGAGAATATTCAACATCACTTAGTGTATATAAAGTTTTTATCGCCTGTTCATGCAATCCACTCCCATTTCCCCCTTTGTCATACCTGCTTTTAAATATTTTGACCTGGCCTTCCTCAAATTCAAAATTGCCTAGCGCTGTTTCCGTCGTTTCATAATCCAATCCAGAAACGCCAAGACCAAACAAACGCCCAATAACTAGGGATTCAAGCATACTTCTTAAATGAGGATCTTCATTATGTCTTAACTGCAAAGTGTTTTTACCTATAATTTTCCCCAATAGATCATCTTCTGATAAACCTACAGAAAAGTTAAGAGGAAAAAAAAGGTCTTTTCCTCCTTTTTCCAAAGCTATACCCCTGACAATATCGCAACTTTTCAAATCCATCGCAAATGGAAGCCCTTTTCTGTCAAAAGGAATTGGATAACAATACCTTCTAAAATTTTTACTTTTCGGTATATTTTCAGAAGGATATATTGGCTTCATTCTAAGAAGCCGTGTTAAAGAGATAACCTCATATACTCTTGGGATACGCCCACCTACTGCCAATGATTTTATTGGAATGTCCATAACTTATTATCGAAGGATTTTTGGTTAAATTTCTACAAAGAGCAGTAAATTATTCGCTTTTCATCCAAATCTTCCCGTCACATAATCTTCTGTCCTCGTGTCTTTCGGCGTCGTAAATATTTTTGTAGTTAAATCGTGCTCTATGAGTTCTCCAAGCAAAAAAAAGGCGGTAAAATCAGCAACACGCGCCGCCTGTTGCATATTGTGGGTTACAATGACAATTGTATAATTACTCTTTAACTCGTGGATAAGCTCTTCTATTTTGCCTGTAGAAATCGGATCAAGAGCTGAACAGGGTTCATCAAGCAGAATAACTTCTGGCTGTATAGCAAGTGCTCGCGCTATGCAAAGCCTCTGCTGTTGCCCGCCGGATAAACTGATTCCCGGCTTATCAAGAGAATCTTTGACCTCTCCCCACAACGCCGATTGCTTTAAGCTCTTTTCGACGACAATACCCAAATCCCCTCTCGATATTTTTCCATATAATTTAATTCCCGACGCTACATTGTCATAAATCGTCATTGTAGGAAAAGGAGTTGGCTTTTGAAATACCATCCCTACCCTTCTGCGCAATAAAACAATATCTATCTCATTTTTCAAAATATCTTTCCCGTCAAGATAAACATTTCCTGACAAAGTAGCACCAGGAACAGTTTCATGAAGTCTGTTTAAACATCGTATAAATGTCGATTTGCCGCATCCTGACGGGCCTATAATCGCCGCAACTTTGTTTTTATATATATCCATATTGATATTTTTCAAGGCCTGTTTGCCATAAAAATACGCGCAAACATTTTTTGCTTCAACCTTTTTTTCTAACTTTCCACTTTGATTATCCATATCTTACCCTCTTTGAAAATTTCCTAACAATCAGAGTAACAGCTAAAATTATTGAAATCAATACAAGCGATCCCGCCCATGCCTTTGCATGCCAATCGGAAAACGGAGATATAGCGTAATTGTAAATAGTAACCGTCATCGAAGCCATAGGCTGGTCAACTTTAAAACTCCAGTAAGGAGAATTAAATGCCGTAAAGATGAGAGGGGCAGTCTCCCCTCCAATACGCGCTATCGAAAGCATAATTCCTGTAAATATCCCGCTCCACGCAGTGCGAAAAACAATCCGCATTGTAACTTTCCACTCTGGGATCCCAAGGGCAAGCCCCGCTTCGTACAGAGTGCGAGGAACCATCTTTATCATTTCTTCTGTCGTCCTGATAACAGTCGGAATCATAATAATACCAAGCGCAAAACCGCCCGCGATTGCAGAAAATCTTTTCATCATTAAAACAATTAATACATAAGCAAAAATCCCTATTACAATTGTCGGGATGCTTGATAACACATCCGCAGAATATCTTATGAAAAATCCCCTTTTCCCATCACCAAACTGTGCAAGCCAAATCCCGCCAAAAACACCGATAGGCAACCCAACAAAAGCGGCAATACCAGTTAAAATAATAGTCCCAATGATCGCATTTCCCATCCCTCCACCCTGCTCTCCAACAGGAGTCGGTAATTTTGTAAAAAAGTCAAAATTAATTGCAGAAACACCTTGCAAAAAAACATACCCCATGACGGAAATAAGAGGAATTATCGCCATAATAGCGCAAAAGAAGATAAATATTAAAAATATCCTTTCTTTAGTTTTTCTTATCGGATTTTGTTTTTTCCAATTGTTTTCCATATAAATATCCTTGCAAGACCGTTTACAAACAATGTAATAAGCAAAAGAATAAGAGCCAGTTCAATTAACACCGAAAGGTTCATATCGGAAACGGCTTCGGCAAATTCATTTGCAATTACAGATGCAAGAGTATAGCTTGGAGCAAAAAGAGATGCCGATATCTGCGGTCTGTTGCCAATTATCATCGTAACCGCCATCGTCTCTCCAAGTGCTCTGCCCAAACCTAAAATAATTGCTCCGATAATCCCAGACATTGCAGGTCCAAAGACGGCAAGTTTTACAGTCTCCCATTTTGTCGCTCCCAAAGCCATCGCAGACTCTCTTAAATTATGAGGGACAGCTTGAATTACCTCTCTTGATATCGCAGTTATTGTAGGGAGAATCATTATCGCAAGGATAACGCCTCCCGACATGAGGCTTAAACCTGAAGGAGAACCCTGGAATATCGGCAAAAATCCAAGTGTCATCTTTAAAAAAGGCTGAACACTCCCGGCAAGCCAAGGCCCCAGAACAAAAATCCCCCACAAACCGTATATGACAGAAGGAATAGCGGCAAGCAGTTCAACCATCACAGCAAGATACTCTTTAAATTTTGACTGCGAAACTTCTGAAAGGTATATTGCGCAACCAAGCCCGAGAGGAACTGCAATTAACAAAGCAAGAAAAGAAGAGACAAGCGTCCCATAAATAAAAGGGAGGGCCCCGTAATTGTCCATCAAAGGATCCCATGTGGTATTTACTACAAAATTAAATCCGAAAGTATAAATCGAAAGCCAGGATTGTTTGACCAATACAAATATTATTGAAAGCAATAATAAAGGAACTGTTAAAGCAAAAAGAAAAGTTATAAGCTTAAAAGAAACATCTCCAATGTTTTGACCTTTATTGATTTCATGTATTGCTTTTTCTCTCATATTTTTATTTTTATAGAAAAGACGGCAGAGCTTGATCTAATCGCTAAATATCAAGCTCTGCCAATTATCCAAAAAAAATTAGTAAGTTATCGTATTGATTGTTTTTAAAACTTTAGACTGTAAACTTTTTGGCAACGGGGCATAATAAAGATCAGCCGCGTATTTTTGTCCGTCTGTAAGCGACCACTTCAAAAAATCGACAAGAGTCTTTCCCTTTGCAGTATCTTTTTGGTTTTTGTGAACCAAAAGCCAGGTCATTCCGACAATTGGATAAGAATTTTTGCCGGGCGCATTTGTAAGGTCGGCTCTGAAATCTGACGGAATTTTGCTAAGAGCTCCATCGGCACTGGCTGAAGTAGAATCAAGAGATGGAATTACATAATATCCTGCCCTGTTCTTTAGAGATATAACAGAAAGGTTGTTTTCCATAGCATATGATAACTCAACATAACCAATTGCCCCTTCATTAACCTTAACAACTCCCGCAACTCCGGAATTTCCTTTTCCTCCGACCCCTACAGGCCAATTTACCGCTTTTCCGGCACCAACTTTTGAGGCCCAACCGGTGCTTACTTTGGCTAAATAATTTGTAAATATATCTGTTGTTCCGCTCCCGTCACTCCTATGAGCAACAGTAATTGCTTTATTGGGAAGATTTGCGGAAGGATTTAATTTTGCAATTGCATCATCATTCCACATTTTAATATTCCCAAGGAAAATACCGGCCAAGGAATTAGCATCAAGTTTTAAGCCTTTTATCCCCGGAAGATTATAAACAACTGATACTGCGCCCATTACAGTCGGGATATGAAGAATATCTCCTCCCGCTTTTGAAATTTCATCGTTTGTCATTGGAGCATCAGATCCTCCAAAATCGACAATGCCCGACGTAAATTGACGTATCCCACCTCCCGAACCTATTGGTTGATAGTTTATTTTGTTACCGGTCGCTTTTGAGTAGTCAGAAATCCATTTTGAATATATCGGGTATGGGAATGTGGCCCCCGCACCGCTTAAGTCAACAGCCATGGCCGCTCCCGAAACAAAAACAAGTGAAAGTAAAACTAATAACATTTTTTTTAACATCTTTTTTCTCCTCCTTAATCCCCTCTCCCTTTGGGAGAGGGTTCATGTCTTCCAACCCTCAAACCATCTATAAATTGGGGGAGGGCGCTGAGCAAAGGCTACATTTCGACTTTTGTATGAAAATATAGAGCAGTTGTTGTTGCGTTAGCTCTTGTTTGGCTTTGCGCATCTATGGCAAAATCAATATTATCCCCTGCTTTATATGTTATGCCGTAAAAAGCACGGTCTGTTTGATCATTAGAAACACTTCTGTTGGGATCATAATTATCCATACGCGCAAACAGAGTATACCTTGGATAAAGCTCATATTTGCCGCCAAAGCTATAGCCCGAAATTCCTGTTCCATAAATGTATTCACCATAAATAGTTCCCATATTATTTTTTAATCCAACCATTGTCCCAACCTGCCTGCTTGTTCCATCTGTATCATTAGTATCAATTCCTTTTATATTGCCAAATAGCCCAGCAATAATATTTCCTGTTTTTTCGTTTTCATAAACAGTTGAATTAAGCCTAATTCCAAAGTCTTTGCTTGTGTTGGTTTCGGCGGATTTATAGCCAGAACCGTTAATAAGTGTCGTATGATACTCAATTTCTGGTAGCCCTGAAGCTGATATTTTACCCAACGCCCCTAATCCAAAGTCGGCAGAAGACATAATCCCTTCATTATCAACAAGGCTCTTTGCTATAAAACGCATTCCAAGCATTTTGTCCGCCCAATCAATCCACACAGTATGCTGAAGGCCAACTTTTCCTGTTAAGTTGGGAAAAATCGAGGAAGAGATTCCAAGTGGTATTTCGACATACGCATATTTTAGATAGTCAGAAAGCTGCTGATTTCGGCTTTGGGTATCAACGCTTGTACTTAATCTTGCAACGTCAAGCGTTATACGAGCAGAAGCATTCCAATCAAGTTTATTTTTGAAATTGATGTATGCCCTGGTAACATCAAATCCGGTAGAGCCAGTCCCTGTATTAACCCAATTAAAATGAATTTCGGAGCTTACTTTTACATCACTGTTATCTTTTTTAACTTTGTCAATCTGACTCTTTAAATCTGTAAAGGCAAGGTTCATCTCTTCTTTTACATCTTGAACGCTTTCATCAACGCTTGCAAAATCATCCTCCACTTTAGCTTCTTCTAATTCTTTACTGGTTTTAGAAATCAGAGTTTGCACTTTTTTTATCCTGTCAAAATCCTTGTCAGCTTTTGCCTGCATAAGCTTCTGGTTGAGCTGTTCCAAATAAATTTTTATTTCATCAACAGTTGCCGCAATAGAAGCCGATGTAAATCCCAATAAAATGATTAAACTAAAAATTAATAAAGAAACTTTTTTCATAATATACCTCCTATTAAAAGAGCAAAACTTTGCGCCCCTACATCCGCTTACTGCTTTCTAATTTAATTCACCTCCCAATAAAAAAATCATTTAACAAACTTACAATTACATTATCCAGGAAGATTATTAAGAGAATATGAAGAAAATGTTACAAAAAGGTTACAAAGTTACTTCCCTCCCGCTAGACTATGAATCCCGATTATCATAATCGGGGTTAAGACTGAGAAGCTCTCTTTTTGAAAAAACTAGACATTAATAATTACTGGTTTATAATTAAGGGCGTGTTTCGAAATGTCATCCTGAGCTTGTCCTGAGCTTGTCCTGAGCTTGTCGAAGGATGAGCTTAACAACAATCAAATGGATAAAACAGAAATTAATTCAGATGAATTTAGAGCAAAGAGAGCGAGCCATGTCACATGGGCCGGACTATTTGTGAATTTAGCTTTAACTTCATTCAAATTATTTGCAGGAATATTTGGAAGAAGTGAAGCGATGATAGCAGATGCCATCCATTCATTGTCCGATTTTATTACAGATATAATATTGCTACTCAGCCTTAAAATAATAAAAAAACCTTCCGATAAGGATCATGATTATGGTCATGGGAAATTTGAAACACTTGTAACAACAATAATCGGCCTTACTCTCTTTTTTGTAGGTATCGGAATCTTGTATACCGGAGGAAAAAACATCTATTCAGTAATAATATTAAAAAATCCCCTCCCCACTCCAGGGATTATCGCTTTAATAGCCGCAGTTGTCTCCATAACAACCAAAGAATTACTTTATAGATACACTATCACAATCGGCGCTAAGATAAAAAGCCAGGCTGTAATCGCAAACGCATGGGACCATAGGGCCGATGCGTTTTCTTCTATCGGCGTATTGTTTGGAATCGGAGGGGCAATTTTACTCGGACAGAAAGGGACTATACTCGATCCTCTGGCCGCAATTATTGTAAGCTTCTTCATATTAAAAGCCGCTTATGTTATTTTGATAGGAAGTATCAATGAACTACTTGAAGAATCATTGGATGAAAAAACAGAAGATGAAATAGTTGGCATTGTAAAAACGACAAGCGGCGCAAAGGATCCGCATAATTTAAAAACAAGGAAAATCGGGAATAAAATAGTAATCGACATTCATATAAGAGTTTGTAGGACATTAAGCATCATTGAGGCGCACAATATTAATACTGAAATCGAAAATAAAATAAAAGGAAGATACGGAGAAGGAACTATTATAAATATTCACACCGAACCTGAAAAGCTTTAACCCTGATTATGATAATCGAGGTTAAAGTTAAATGCCAGGAAAAATTAAGGTAAAGGTAGAACCTGTCCCCTCATTACTTATTACATTTACTTCTCCATTATGCACACTCATAACATGTTTAACAATCGCAAGACCAAGCCCTGTCCCCCCAAGATCTCGTGAGCGGGCATTATCAACTCTATAGAAACGCTCAAACAACCTTGGAATATGGTCTTTTGAAATTCCTATTCCTGTATCTGAAATCGATATAACAACCTTTCCATCATTTTTTGCGCACGAAATCTTTACGCTTCCGCCATGATTACTATAGTTAACAGCATTATCCAAAACATTCAAAATAGCTCTATAAATATGGTCTTCTATGCCAAAAACAAAAATAGATTCTCCCTGACATTTTTTTCCAAATATTATATTTTTTTTCTGGGCTTTTTCCAGAACGGTATCTACGGCATGTTCCATAATTTTGGTAATATCGATCCTCACAAAAGGACCAAGCTCTTTTTTTGATTCCAGTTTTGAAATTTCAAGAATATCATCTATCAACGCCGAAAGATTTTTAGCATGTTTATCAATTTTCCCTAAAAATTTAATATTATTTTCTTTATCACCAATAGCCCCCAGGAGAAGAGTTTCAACATAACTGCGAATAGCTGTGAGAGGAGTCTTTAACTCATGTGAAACATTAGCAACAAATTCAGACCTGTGTCTCGTAAGTTTTCTTATTTCTGTAATATCGTGCAAAACACAAACCACCCCTAAAATATTTTTCTCTTCATCAATAACCGGATTGGCATTAGCATCAAAAACGCCTTCAAACGGAAGAACAACATTAATCTCTTCTTTTACTCGCTCGCCTGTTTTTAAAGATTTTTCAACAATATCGGTTATTTCGTTATTGCGAATAACTTCTCTTATGGTTTTTTGCAAAATCTCAGGCTCTGTAACGCCAAGTATCTTTTCAATCGCAGAATTTGCGAAGATAACCCTGCCTCTCCTGTCAACGGCCAAAACGCCTTCATTCATACTTGATAAAACGGCAGAAATCTGACTGTTTTTTGAAGAAAATTTTTGGATTGTAGTCTGTAGACTTTCATTCATAAGCTCCATCGATTTTTCCAGCTCTCCTATCTCAAATTTCGATTTATGAATTATTGTTTGAGGGAATTTGCCCTTCGCAATCATCTTTGCAATTTCAGACAACCTTATAATCGGATCTGAAAAAAACTTAGAGAAAAGAATGCTTACCGCCACAGCAACAAACAATGAAACAAACAAGGCAATAGTTGAGGCCCTATGAACATGATTTATAATTTCATTTTTATAAGGGATCGAATAAAGGGGGGAAAAAAACAAAAAAATAAACAAAAACAAGCTTAAAATAGATATACCAAAAAACGCAAAAAAAAGCGCATATTTAATTTTTTTAAAGCCTTTCATCTTTTAGCCTCAAACTTATATCCTACTCCACGCAAAGTATGGATATAGCTTCCCACCTTACCAAGTTTTTCCCTTAACCGTCTTATATGAACATCAACAGTACGAGTTTCAATTGCAACATCTATCCCCCAAACCTTATCAAGAAGCTTTTCACGGTTAAGAACCCTCCCTTCATTTTCGGCAAAATATTTTAAAAGGTCGAACTCTTTTGCAGTCAATTCAAGTTCTTTATTCAAAGCTCTAACGACATGTTTTTCTGAGTCTATTTCAAGATTAGAAAATCTGATAATAGGAGAATAAATAAGAGGGTCTTCTTTTCCATATCTTTTGAGAATTGCCTTTACTCGAGCCAAAAGCTCCCTCATGCTAAAAGGTTTTGTAATATAATCATCGGCTCCAAGCTCAAGCCCGACTACTTTATCAGTTTCAGACACTTTTGCTGTAAGCATAATTATAGGGATCTCTTTGGTTTTAGGATCGCTTTTTAATATTTTGCAAACTTCAAGCCCTGGGATACCAGGAAGCATAAGATCAAGTAAAATTAACTGCGGAATTTTATCTTTTGCAAGCTTTAGCCCGTTATGGCCGTCAAAAGCTTTTGAAACTTTAAACCCATCTTTTACAAGATTGTATTCTATTGCGGAAACAATATCTTTTTCATCATCAATTATCAAAATTTCCTGCATTACAAACATTTTACACCAGAGAGAAAAATTAAGCCATTATGTCTTCTGAAATTTCTCCCAAAGAGGATCTTCCATCAAAACAGGAGGGTATTCCCCTTTTTCATAAAGCTCAAGTATGGATAAAAATTCCGTCCATACAATAGGTGTCCCATCTTCTGTTCTAACCAATTTGACATCTCCTGAATCTTTTTTATGAAGAGATTCATACCCCTTTTCATATGCGGTTATAATATTTTGCGCAGAAAGAACATTAGTCTTCATGTAGTCTACAATCATCTGTAAAACAGGTTCTTCAAGGGCTTGACGATGCTCAGCAGAAACTACAATCTTACCATCATGATGTATCATCAACGCCTCTTCAGGAAAAAGTTTTCCTGTTTGATTGATCTCTTTAAGTCTCTCCGCTATCGCACGTTGTATCTCTTTTCCATTAAAAGTAAGGCTCTTTCTCTCCTTTGCCATATGAAACACATAGTCTGTTTGATGAAGTAGAATATGGCAAAGTATATAATTTATTATCCACTTTATCTCTCTTGCATTAAATTCCAACAGTCCAATTTCTTTTAAAATAACCCTTTTTAAAACTCTCTCAACACGAATCCTATCTTTAAATGATAAATCAATTTTTCGGGAAATAACATCTTTACACCATCTTACCTCATCCATAGGAAGGTATACTCCAAAGAAAGGAAATTTTTCTCTCATCTCTATTATTATTTTTGAATAAGGGTCTCTTTCTGTTTCTTTCCCTTCCACCAAGGAAACAGCCTCATTTGTTTTCATTTTAAACAGGTTCTCTTTCCCATCAATAAGAGGAACTTCTCCCCTAAAAATGGCTTCAAGTAACAAGATTTCATCAAAAGTAAGTCTACCTAATCCAAACCTTCCATTATATATTCGTTTTTTTTCTTTATATTTATGGTGAGATAATTTACCTGTAGATTCATCAAAAAATCTCTTCTTCAAAAATGAAAGAAATTCTTTATCTCTCGTATATGAATCCCATTCATACGTAACTCGTTTATCTTTATCTTTGTCATCTTTAGTAACAGGCTTAAACCCCAGTCTATAATAAATTTCTGTTTGAAGAGTGGTCCCCGGTTGACGCCGAGGAATCCCTGCTATATGCCCTCCTGTTGCTTCAATATATAAATGATACAAAAGCCTTGAAAATCTTGAAGCATCTTTTGCGCCAAGCCCATCCCAAGAGAAAAAATCGATTCTTACATTTCTTGCAATATCCAAAGCTTTTTCAGCCTGTTCTGCGTTATAATGGTTTTCTTCTATAAGATTTGTCAAGGATGGAGAAAGAATCTCCCTCCAATACTGAAAAACTTCATCTAATTGCTCTTTAAGGGGCCTATCTCCTACACTGATAACAGGAATAGAAGGTTTAACCGCATTAATTAATAAAGGGGGCTCAGTCTCCGTTTTTTTATCATCCTGAGCAACAAGCTCAGGAGCAATAATCCCTTTATCCGTAAGCTCTTTAATAACTCCTTCTAAAGTTTTCCCGTTTGGATTCATTACGACTTCAAAAATCGCAACTAAACCGTTCGTAACCTCTATCGTTCTCAATGGACGATTTACCTTAATAGATCTAATGCCACCAAAAATAAGCTTGTCACATAAACCTTTAGGATAAGAAGTATTCAATGCTAACAACTTATCAGAAACGCAAAAACCATCTGGAGAAATCGTTAAAACTTGAGAGTCTCCTGCCATACGCCTGACAGCAAATGCCATATCATATGCAAAAGGCTGAAACATACTTATCGGGCCAGCAGGTTTAAGCCAATCTGCTGCAACAGTCCTATAAGTTGACGATGAACCACCTTTTTTATAAGTAAAACTACTCCTCAAAACAAATCACCCTCTTTTTAAAAGTAATAATAAAACATTATTCTTGTTGACAAAGCTTCATCTTAATCTTTTCAGAAAAATTTCAGAAAAAATAAAAAGTTATAAAGCTGAAAGAACTTTGGAGACAGGGCCAGACTGGTTCATAACAAAAAAATGAAGGCCTAAAACATTGTTTTTGACAAGTTCTAAAGTTTGTTTAATCGCGTGTTCAACGCCTATTTCCATTACAGAGGCATAATCAGAAGAATGTTTTTCTATCTTATTTAGCAATTCTTTTGGAATTGTAGCCCCGCAAATCTGTGTCATTTTTTTTATCTGCCCGACATTTGTAATGGGCATAATCCCCGGGATTATAGGGACAGAAATTTCTTTTTTTTCGCATCTCTCCTTGAAATCAAAAAAATACCTGTTATCAAAGAACATCTGCGTAATAACATATTCAGCGCCAGATTCTATCTTCTCTTTTAAATAATTTGTATCAACGCTTAAGTCGGAAATAGAACAATGCCCTTCGGGAAACCCCGCAACTCCGACACAAAAATCACAAGCAATTTCTTTTACAAAAGAGACAAGATCTTTTGCATATAAAAACCCGTTTTTAGGCGGAATATAAATATCTTCAATGGGAGGATCTCCTCTTAGGGCAAGGATATTTTCTATCCCGTATTTTTTTAATTCCCTGACCTGCTTTTCCACTGTATCTTTATCTGCATAAACACAAGTCAAATGTACAACGGGTTCAATTTTAAGCTCATGCTTGATCTTTTTGGACCATAAAAATGTTTTGTCTCGTGTTGTCCCCATAGCGCCATAAGTTACAGAGACAAAATCAGGATTAAAATTTTTAAGTTCCGAAATCACATAAAAAAGATTTCTTTCCTGATCTTCTGTTTTAGGCGGGAAAAACTCAAAAGAGAGAGTAAGTTTATCTTTTTCAAATATATCTACAACTTTCATCAATTAAACCTTTGCCTCTAAAGTTACGATTCTTTCCTCATGGTTAATTAGTTGGTCATCATGCCGTCTATATTGAACAAAATTTATTTTTTGTTCAGTAAATAAATTTTCAAACATTTTCAACAATTTATCTTGACCTCTAATCAATTGTTCTTGCCCTATGTCAAATTTTGACATCAAGACTTCAAGGTCAGAAACTTTATTTTTCAGTATCGAAACATCACTCTTCAGTATCGAAACATCACTTTTCAGTACCGCAACATCACTCTTTACTGATAAATTTTCATCAGTGAAAGAACGAAATTCCGTCTTTGTAAGAAAAACTTCTGACATTTTTTCTATATCTTCCTTCGTAATTGCCATATTTTAGCGCCTCCTCAAGAATATATAGCAATTTTCATGCCATATCTTCATTTTTAAGCAACGGTCTCATATGAGGAAATAGCAGCACATCTCTAATTGATGGAGAATTTGTCGCAAGCATAACAAGGCGGTCGATTCCAACCCCAAGCCCGCCTGCTGGCGGCATGCCATACTCCAAAGCCTGCAAAAAGTCTTCATCCATGGATTCAGCTTCAAGATCACCTGCCGCTTTAAGGTCTGCTTGTTTCTGGAATCGCTCCCTCTGATCGATTGGGTCATTAAGCTCGGAAAAAGCATTGGCTATTTCCATGCCGGCAACAATCAATTCAAATCTTTCAACCAAACGGGGATTATCTCTTTTTTTCTTGGCAAGCGGAGATGTTTCGATTGGATAATCAATTATAAACGTCGGCTGTCTAAGATTCGGTTCGACAAATTTATCATACAATTCATTGATAACCTTGCCGACCCCTATTTCAAGCGCCCCCTCTATCCCTTTCTCTTTCCCGATGTTTTTTATCTCATCTTCCGATTTCCCATCTATATCAATATGTCCATAATGTTTTAAGGCTTCAAGCAAAGGGATTCTTTTAAAAGGAGGCTTAAAATCAAGTCTCTCCCCTTTAAATTCTATTTCGAGGGTCCCAACCGTTTCTTCTATGACTTTTGAAATCATACTCTCCGCAAGAGACATAACATCATTATAGTCGGCATATGCCTGATAAGCTTCAAGCATCGTATACTCGGGATTGTGCTTGAAAGATATCCCTTCATTACGGAAAGATCTCCCGACTTCAAAAACTTTTTCAAATCCGCCGACTAACAATCTTTTCAGATAAAGTTCAGGAGCAATTCGCAAAAACAAAGGCATATCCAAAGCTTCATGATGCGTTTTAAAAGGTCGGGCAGCGGCGCCTCCCTGCAAAACATGCAAAATCGGAGTCTCAACCTCCATAAACCCTTTTTCTTCAAGAAACTTTCTGATCCCTGAGATTATCTTTGATCTTTTTACGAAAATATCTTTAACTTCGTGATTTACCATCAAATCAACATAACGCTGACGATATCTAAGCTCTTTATCTTGGAGTCCATGCCATTTTTCAGGAAGCGGATGAAGATTTTTTGAAAGCATTACCCACTCTTCCACACGGACTGTAAGTTCTCCCGTTTTGGTCCTGAAAATATGCCCTTTCACGCCGATAAAATCGCCCATATCAACTTTTCTGTAAAGCTCGTAGCTTGCTTCGCCTATAATATCCTGTTTAGCATAAATCTGGATACGGCCGGTTTCGTCCTGGATATGTCCAAATGAAGCTTTCCCATGTCCCCTCTTTGCCATAACACGCCCGCAAATAAAAACAATTTCGGGGCTCTCTTCGTGTTCTTTTATTCCTTCAAATTTTTGAAGTATTTCAATCGCGGTAATAGTCCGCTCATATTTATAAGGATACGGATTGACACCGGCCTTTTTAAAATCTTCAAGTTTCTCCCGCCTTACTTTCAACAAATCGCTTAGTTCTTCTGACATAACAGCTCCTCTTTTTGTTTATTATACCAATTTAAGAGAGAGAATTCGATGGGGGATTTTCTAACCAAAATATCTCAAAAATGCCACAGAATCTGTAGGAGTATACTCAGAATAAGGGACTAAAGAGAGATCATGCCTAACAATATGACCAAACCCTAACTTAGAAATCACTCGGCCATCATCATATATTCCAAAATATTCCGGTCTATCAAATTTTCTCAAAAAATAAGCGACTACGTCTCCATTTAAAGGATAATCAACAGGCCTAAACCCTTTAGAGAAAAGAAAAGGGAAGGGAGGAATTAGCTCTTTTCCTGTCAAAGAATCATTATAATACAAAAACAGAGAAGCTTTACCATTTGCTGCCCACGGTTGCATAAATCTTTTATAGAAAACATACTCTAACCCAAAATATCCAGTATTACAATCATCACAATAGTCTCTACTCTCGATAAGTTCCAAATCAAAGCCACTTACTATTTCATTCATAATTAATGAACTTCTTGCCCTCTCTATCATTTCATAAAATCTTTCTCTTGTAGGATTATTAGGCAAATGCAAAAAAGGAAAACTTAAACCCCGATTATTCACCCCGATTACGAAATCGGGGTTCATAGACGAACAGATTAGGGTATCTGTTGGTGAAAATTTTATTTTTCTCCATCCATTTTCCGGAATATATGTCCCCCTTTTCAAATGCTTAAATATATCTATATCAAAAGGTATAAAACTATGAAAACATATATCCCCACCATTAAAAGCAACCATTGAAGAGATAACTTTCCTCCCCGGAGCACTTTGGGCCACATAATTCGCCATGTTTTCTCCTTCCGCACCACCCTCACCATTTAAACATGAGTCAAGAAATATGACGAGATCCTCAGGTAATTTTCTTAAATGTTCTTTCAAATTAAATTTACTAACTTTTAACTCTCTAGAATCATCAGAATAGTGTATCCCATATTTAGGACGGCTACATCCAAAAGTAAGAGTCTCTCTTGATCCATGCCCCCCCAACACAAGTAATTTAAGATCACTATCTTCATCCAAACATTTACACATCTCTTCAACTGTAGATATAGCCCTAAGCTTAATATCGTAATGATCTTTAATAATAGAAATTACATTTATAGCTCTCTCTTCGCTAAAAACACAATCACCCAAAAAAGTAGGATCGTCTGTAGGATATAAAAATAGAGCTTTTGGTCTGCCGTCATTCTTAAAATCAATATCTATGGACTTTAGTCCCAATTTATAATAATAAATAATAGTATCCGCGTTAAGCCCAGCTTCAACCATTTTTTGCGTGTAATCCGCGGGAACTCCATTAGATTGCAAAACCGCTATATCATGACCGTTAAAAGCTGTTGCCCCATTAACTCGTACAGATACATACTCGCTTCCCCTTTCATATGTCCCTCCTGCCGCCACAAACCTGTTTATATCAGCTCCATCTCTAAAAACCGTAGCCTCCTCTGTATTTCTTAAGGAAACCAAATCGAGTTTTAATTGATCCCTCCGCAATACAGCATAAACATCTTCTCCATCAGAAAAAATAGTATGACTTTCTGTATCTGAAATATCAACAATCTGTCGCAGCTGCAGAATCGTAAAGCCATTCTCTTTACACAAGCCTAATGTAAATTCATTAAAAATTTCTCTTCCTTCATGATCTCTTATCCCAATCGCAGATTGTGCATATTCTAAATCTCCGCCAGATTTTAAAAATCTAATAATATCTCTCGGTGTTTGAAAAACAGTTGCCCCACTATCAAATACTACTTCACTCACAAGTCTTTCAACTGTTTTTAAGGAGATGCCGGTCTTCAAAAGATTTCTTATATCATCAAGTCTGCATTTATATTCAATTTCATCGTTTCTAAAAATAGTCCTCCCTTCACTATCTTTTAAGTCCGCAACTCTTTTAACATCTTTTAAAGGAAAAGCTTCTGATAAAAACTTGCCTATGTTAGCATTTCGGGATAATATACGAGTTCCGTTACTATCACATATCTTGGCAAGGTCAATACAATACTGAACAGTTACACTCTTTTTACTTAAAAAATGAGCAACTAAATCCGAATAATAAAGCGCAAATTCTCCTTCATTTAACGTATAACAATATTTAGATAATTTAAGCAAACCATCTAATTCTATGTTTGCCTCCCATAATTTATTTATCGATTTTTTTCAAAACCAGCTCTGGATAATTGCGCATAATAATCTTTTTTTTTAGGGGAAGCTTGTCCAAGGATTATCTCTTTTATTCTTTTTAAAGGGGCCTTCTGTCCAAATTGAGATATTTTTACCACTTAAAATCTCCTCACATTCAAAGCCTATTCTCTTTTACCCCGATTATGATAGTCGGGTTAGTTTTTAGTTTTACAGTAAACAATCGGGGTTCATCGTTTTTTTTCACTCTACAAGTCATGCCTTTCCCTTGTTATCACATATATCTATCGAAAATTTTAAGATGAGATTGCAGAAAATAAGGATAAAACCTGGGCTGTTTTAAAATTACTTGAACCCCGATTATTCATGGATGAACAGAATTCTAGTAGGTTGTTGAGAGAATCCTTAGGTATGAATAATCGGGGTGAAATTCTCTCACTCTTTTTCGATAATTATTCATGAGACCAATAACAGCCCCAACTTGTCATAGAAGAGAATCAAATTTAATTCTACACAGGAACATTGGATTTAATAAATCGAATAATATTATATTATTATTTTTAGTTGCATCATTGATCAATTGCGAAAGCAACAGCAATATTGTTTTAGATCCTCTAGCTCCAGAAGCTACTCCAACAATTACCCCAACACCAACGCTCCCAACTGAGCCAACACCATCTCCAATAATTACTCCAACTCCGACACTCCCAACTGAGCCAACACCATCTCCAATGATTACTCCAACACCTCAACCAGATTTAACCACTGTATGGGAATCAAAAAATTGGACATGGATTTGCGATTCATTTGGTAAAAGTTGTGGAACTTCTCCAACTAATCCAGATACACACAATACCTCTTTCTGGGGAAACAACCCAAGCCAAACAGGAAATGTTGGCATATTTTACGGTTACCCGCAGGATATAATTGGACATCTTTCTTCTGGCGAGAAAGCTTGCCTTAGTTTAATTGGATTTGTAGATGGAGTAGGAAATAGTATCACTTCTGATGAAAATATAGGTGAAGTAGCTTTTGCATTTATTGATATGGAAAATAATCCTATTGGTGGGATCTGGGAACCACAATCTTTACTCTTAAAAACACCTTTCTGCACCCAACCGATTAAAAAAGAACAAACCCCTTCAGGATTAGGGATAACTTTTTATTTTAATGACTACAACGCCTCTTATCTCTCGCTAATAATTTCATACCCTACACTAGAGACAACCCCTTAAGCGTTAAGTTCATATCAACAACATCTATCCCTTTAGCATATTGCGCAATTAATTTTGCATAACCGCCTGTTGCGACAACTTTTACTTTTACGCCCATCTCTTTTTGAAGCCTTGCAATCATTCCTTCAACAAGAGATACATAGCCATATAAAATTCCGGATCTCATCGCCTCAACAGTTGAACCACCAATTATTTTTTTGGGGGGCTTGATTGTAATATTAGGAAGTTTTGCCGTCTTTTCAGAAAGCGCATCGCAGGTCATTCGAATGCCCGAAACTATAGAGCCTCCAATGTATTCACCTTTACTTGAAACGACATCAAAGGTAGTTGCCGTGCCAAAATCCACAACTATGACAGGATATCCATACAGTTTTTTTGCCGCATAAGCGTTAACAACCCTATCCGCTCCGATTTCTTTTTTATTTCTAATTTTAATTTTTAATAAATCAAACTTGGAAGGATCAATAAATCTTGCCCCTGATAAAATCTTTTTTATAAGCTTATCAACAGATGGAACAACAGAAGAGACAACAACTTTGCAATCCTTAAAAATTTTCAAATCAGCTTTTTTAAGTTTTTTTGTATCACAAATCCAACGCTTTTTTAGCCGCTCACCTTCAAACAATCCAAAAGCGGTAGAACTGTTTCCGATATCAATCGCAAGCGCCTTAATTTTTATGGCTTTCTCCCTGCTTATCATTTCTAATCTCCTATAACCCCTATTGGGCTTGTTGCATAATAGCAGTTTTTGCAATTTGTCATCCCCACGAAAGCGGGGAGCCACACGGGAATGACCATTATGCAACAGACCCCTATTGTTTTTTTTCCTCTCTTTAACCCCATATCGGGGCACATTCCTCACTTTTCTAGCCCTTCCTGGCGCTCTCCCTTCATCAATATATTATCATTTAACCTGAAATTTCCAAAATAGCCCCCCGATATAAATATAGGAGATGATTAAAATGATCATCATAAAAAGAATATTAAAAGGGAGTGGGGTAAGTTTGCTGATCGGGTTAGCGGTCTATACAAGTTTCAAGGTAACCGGCATTGATATGGGAGGAGAGCAATCACTTTTGGTTCTATTCCCATCTGCAATAGGATTCTTGTCATCGTTTATAATATTTTAAACAAAAAACAATACACACAGATTACGGCCTGCACCGTTTTTTTGACAGATGGAAATTGCTACTATTTGAGTCATAAATAACTTTTCATGTCTTCAGGAACGTCTGCCTCAAACTCAACATATTTTCCAGTTGTTGGATGCATGAACCTAATACTCTTGGCATGCAACAACTGCCCGCTTTTTTCCGTACTTTGAGCCTTATACTTTGAACCTCCATACAAAACATCGCCAACAACCGGATGTCCGATACTTGCCAAATGAACTCTTATCTGATGAGTTCTCCCCGTCTTAGGTTCAATCTCAAGCAAAGTAACATCTTTAAATTTTTTAATAACTTTATAATGTGTAATAGCCTTCCGAAATCTTTGCTTTTTTTGTGGACTTGCCACATCCATCTTTTTCCTATTCACGGGATGCCTTCCTATAGGTACATCTATAACTCCTGAATCTTCTTTAACGATCCCTTTAACCAAAGCTAAATAAATCTTTTTAATTGTCCTGTTTTTAAATTGACGGCTTAAAGCTTTATGGGCCTCGTCACTTTTTGCCGCAATAATAACGCCTGACGTATCTTTATCAAGTCTGTGGACAATTCCCGGTCTCAAAACACCTCCTATTCCCGATAAATCTTTACAATGATAAAGTAAAGCATTAACCAAAGTCCCGGAATAATTGCCAGCTCCAGGATGAACAACCATCCCGCGAGGTTTATTTATAACAATAATATCTGAATCTTCATAAATAATATCTAAAGAGATATCTTCTGCTCCAGTCTTCAGTTCTTTTGGCCTGGGAATATTGACAGATACTTTGTCATTTATTTTTAATTTATAGGAAGGTCTAGAAGCCTTGTCATTTACCAAAATGTCATTGTTTCTTATTAAATTGCAAGCCTGAGATCTTGAAAGCCCAACATCCAAGGACGAAACAAAAATGTCAAGCCGTCTATTTAATTTCGACGCGTCTACTAAATATTCCATAAAGTATAAGACCGAAAATAATAATAAAAATTGATCCTATTTGGGCATTTGTTAAACCAAATAAATAGCGTGTATTATCCCTTATAAAATCTATTAAAAACCTGTAAGAAGGATAAAAAATGATTCCCAGAGCAAAAATCTGTCCCTGAAACTTTCTTCTATAAAACAAAAACAACAAAATACCCATTATAATAAAACCAGAAATAGAGGCATAAATCTGAGTAGGATGACGAAGCTCTAAAAGATGAGGAAACTCTACAGCCCAAGGGAGAGAACATTTTACACCATAACAACATCCGTTTAAAAAACAACCTATTCTTCCGATTGCGTATCCCAAAAAAGTGGCAGGAGTTGCAATATCAAGCATGTCCATAACTGAAATTTTAAATATCTTACACGCCCAAATGAGCCCTAAAAGGCCAAAAACAAGACCGCCATAAAATATAAGACCGCCGTTCCATATCATAAAAGCTTCCCATGGGTTTCTAATTTCATACCAAAAGAATATTACATAAAAAGTACGGGCGCCGATAATTGCCCCAATAAAAACAAACATTGCAACATCTAAAATATTTTCTGGCTTAATAGATATCTTACGCGCCAAAAAACAAGCAAGGATAATACTGGCTAAAAAACCTAGCGCCAACATAAATCCATAAGAATAAATAGTCATACTGCCTATTTTAAGCAAAATTGGATGCACGTCATTTTCCCTCCTTAAGAACAATAAAAATTATAAAAAAGACCGCCACATTAATCATAACATCCGCGACATTAAAAACTGGCCATATTCTAAAATCGATAAAATCGACTACATAACGGCGAAAAACCCTGTCTGACATATTGCCAAGACTCCCACCCAAAAGAAGAGCAAGAGGCGTTTGAAGATGATCATCAAATCTTAGCCGCTCATGAAAATAAAAAATCGCGGCAATAACCAGTACTCCCGTTATTAAAAGAAATAAAATCTTACCTCTAAACAAACCAAAAGCAGCCCCACTGTTTTGAACGTAAGTTAAATGCAAAATATTTTCTATGATTGGAATGCTTTGGTTTACAAACATAAAGCGATGAACAAGAAATTTCGAAAACTGATCAAATAAAAGAACTGACGCTGTTATAATAAAAAATTGCATCTATCTTCTTATTATAGCATTCTGGACGCTATAAGATTCTATTATCTTTCCAAGTTCATTAAAATAATGTCCTATTAAAGGGATATCTACCATGCCAGAAATAACATGAGTCAAAACAAACAAGATAAATCCAAGAATAACCGTCATTCCTATGCCTATGCCAAAACCATAAGCTATACCATTTAAAAAGGTAAAAAAGATATAGCGTAGAGGATCTTTTCTGTCCCTGCGGATACTCTCTATAGCTTCTATAAGTCTATCATCTGCCATATTATACATCAGTCACCTTTATCAAAACCTACTCCTTCTAAGTTGCCCTTTTTCCCTATTCTCTTTACCCCGATTATGAATAATCTGGGTTTATATTATGTCCCCTCACTCCAAGAAGCCAAATATTTCTCCTGTTCAGCGGTTAAAACATCTATTTCTATACCCATAGATTTAAGTTTTAGTTTTGCAACCCAATCCTCTATATCCTGAGGAACATAATAAACTTTAGGCTCAAGTTTCCCTTTATTTTTAATACAAAAATCGGAAGCAAGCGCCTGGGTAGAAAAACTCATATCCATAACAGAGGCAGGATGCCCTTCTGCGGCAGATAAATTAATTAAACGTCCCTCAGCCAAAAGATTAATACGATGCCCGTTTTTCAAAGTATATTCATCAACAAAATTTCTGACATTCTCTTTCACAGATTTTGCGATTTTCTTTAATCCTTCAATATTTATTTCCACATTAAAATGGCCGGAATTACAAACTATAGCGCCATCTTTCATAACTTCAAAATGATGGACATCTATCACATTAATATCTCCCGTCAACGTACAGAAAACATCTCCAACTTTTGCGGCTTCTACCATAGGCATAACACGAAATCCATCCATCACAGCTTCAAGGGCTTTAACAGGATCAATTTCAGCCACAATAACATTAGCCCCCAACCCCCTGGCCCTCATTGCAAAACCTTTTCCACACCAGCCATATCCAACTGTCACCACATTTTTACCCGCGAGCAAGACATCTGTCGCGCGAATAATCCCGTCAATTGTCGACTGTCCGGTTCCATATCTGTTATCAAAAAGATTTTTGGTTGCCGCGTCATTTACCGCAATAATAGGGATCTTTAAAGCCTTATCTTTTTCCATTGCTTTAAGACGAATAACTCCGGTTGTTGTCTCCTCCATACTCCCTATAATCTGGGGAATAAGTTCAGCTCTTTCTTTATGAATTGCCGAGACAAGGTCAGCTCCGTCATCCATTGTAATTTGAGGCTTATGATCGAGCGCCGCATAAAGATGTTGATAATAGGTCTTATTGTCTTCACCCTTTATGGCAAAAACAGATATTTCATAATCAAAAACCAACGAGGCTGCAACATCATCTTGGGTGGAAAGAGGGTTTGACGCACAAAGAACGATATCAGCGCCACCAGCTTTTAATGTCCTAACCAGATTTGCAGTCTCTGCCGTAACATGGAGGCATGCAGACATTTTAAGCCCGAGGAGCGGCTTTTCCTTTGTAAATTTCTCTTTAACCTGTCTTAACACGGGCATATCATTATCTGCCCATTCAATCCGTTTTTTTCCAACAGAAGCCAAATTTTTATCTTTTATATCAAAATTCATAATATTATCCCCTTTCAAAAAATAATAAAGTTATTATACTCCGTACAACAACAATCATTCAACCAGTTGAGGCTTCTAAAGCTTAACAGCTTTTTCTTTTGTCGAACGAATAGTTGCTTTTGTTATCCCAGTCAAAAATTCGCTTGCATTTAATATTTCAAGTAGGACGGGCTCGTCATCTTTTGAAAAATGTATAATAATATTTTGAGCTTCTTGAGCATGATCAATTTTTTTTGAATTAAGTTCAAGTGTAGCAATGTCCGCTTCCCTATTATATCTAACCTTCATAATAACTTCGCCTCCCTGGATAAAAAGTAATTATTACTATTAAATTGTCTTTTTCTTCATAAACAACTCTTAAAACATGCTTAAAGTCTATGGCTTTTTGAGCTATGAATCTATCTTTAAATCCTTTTTCTTTTTTATCAGGTTTTTTAATAACATCCAATACTTTTTCTTTGCTAACAGAAAACCCATGCTCTTCTAGTATTTTGAATTTTTCTTGTGCATGGGAACAAAAAGAAATCTCCTTCATTTTCTAAATGCTAACATAATTCTTAGATAGGATCAATTTTGTTTTTTTAATTTTTTTTCAATTTGAATAAGAGTATTACGATGAATCCCCAAAAGCTCGGCCGCTTTATTTTTTCTCCCTCCAACTTTTTCCAACGCCTTTTTAATAAACTCCGACTCAAATTTCATGGAAGCCAAACGAAGATTCATAGTGTCAAGGCCAGGATCTATTTCTATAAACCCGTCTCCCCCCGCCTGTCTAATCTCTAAAGGAAGTTTTTCTTCCAAGATTACATCATCTTTTGATAAAACGACCAAACGCTCAATAAGGTTTTGCAATTCCCTTACATTGCCGGGCCAATCATAACTTATTAAAGCATCTTCACAATCGACGGAAAACCCTTTGATTTTTTTACCGAACTCAACGTTATAAAAATCAAGAAAATGTTTTAACAAAACAGGAATATCTTCTCTCCTTTCCCTTAAAGGAGAAATATTTATAGGAATAACATTTAATCTATAATACAAATCATTTCTAAATTCATTTTTTTTGACAGCCTCCAAAAGATTTATATTTGTCGCCGATACAATTCTTGCATCAACAGGAATAGGATGTTGGCCGCCTACCCGTTCGATCTCCTTTTCCTGAAGGGCTCTTAAAAGCTTTGCCTGCATTGCCAAAGGAAGGCTGCTTACTTCATCAAGGAAAAGGGTTCCCCCATCAGCAATTTCAAACTTGCCTAATTTTTTCTCGACCGCCCCGGTAAAAGAGCCTCTTTCATGCCCAAAAAGCTCTGATTCTAAAAGATTTTCAGGAATTGCCGCACAATTTACCGGGACAAAAAGATTGTTACTCCGTTTGCTAAGATTATGAATCGCGCGGGCAACAAGTTCCTTTCCCGTCCCTGATTCCCCATAGATAAGAATCGTCGAATCATTTTCTGAAATTTGAGAAATAACTGAAAACAGCTCCAGCATTTCAGGGCTTATCCCAACCATCTTTTCAAATCGATATCTTTTATCCACTTCCTCTTTCAAAAATATATTCTGATTTCTAAGTTTTTTTTGCTCCAAAATTTTTGATATCAAAGAAGAGATTGTCCCGACATCAAAAGGCTTGGTTATATAATCATATGCTCCGGCCTTCATGGCATCAACGGCATACTGCACGGTATTCATGGCAGTAACCATAACAACATCAAGATCAGGATCTATATCTTTAATACGGCGCAAAACTTCAAGTCCGTCAATCTCCGGCAGTCGAATATCAAGCAATACAAGATCAGGGAAAAACTGTTTAACTTTTTCTATGGCTTCAAGTCCCCGAGAAGCAAAAATAACTTCATAATTATCAGATAAAAGCATCTGCATTGAATCACGCAATGACTTTTCATCATCTACAATTAAAATAACAGCTTTTTTCTCGTTTTTATTCACAAAGAGATCCTCTCATCTGCCGATAAAATCCCAAGCTGCTTACGATATGAAGCCACGGTTCGCCTACCTACAACAACAAAATGCTTTTTTAATGTTTCTAAAATCTCTTTATCGCTTAAAGGGTTTTTCTTGTCTTCATTTTTAACTATCTCTATAATTTTACCCTTTATTGCCATAGGAGAAAAACCGCTAAGCTCCCTTTGGCAGAGAAAACTAAGCGGAACAAGTCCTTTTGGAGTCTGCACATATTTGCCAGATAATGCCCTAGAAATAGTAGAAGGATGCAGGCCTAATCTTTCGGCCAAATCTTTTTGCGCCAAAGGAAGGAGCATTTGCGCCCCCTTTTTAAAAAACCCTTTTTGCACCTCTATAATTATATTCATAATTGATTGGGAGGTCTCCCCTCTTTTGCGAAGGTTTTCTATTAATTCTTTTGCTTTTTCAAGCTTATCTTTTAAAAATTTCACTGTTTCTTTATCCGTCTTAGAATCTTTTAGCATTTTCTGATACTCTTCAGATATATTTATTTTAGGACCGTATTCCTTTTCAAGATTAACAAGTTTTACCTCTTCGCCTTTTTCCGTAACCTCTATGGAAAAAGATGGAATAACTCTTTGCGCTTCATCTCCGAAATTTAAACCCGGATTAGGATTGAGATTTTTTTTTATAAAATCCATTACCTGGGAAACCCCCTCTTGGGATATACTCAAAATCTCCGCCACTTTAGAAACATTGTTTTTTGAGATCTCTTCAAGATGATTTTTTATAACTTTTTCTATAAGCTTTTGCAATTTATCAGATTCAAACCCAAAATTCTGGACCTGTAACAACAAGCACTCTTTAAAATCCCTAGCGCCAACACCTTCAGGTTCAAATGTCTGAATCACTTTTAAAACTTCATCTACAACATGAAAAGAGACGTTAAAATCTTTTACGATTTTATCTCTAACCTCATTATAATTTTTTATATAACCGCGATCATCTATCTCTTCTATAATCTCACGGCCAATATCAAATTTATTATCATCAAGATCAATTAAATTCAGTTGATCCAATAAAAAAGCCTTCAGTTTTTTAGGCGTATTTTTTATATTCTCCAATCCCGGATACTCATCAAAATCGACCTGCTTCCTGATTTTTTTATTAGATCCCAGGTACTCAAGATATTCCATCAACTTTTCGTTGGATTGTATCTCAACAAGAGGGTTTTCTTCCGAGGCTTTTTCTATTTCTGTTATTATCTCAACATAAGGGAGGGCCAAAATGCGAAGCATGGCAAGTAACTTAGGGGAAAGCATAAGTTGCAATTCTTGATTTATCTCTTGATGGAAACTAAGCTCAACCATATCTAATTTTAACCTGATTTAGCTTTATAATCAAAGGGTTTTGAGGAATAGATAATTTAGGATGTCTACTGGGGAATAAGAGGATTATAACCATTTTTTAACATCACATCGACAAAGCCGATCGCCCTATCTTTAAATCTCTTCCCATGACTCCACCCCTCAGGAATTCCCAGTCTGACAAAATGCTCATGTACTTCTTCATGAATTCCCGTGCCTTCTATTAAAGAAGATAACATCTTAATTGCTGTGTCCGCCCTATAGGCAAGGTCTCTAATGACCAAATCTTCTCCTCTCATTGCAAGTTTAGCAAGGAGCCCTTCCTGCCTCAATGCCAATATTTTATTCAACTCTTTCGCATCATCCTCAATCGCCTCCCGCCTAAACTTAAAGACATTCGGTCCAAAGGTTGCAATCCTTATCTCTTTAGGATTTGAATAAAATACGACTTTCGGATCATGTAATCCCATAGCCTGATATATCTCAAGCATCATCGCTTGAAACTTTTCCAGATGCGTAGGCAGATAGGCAACATCTTCTCTTTCATTTTCTGCTTGATACGCTTCTAGAAACTCTCTTCTTCTTCTAGTTGCGCTTGTCATTATCATTCTAAATGAAGATGATATTAACGAGCTTTCCAACAACGCGCCTCTCGCAACAGAATCTCGCACATCTTGTAAAGAAATTATCTTCCCATCGCTATCTTTTATTCCAATCAGAGTCATAAGCATTGTCAATTCCTCTTCTCTCCCCTGATATCCCGTCAAATCAACAAGATTGATATCCCCTCCATTTATAATTTCTGCCAGGGTTTTTACCTCCATGGGAATATTCCCCTCCAAATTACCATTCCCAAGCTCTACATGCTGCGAATAGAGATAATCTTTCGGTAAATTTCCAAACTCTTCTCCAGTCTGAAGATACTCTTTTATGGCTTTTTGCATAGCAAGTTGTATAAAGATATTTGCAACCACCCTCTCATCTTCCATCACATCATCTCTCCCTCTTGTCAATTCCTCATTTTCTCCAATCTCAAAAGCGCAATCTTCCACATATCTTTTTAAAAACTCAGGAAAATATTTTAAATATCTCTCCTTAGAATGATTTACTATCAACCCGTTTTGAACAACTCTATCCTCATGCTCCTTTTCCACTTTTAACAATGAATATACCCCCCTCCCTTTTAATGCAAGACTCTCCTTGTTTAAAATTCTTTCTGCTATCCCAACCCCTTTATAAGAAATATTTAAAACAGCAGGATCGACCAATCCCGCCATATCCCTTACTCTAAACTCCAGCGCCATCTCTCTAAATGCTATCTTTATCTTATTTTCTTCTTCATCAAATACAGACCCTATCTTCTTCCCTACAGAGACCTCAAAGCCGCTCACTCCCGCATCAGTTAAACCATTAATATATTTTGAAACTTGAGCATCAAGGTTATTCCCACGAAGCTCTACTTCCACATAATTTCCATCTCCTGATGACGATTTTACTACAACCACATCATTATCATTTAACGCGCTTTCAAAGCCTATCCCGTTCTTACCTATATTCTTTTTACCTTCTAATCCCCCGCCCCTTTTGTCTGAAACGCCTAAATTCAATAACAACTCTTTAACCCCTGAATCTGATAATCCTCGCCCATCATCCCGATAGGTTGCAAAATGATATAAATCTCTCCCTATTCTTTGAGTAGATGTCAAAATATCCATCTTCTTGGCCCCCGCGTCTATCCCATTTTGGATAAACTCTCTTCCGCAAATATCCCTTTTTAAATCCTGTCCTTTTACTTCGCTCCTTACGTAAGACTTAAAAACTTTATGATCGATCCTATCTCCTTTATAATAACCCCTTGTCCAATCTGCAAGTAATCTAGCGTGCTTTTCTCTTTCTTGCGACCAGCCGGGATCATAAAGCCCCGCCCAATAGTAAAATGCCAAATCATGCCTCTCTACAATCCCAGTCCATCCCCCTCTTTTTGGAATTTCCCTTACCGTTGCAGGGAGATTGGCCTCTCTTACCTTTAAATCTTCGCGGGTTAGAAGATGAACAAATCCTTTTACTTCAGGATCATCCGGAAGCTCCTTTCCATTATAAAGATACATATAGATACCCTTCTCATCAAAATACTCCAGGATCCTTTCAAGCTCTTCAATATCCCCCGCTAAGACATTTACCAAGATATCCCATCTTGAAACAACACGCCTGAATAGATCTCCTTCTATTTCTCCATAACTTGCATACCATAACTTTTCAATAAATGACAAATATGCCTCTTGAAACCTAAATGCTTCACCAATTCTAGTTGAAAGCCTCCCTTCAATTTTAAGAACCAATTCATCTCCCAAACTTTCAACAGCTTTTGCAGGAAAATATCCAAACAGTTCAAGATTTTGAACTCCTTTTGAATAATCCCCTGCCACAATACGGCAGAGCATCTCATGACGGCGATTCTCATATGTTTCTCTCTCATCATTGGATGAAAACCATGCTTTTTTGGTAGGGATATGAGCAGGAATGGCTGCACACCTATAAATATCTCTTCTTTCTTCTAAGAAAGCAAAATCTGAAAAGCGAGAACCGCCTTCTTTTTCTAAAAAAAATACCATCAAAACGGGAAGAGGCGTCCCTATTTTATAAAAAGAAGTCTCCCTATCAATTTTATTCATGTTAGAAAAAGAAAAACATCCGGCTTCACCATCTAAAAGAAAAAACTCTTTAGCGCTACTCTCTTTTAATTTATAATCTAATCCCATCTCAAAAAAAGCATTAACATGGCTATCTGTGATTCCATTCAAGAATATTTTATCCCCGACAACTCTTGCTCTTTGCATGAATCCGGGAGAATCTATCTCAAGAGTTGCTTCCCCCTGGCGAAAAAGAAATATCTTCTTATCTTCACAAGAAGAAAAGGTCTGAATCAAGTAACCCTCATCATATTTACAAACAAATAACAAAGATTTCTCTCCAAATGTAATCTCTTTTAAATCACCATCAATTGTTTTATCTACAATTACATTTCCGACAGCTGTTATCACGGAATCACCTGAAAAATTAAAAGCCCGACACCTCGGAACTTCAAACTTATATTCAAATATCAGCCTATCTTTTGACCCTTCACAGACAACAAACGGAGTATCCCGACTGCTATTATCCTGAAAAATAACAACAATTCTGTTTTCATGCGAATAGAGATTAATAAATTTATTATTGCCGGAAAAAACTCTTCTTAACTTCCCATCTCTGCCTTTTAGCCAGATAATAAAGCTTTCACCTCCATTATCATCAAATTTCTTTTCAACAATGAATAATTCATCCTCAAAATGATAAAGTTCTAAGGAATCAGAAAAAATTCCCGTTTTAATAAGTCTTCCATTCACAAGTTCATATAATTCACACATATGATCCAAAGGTTTGGAAAATCTGACAAATTCTCTCCCTGCAATACAATAAAAATCAACGTTAGCCTTACTAAGCTCCTTAGCCCTAAATAAAACTTTTTCCAATGGAATTTGTCCAGCTCCCAATTTATCTCTTCGCTTTATTACACCTTTAATTAACCTCCTTGCCTCCTTACTATCCCCAAAAATCCTCAGATATACAGCAGCCCCCTTTCTATCTTGTTCACCAAGTCTACTCAAAAAATCCGTATAATTGCTTAACTCTCTTTTTGCATGAGTATTTTCAACTCCCCCTGCTTCCCCCATGCTATTATCGGCGCTATTATCAACTTCCCACGGCCACAGCAATCTGAATTTCGGCATCTCCCTATCTCCATATCCGACATAAAATCCGGCTCTCAGATTCAACATCAATTTATTGCCCTGATACTTCCTGTTTATTATCACATTCTTTCCTACCTCCACCCACACATCATCACTGTTAAATTCCGCCCAATGTACAATATATCCCCTTCTACTCTCATACAATGTGGAGTCATAGGTCTCTACCCCCGCATCGCTTATCTTAAACTCAGCCAAAAGTTCCCTTCTTACGTAAACCTTTCTTCTTGAAACTTTAAGATCAACAAATCCTCTTTCGTTAGGCAATAGGAGGGTTTCGAAACAAGCCTCCATCTCACTGACCTTTTTCCCCTCCACGCACATGAACTTAAGGAGGGCATCTTTCTCCCCCATTTCAAACAAAAGCTCTTTTGATTCCAGCGCCGCTGCTATACTGTTTAAGATTGACCACTTGCGTTCCCCCGCAATCGTCAAAACCTGCTTAATCAACTCACTTATCCTTTTTACCTCTTCTCCTCCCAGTTTAATTTTATCTTTTGATTGAGAAGGCCTGATCCCTATTCCAAGCTCAATCCCCAAATTATTTTCAATATTAACCCCTGAGATATCTATTCCTATTATCTCCACCCCACACATCAAAAAACTGACTCTCCCATTACTAATAACTCTTTGCTCTCCTTTAGAACAATCTCTTGAGTAATAAATATCTGCCTCTTGTATGTCATCCCTATATTCTCTCTCCAAGCTCCCCTCCGAACTCCCCAACCCCAAATATCCTTTTACCAATCTGTCAGCCCCCATTCCATGGCCGCTGTCTTTTACCTTAAAACTATCGCCAGATACTTGTATCTCTAACTTTCCCTTTGATTCCTTGTTTATATCTCCATGTTTCAAGCTCAACCACTCTTGAGGATTATTAACCCGCGCGGCATTTGCCTTAACATCAACATCCATTACAAATCTAAATGTATTATGAATCCCCTCCAATATTTTATTATTAAGGTTAGTAAGGAGACTACTCCTTACCTCAACCTGTGTCCCATGTTCAAATTCTGTATTCTCCCTCTCCCTCAATTCAATCGACACATCTTTTCTGCCATCTGCTTCTATGCTTAAAAATCTGACAACCCTCCCCACATCAGAAACAACTCTAGTTGTAACTTCAATAAAGGCATTTGCAACACCTCTTACATATCTTAATGACATAAGCCTCCCCATCCCATACATCCCCACAATTTTTATCCCTCGTATAGCTTCAAGCCCGTTTACCGCAAGCTCTTTTGCAAACTGATCTTCTTTTGCTCCCTGCCTTACAAAAGATTCCCAATCAACCACACGCATATCTTTTGTCCTTAATAGTTCTCTTTGAAAATTGTTTAGCTTAAACAAAGATGCGCAAAACGAAGCTGTTTTTAAGGTGCTATCCATCGCAAACGGGATTACCCGTCCAAAAACAGTAAGAAGTTTTGTGGAAGCAGGAATCTCCCCTGCATAAACTGAGGTGGGAGAAGAAACAACAATTTTTTTAAGATCACACGGCATATTTTGATTTCCTACATGATTATCGAAAAAAACGCGGCGTAATTTCCTGTTTTCACCACTTTTTTCCGATCTTTTCCTAATTGCCAAGCCCATATTTTCATGATAAAATTAAGTTTTGTATGTATTAATAAAGGAGGATTTAATTTTTCATGCCAGTAGTAACAATGAAAGAATTGCTCGAAGCTGGGGTACACTTCGGACATCAAAGTAAACGTTGGAACCCCAAAATGGAGGAATATATATATTCTTCCAGAAATGGAATACATGTTATAGATCTTCATAAAACTATTCCATTAATTGAAAAAGCTTTTGAATTTGTGAAAGAAGTCATAAAAAATAATGGAAGCGTGCTTTTTGTAGGGACAAAAAAACAGGCGCAAGAGGCCATTGAAGAAGAAGCAAAAAGATGTTCCATGTTTTATGTCAAAGATAGATGGCTTGGGGGAACTCTCACAAATTTCAAAACCATCAAAAAGACTATTTCCAGAATGAAAGAAATTGAAAAAATGGAGATAGACGGTATGTTTGAAACCCTACCACGCAAAGAGGTTGCATCCTTAAAACGAGAGCACAAAAAAATGATCCGAGGACTTGGTGGCATTCGCGACATGAACAAACTTCCAAACGTCATTTTTGTAATAGACAGCCAAAATGAAACAACAGCAATTGCCGAAGCAAAAAAACTCAGCATTCCTGTAATCGCAGTCGTAGACACTAACTGCGACCCTGACAATATAGATTTCCCCATACCTGCAAATGATGATGCAATCCGTTCCATAAAACTTTTAACATCAATTATTGCAGAGGCGGTCCTTGTGGCAAGGGAGCTCGCAAAACCTCCAGAAGAAAGAAATGCAGATATCGCAATTCCTGAAGAAGATCAGGCAAATGCGGTTGACAGCATGGACACAGAAACAATGGAGGAAGCTTTAATGCTAAGCGAAGAAGAACGTTTAAGTGAATTAGCCCCTGAAATTGTTGAAGAAGAGGAAGAAAAAGAAGTTGAAGAAAGAACCGGATTTTAGTAACAATCAGACAATAGAAATAGAATAAGAAAGGATATCTTGAAAAATGGTTCAAATAACAACAGAAATGATAGTAAAACTCAGGGAGAGTACTGGATGCGGTATGATGGATTGCAAAAAAGCCCTTGCAGAGGCTGCTGGCAACATGGAAGAAGCCGTCACCAGTTTAAGAAAAAAAGGATTGGCTGCCGTAGCTAAAAGGGCTGAAAGAACCGCGGCTCAAGGAACAATAGCTTCTTACGTGCATCTCGGCGGAAAAATTGCGGTTTTGGTTGAGGTTAACTGTGAGACCGATTTTGTCGCAAAAAATGATGATTTTCAGAAATTTGCAAAAGATGTCGCAATGCAAATAGCGGCGCAAGCTCCTCAATATTTAATTCGGGAAGATGTTCCGGAAGAGATATTAGCCAAAGAAAAAGAGCTCCTATTGGATCAGGCAAAACAGGAAGGTAAGCCCGAAGCCGCCATGGAAAAAATTATTGCCGGCAGGATTGAAAAATTTTATGAATTAAATTGTCTTATGGACCAGCCATTTATAAAAGAGACCAAAATAAAAATCAAAGACCTTCTAGGTGACCTGTCCGCAAAAATAGGCGAAAAGATTGTTGTCAGCAGGTTTGTAAGATATCAGGTCGGAGAAAAGATTTAATCCGCTTTTGAGTCTGAAGCCCTTTTAGAAAAATAAAAAATAATCCCGTTTCTTTTGATATGATCAATCAGTTCTGAATTGTTTATTTGATCTAAAATGGATATATCGAAAGAATATGGCAGCAAAAAATCATCAATTTCAAGATTTATCTTATTCACCAAAGAAATGTCTAAGTTTTTCCCTTTAAGTACAAGGTCTATATCAGAACCTTTCTTAAAAGTCCCTTTTGCGCGTGACACCATATAAGAATAGATTCCTCTGCTTGAGGATGTTTAGCAAAAATACTATTTATTTTATCAATAATTTTTTTCTTTAAGAAGCCCGAACTTCAGAAGAATATTGCTTTCCTCCCTCACTCCACTTATAATAACTTTCGTAATGCCCCCAAAAAAAGCAATACTAATTGATGGAAATTCGCTCGCATATAGAGCCTTCTATGCTCTTCCCGATACTATGAAAAACTCCGAAGGACTTGTTACCAACGCAATTTATGGATTTACGATGATGCTCCTTAAGATAATTGAAGAGAACCCAGATTTTTTGGCAATTGCTTTTGACAGAAGAGAGCCAACATTCCGCCATAAAGAATATAAAGAGTACAAGGCAAAAAGGTTAAAGGCGCCTCCTTCTCTTTATGAGCAAATGCCCCTTATAAAAGAATTTGTGGAAAAGATAAATATTCCCATGCTTGAGCTTGCAGGGTTTGAAGGGGATGACGTCATAGGAACCCTCGCCATAAAAGCTTCAAGAGAAGGGTTTAATGTTGAAATAGTCTCCGGTGATTTGGATCCCCTCCAGCTTGTAAACGACAGGATAAAAGTTCTGACAACAAGAAAAGGAATTTCCGATATTATAGTTTATGATGAAAAAGCGGTTATAGAAAAATACGGGCTTGCCCCCACACAGTTAATCGATTTTAAAGCTCTAAAAGGAGATACATCTGATAATATTCCGGGGATGCCGGGGATTGGTGAAAAGACTGCAACAGAACTTCTGCAAAAATACGGAACGCTAAACAATATCTTTGCCAATGCGGATAAGATTGAAAAGCCAAAATTGAAAGAGACGCTAAAAAACGAACAGGAGAAAGGACTTTTAAGCAAAAGGCTTGGCACTATTGTAACAGATGCACCGATAGAGGTAGATTTTTCAAAAAAACTGGAGATTAACTGGGATAAAGCTGTCGAAGCTTTTGAAAAATTTGAATTTAAGTCTCTCATAAACAAATATAAAAAAAAACAGACTCTAACAAACGAAGAAAAAGTTGAAGCAAAACGCATGGAAATATCAAAGTTTGATTTTAAACTTGTAAAAGACGAATCAGACTTAAAAGAACTTTGTGAAAAACTTCATAAAGCCGATTCGTTCGCTTTTGACACAGAAACAGATAGCCTTGACACTTTTTCCGCAAACCTGATAGGGATATCTTTCTCAATGAACCGTGGGGAGGCTTTTTACATACCTTTAGGGCATAAAGAGAAAAAAAACCTTGACATCAAAAAGACCATGGTCGCGTTAAAGCCTGTACTAGAAAATAAAGAAACCCTAAAAATCGGTCATAATTTAAAATATGATGTCGAAGTTCTTTTAAAATACGACATTGAAGTCGCTCAACCATATTTTGACACAATGGTCGCGGCATATTTGATTGATCCAACTGTCCAAAGGTACAGCTTGAAACGGGCAGGTGCGCAGTATCTTGGGCGTCATGAGATGATAAAACTTGATGAACTGATAGGAAAAGAAGCGGAAGCAAACAACTTTGCGGAAGTCCCTGTTGAAATAGCAAAAGATTACGGCTGTTCGGACGCGGAGGTTACTTTTAGTTTAAAAACTGTTTTTGAAGACCTGTTAAAAAAAGAGGAAATGGAAAAACTTTTTCACGAAGTTGAAATGCCTCTCCTTGAAGTTTTAATTAAAATGGAAGAAACAGGGGTTTTTGTCGATTCAAAAGAGCTTGAAAAATTAAGCCATGAAATGGATGAACAGATAAAAGATCTTGAGAGAAACATTTTTGCAATATCGGGAGAGACTTTTAATTTAAATTCACCGAAGCAACTTTCAGAGATTCTTTTCGGAAAATTAAAACTCCCTATGATAAAAAGAACAAAAACAGGGGCTTCGACCGACGCGGAAGTTTTGGAAACTTTGGCCAAAGACTTTGAAATAGCCGAGAAACTTTTGGAATACAGGACAGTAGCAAAATTAAAATCGACTTATGTCGACGCCCTTCCCACTCTTATAAGACAAGATACGGGAAGAATCCATACAAGTTTTAACCAAACAATAACGGCAACGGGTCGCCTTTCAAGCTCAAAACCCAATCTGCAAAATATTCCTATAAAGTCCGATATGGGAAAAAAAATAAGAGAGGCATTTGTTCCGCAGAAAAAGGGGTATAAAATCCTTGCCGCTGATTATTCGCAGATAGAACTTAGGGTTTTGGCTCATCTATCGCAAGATGAAAACATGATAAAAGCATTTAAATCCGGCGAAGACATCCATACGGCAACCGCGGCGGAAATTTTTGACATCTCAATTAATGAAGTCACAAAAAAGATGCGCTCTTCTGCCAAAGCTGTCAATTTTGGCATAGTTTACGGGATATCGGATTTTGGATTAGCTAAAAACTTAAATATCAAAAAGACGGAAGCGGCACAATTTATTGAAAAATATTTCAATCGTTACCCGGGAGTAAAAAAGTTTATGGATAAGACAATTAAAGAGGCGCAGGAAAACGGATATGTTGCAACAATGCTTGGAAGAAAGCGCCCTCTTCCCGATATCAATTCACCAAACCAGGGCCTCCGCGGATTTGCAGAAAGGACAGCGATTAATACTAAAGTCCAGGGAACCGCAGCTGACATGATAAAGATAGCAATGATTAATATTTACTGTAAACTGTACACTGTAAACTGCAAACTCATATTGCAGGTACATGATGAACTTGTTTTTGAAGTTCAAGAAAATGAAATAGAAACGATCAAAAAGATCGTCCAGGAAGAGATGGAAAAAGCGATCCCGCTTGATGTTCCTGTTGTGGTGGATATTGGGGCTGGAGATAGTTGGGGAAAATCCTAATTTATGTCACTACTTTGTTTTAATTTTCAATAAAATCAACGCATCAACTTCATTTTTCGATAACGCTCCATACCCAATATTGGGATATTTTATTATTTTAGGGTCATAAAGAAGAACCCTTTCTGCTATCGTCTGCACTTGCAACCGTTGAATTTCAGAGACCATATTATCATCAATCCCTCCCCTATAAAGCTCAACTCCAAAAACAACAATAACCTCTCTTCTCCCTCTAAAAACCTCACCTGTATAAACAGGAGAAAATTCAACCATATTAAAACCCAATCGCGTGCAAAGAGACCAGGAAAGACGGCTTAAAATCTGAGATCTGTCCAGAGTTCTTATAAAATAATAATATGGCGCATATTCTTTTTTTTCAGCTTTTAACAATTCTTCTCTATAAATTTCATTATTCATCTGAGGAACAACATGTTGAACGCGTATCTCCCCAATGCCGACTTTTCTTAAAAACTCCTCTACAGAGCCAAACCCCAAAGAAGAAATATATTTTTTAAAAAGCCTTGTTTTAATCAAGACCTCCGCCGGCAAATAAAATTTTTGGCTGCCTTTATCCAAAGCTTTTTTAGCGTTTGATAAAATTTCTTCATCACTCAAGCTCTTTAAATAATCTTGCAGGGTATGGATCGCGTCTAAAGTATTAAGACTATTAAGCCATGTAAGCTTCGCCGTAATATTTTCCGCTGTCCTAATAGATAGGGTACACCCATCGGCAAGCTGACGAGAAAGACTCTTCTCATCTTCATCAACAAGGGCATGTAAAAAAGATTTTTCACCAAATACTCTGATCGCATCCAACACCGTTGAGCCGAAAAGAGTCTGAAATTCTCCTCCTTTATCGGTATAAACAGTAATTGGCAAAATATGCTGCTCCATCACATTGTAAACTTCATCATCAACAGTAAGCATCTGGCTTCTTAAGTCTTTAAGCAATCCGACCAGCCATGAAGAATCCTTCATAAGCGAAGGATTTGCTATAATTCCGGAATGATAATATGCCTGCATCTGTGGATCTCTTATTTGAACAAGTAACATACCAAAGCCTGGAACCATCACATATGTATGCAAAAATTGCGCTCCATTTGGTTCCGGAGAGTTTATGTGGTCGGGAAAATTATTTCTATCCGGGTGGTACATCCTATGGACATAATCCAAGGCGGTAAAACATTTTTCTCTATCAGAAACAACAACATTAACCCTCCAGATATCAGCGGGGGATAAATGCTCCACATCTAAAATATTCCTTTTTTGCATCCTCTGGTAAATTTCATATATACATCTTGTTTCTAAAACCAGTCTCACATCGGGATCTATCATTTGCAAGGCGGGAAGCAACGTTTTTTTAATCTCTGAAATTCTTTCTACGCTGGAAGATATTAGAGTTTTTCTTTTCGATCTGATCTTCCTAAACATTTTCGGATCAAGCCATCTAAAGGCCAGATCTTCAAGTTCACGTTTAACATCCCATATTCCAAGACGGTTTGCAAGAGGAGCATATACATTTAAAGCTTCCATTGATATAGTCCTTCGTCTTTCAGGCTTCTTATAACGGAGTGTTTTCATGTTATGAAGGTTGTCAACAAGTTTAACAAGTATTACCCTGATATTTTTAATCGCGTATTCAACATGTTTGGAATGCTTATCTACCAGAGAAGGTTTTCCCAACTGAGTTACACCATCAACGCCAAAAGAAATAGCCTCTCCCATCTCTCCTGCCAAAAACTCTTTAGTTGCTTTTTTCCCGTCAATAATTCCATCTTCCAAAATATCATGTTGCAAAGCTATAACAACAGTCTCTTCGTCTGCACCACGTTTTCTTAAAAATTCAGCAACTGAAAGAGGATGAATAATATAAGGCTCACCACTCAATCTAAATTGTCCATAATGAGTTTTGTTTGCAAGAGAAAAAGCGCTCCTTATTCTGCAAGCTCCTAAAGGATCTTTTGGTTCAAAGCTCAAAGCCAGCTTTTCCGCCCGTCTTACATAACTATCAATATGCCCTAAATATTGGGATGGAGAAATTAAGACATTTTGTTTTGTAACATAAAAAGGCGTGCCTGAAGAAGAGAGGGTTTTCTTATGTAGTGTATCGTGAATTATTTTAGAGAAAAAATTCCCTCTTCGATAATATCCGCGCGGAACCAGAGAAATATCCACTAATCAATCAACTCCACAGGTCATAAGTTTACCACTGCTACATATCTCTTGCAATTTTATCTCCTTTATCCATTGCATTAACTACAATTGTCTTTGTCGGGTTTACTTTTGTTATTGTAATGCTTGAGCCATCAATAACATATGTCCTTTTTCTCCCCAGAAGCAACCCTGTTCTCCTGTCAATATTTCCAGTCGAAGATCCCAACGGATGAAATCCTAAATTCAACATGAATGTTTTATTATCAAGTAGATGTCCCTTAAACCTTTCAATTTCATCTCTGTGAAAAAATCCTAATTGAGAAAATTCTCCCGCCAGCTTGCTTGGAAAAAGAGGAAAAGTAAGCGCCCTTAAAAAAAGGCCCCTTTTCGTGTGGGCAGCTATCTCAAGTGTTTTAAACGCCAGCATCTTCATGCGAAGCCTGTCTTCCTGGCTCATTTTGTAAATCATCTGTAATTCATTAAAACCAGGAATGCGGATAAAAGATCCGCCGGAATCATCTCCTTCACTCATCATTATTCCGTAAGTCTCTGTCCGTGGATATAAATTTAATAATTCAACAGCTCTCTCTCCTATTATTCCGGGGGATGCTAAAAGAAGGAGAGGAAAATAAGGTCTTACTCCTTCATTGGCCCCTTGAACTCCTTCTATGTTTTTTCGAAATTCGACAAGGAAAGACTGAAGTCTCCCTCTTGGATCAACAAGCCCCATGTCAGGATTAAAGGCTGAAACTTCTGACGCTGGATGAAATGTTATCCTCCCCTTTGGAGAAATGCCTGATCTTGCAAGAAGCTTTGCAGAACCAAAAGTCCCCGCCCCCACAAGGATTCTAGCCTCACCCTCTACATTTATATTAAATTTTCTACCAGAAAGCTTAGAAATAACAGGAATTAAAACAGGCTCATCACCTTTGAACTCTATTCTTTGCGCCTCCGTATTTGCGACAAGTATAACATTAGGATATTGCAAAGCCTCTCTTAAAAACGGGTTCTCTTTTGCGTCGATCGGACATTGAGACGGACATTCTGCCCTTCCTTCACAAAGCGTCTGATTAGGTCGTCTTCTTGCCATATTCATCCCATTAAGAGGACGGCCGCTATAACCCATTGAGAGGGCTGTTTCTAAAAACTCTATACTTCCCTGAGGCATTAATTCTTTTGGAATCAGGCCAACCCCAAGCATCTCTTCAGCTCTTTCATTTAAATGATCAACATTCATTCCGGAAAAAATCTGCCGTATTATATAAGGTTCTGGATCTTCTATTGTCCCGCTAAAAATACCGGGTCCTCCCCCTACCAAATTTGGCATGGGGATTGATGCCCCAAATAGAGCATTCGAAATACCGTTTGAAAAATCAAAACCCAATGCGGTCGTCAATCCAGCCTGTTCATATCCTAAAACGGTTCTTCTCATTTGAGTGAGTCCGCCTTTTTCCTCATTCGACAAATGTCCGCCTGATTCTATTATCAAGACACTTTTATTCGGATGTTTTCTTAATATTTCAACAACCGCGGCAAGGCTGGGTCCGCTTCCTATGCAGACAACATCAGGATGTCTTAAAGCTTCATGGGGGAGAGAATCGACACTGTTGTAAGCATTTGGCAGAGACATAAAATCAGGCTTTTCCGGCTGATCTTTTTGAATATGTTTTGGCCTTGTTGGAACCCCGACCTTCTTCTCCATTATTGGATTATCCACTACCAATGCGGCAATAACCCTTGCTGCAAGAGAAATGGTCATTGCCGATTGCGTCTTAGATCCATTTAAAGCTCTAAGAATTGTTTTATTGCTTCCCATGACAATAATACCAACTATCATAAGCCTTGTAACTCCCGACATTTTGCTCAAGATAACTCTTAAATTATCTTCAAAATGATTACTATTCACCAGTTTTCTGTCAGGATATAATTCATATCCTACTTTTCTTGCCGCTTTTAAAATAGAAGGGAATACCGCTTTAAAAGTAAATTCTCCAAAATTCTTTTTTGCCGTTTTGCCAAAATCATAGCCTGAAACATCCGCTAAAAACTCCTTTAAATCCACCTTGCCAGGAATAAACCGCTTAACTATATGACCGGCAAAATCTTCAATGACCGACAGACGGATATTTGGAATATTCAATCGCTTAAAAATCTTCGTTGCCTTTAATTGTTGAGATAAACGACCAGGAATCGGATTAGGTCTTTCAAACGCAAAATAGTTGGCTAGTGTCATTTTAAATTCCCCCTTTTCTCTTTTGCGAAGTTATCAGGATGGTTTTATGGAAATTTCAGGTTATTTTGCAATCGCACAAGTTTTTGGCTGGGTATTACGATAAATACTATAGAAAAATAAATATTACCCGATACAAAAAACCTTAACCCCGATTATCATAATCGGGGGTTAATTTGTCTTCCTTTTGAGGGCATGCCTGTTAGTAGGGTTATTTTATTTTTTGGGGAAATCTATGGGCGAACCAAAAATTAATAGTGATGCTTATGCCACTATATTAAAATATGGCAACAAAAACTTAAGCCAGGAACAACTGGCAAAGCTCAAAGCGACAAATGACAAAGGGGACAACTCCGATCAAACATTCGTATACGCAAAAACAGAAGGAGACACCATAACTTTAACCTCCTCTTCCGAGTCCCAGCCAAAAGATTCTGTTAAAGTCGATCTTTCAGACGGATTAAATTCTGAAGAATTAAAAGCGCTTGGCATAAACCCGCAGGAAATAGATTTTATCGCGATCGCAGCTAGGGGATGGAAATTAACGGGCGAAAAAGGTTCCCAATCAGGAGTCGAAGGAGAAGTAATTGACGAAACAGAGGCCGCTCTTGCCAGCCAAAAAGTTTCTGAATATGCTGACAGAGAAGGGATTTCGGAAGAAACAGCCTGGAAACTTTATTTTGACAAAGACGCTCAGCTTAACAGGATCACCCCTACCGACAAAACAAAAAGATTGGCAGCTGAAGAATTAATTCAACAGGAATATATAGAATATCAATTAGATCCCGACAATATGGGAAAAGCTTTCACGGTCTTTTTAAATGAAGCAAAAAATGTCCCCATAGATTCGCCCATAACCCAAAACAATCCTAAAGATGCCGCCGAGTTAAGGCTGCTTGCTTTTGGCTCGCAATTTAACACGCGGATACAAAAAGAGATATTGGGAATCATATTCCCCATATACGTAAAATGCAAAGATATAAATAATGCTGATAAAATATTTGAATGGGCTAAGGTTGCCGAAATTCATCCGCCGACTACCGCTTCCTTGCCAACCATTTTAGACCTGCAAGCCAAAATTGAACAACTCCCCACAACCATGACTCCTGAGAAATTCCTCGAAAGAATAGATATGACAAAAGATCTTGGCGATTTACAGGAAGCCCTACTTTTGGGGAGAGAGGCTTTAAAACGTTTTACAGACAATACAGACGTAAAATTTGCCTTAGTATCTTTATTTATAGACAACAACAAGCTTACAGAGGCTTATGAACTTTTATCAGAAATGATTAAAGCTGATCCAGAAAATCTAAACCTACAAACAGGCAAAGTAACAATTCTATTTAAAAATGGAGAAGAGACCCTCTTTACCTTTAAAGGGGAACAAATAAGTTTTGATACTGAAAAAGAAAATTTGATGTTAAAAATAAAAACAAAAATAGAAGATGGGACAGCAGACTATGAAAATTTTATCGACATATCAAGCCTATCAAATAATACAGGTGAAGCAATAAGATATTTAGAGGAAGGATTAAAAAAATTTCCTGGCAACTCAGAGCTCTATTATGAATTAGGGAAAATATATCTATCAGAATCAGATGGCCTTGCAAAAGCCAGAGATTCTTTTAGTTTGGCTTTTGCAAGCGCTACCAAGACAAAAGAAGGGCTAGAGCAGCTAAATAAAAACGGTGAAGAGCTGATCAATATTGCCAGATTTATATGCACAACATCCGGAACAACTGATAGCTGCAGTGAAGCGATAGACATTCTAACTCTTGTTTTAACAAGAGAATCTGATCTTTCAGCAACAAATCTTTATCAGGCTTATGCAACATTATATGAAAGCTTGATGTTGTCTAATAAAAAGGAGGAAGCAGATAGAATAAAAAGTAAGATAGAGCCTATGCTAAGACAATGTATAAGTAAGAACCCTGAAGATGTCAGAGCATATATAAACCTAGCCAACCATCTAGCAAATGAAGGGAAATCAGATGAAGGGATAAAAATAATGAGAGAAGGATTAGCAAAAAATCCTCTAAGTAGATCTATGATTTATAGTTTAGCTAATACATATATTGTATGTATGGCATATGAAAAGGCGGAAGAACTTTTAACAAGGTTAAACTCTTTATATCCTGATGATGCGGCAATAAGTCTTGCCTTAAATAATGCCATTTACTACCAGGGTGGCAAAGAAAACTTTGAAAGATCAGCGCTTCTTCTTGATCGCCTAGAAGAAACCCTTAGAACTAAACCCCGATTTCCTAATCGGGGTGAAGATTCAAATAGTTACGACTATAACTATTTGATGGGAACAATAAATTTAGAAAGAGGAGAATATCAAAAAGCTATAGATTTCTATGAAAAAGCGCTCCGCCTATCGCCAAACGATTCATCAATATTGCTTAATATTGGAACATGTTTTATGGAATTAAATAATCCAGATAAAGCATTAAAATACGCCGAAAAAGCACATAAACTAGATCCTTCTTTTTCATCAGCAAGACACTATTTGCAATCTCTTTTATGGGGCTATCTATGAGCAACAATGATGAAAGAGAAACATGGTCACAATTATTTAACAATGCGTCAGATGCTTTAGATTTTTTCATAAATAGAAACAAAGTTTTATATCCAGAAAGTTTTGCTGTTAACTATGAATTATATGATTTTTATCGTGCGAATAGCGAATTTTTAAAAGCCAAAGAATTTCTAGCAAAAGCATTTAAATATTTCCCCAGGGAAGAAAATAATATGGAAATAGTTGATAGAATGTCGTTACAACTTGAATATTTCCTGGCCATAGCTCAATCCTCTGAATTCACAGGAAAGGGATTTTCCTTTGATAGTTTGCCTGTTGAAACTATTCCATATGACAATTTCAACCCTAACGAAGCAACCACCAAACCATCACTTGGATCTGAATTATCAATATTTACAAACCCATACGGAGTTACAAACTATGATTATTACTATTTAAGCGATGAAAATACTTTCAATGTAAACATTAAAAGCATAGCATCACAATTAGGATGTACAGAGATTCAATCGCTAACCCCAAAACAGGCGCTCGAATTGGCAGCTCAAATAACAATGAGTCTGCTAAGATTCCAAGATAAAACCGATAAAATAGATCGACCTGATAAGCCTCTTGAGGAAAGAATAAAAGAAGGTGGAGGAGTTTGCAGAAATTATATAACTTTATTTAAGGCTGTATTTACAGAAATTAAAAAAGCAAATGGGAAGATGGAGAATCTCTTTCTTGGATATTTACAAAATCATAATCATGTATGGAGCGTAGTATTAGAAGTAAGACAAGATAAAATTGTGGCAACACAAATAGATATCACCGCTGCCGACGAGGCCAGCCCGCTGGAGGCGCTGGACAGACACCATTTCGGATTTGAAGGGGCAGGCCATGAGAAATCTGCAAGTGAAATATTATTGGATGAAGGGTTAGCTCTCTTAGATAAGGGGAAAGATATGAAAGCGCTTATCAAATTCAACGACATACAATATCATTTTCCAAACAGCAAAGAAGCCATCGAAGCATTATTAATTCTCACGAGACTATATCTGAGGTTAAACGATCCTCGTAACACAATAAAAACTTTGCAAAAATTAGATGCAAGAAAATCAGAACTATCTAATTTACAATTAAGAACATTAAATGAGTATAAAGCAGTAATTGAATTAAAAAAACACAATCTTCCCGAAGCACTAAAATACTTTGATCTTCAATTAAAACTGGCTTTCCCATGGGAAAGAGATGTAATTTTAATCATACAAGCTGGAATTTTAATGGATTTTAATTTATTTACCGAAGCTCAATCAAAGCTCGATATGGTAAATAAGGAGAATTGCTCGGAAAGAGTTTTAGAAAAATATAATTTCATAGAATCCTCGCTCCGCCCTAAATAACGTCACTTTAACCCCGATTATTCATGGGACTGTTGCAAAATGGTCATTCCCGTGAAAACGGGAATCTATTTCTCAGAAAACAAGATGGATCCCCGCTTTCGAGGGGATGACAAATTGCAAAAACTGCTATTATGCAACAAGCCCTTCATACTCGAGTAATGTTTGACAATTTGTTAGTTATTGATTCAGGTATGAACCCCGATTTTCTAATCGGGGTGAATGCTAGAGAGTATAATCCCTAAGAAATAAGCCCTAAGACAAGCAGGACAGCCTTGTGTCCTCACCCAAGCAAACGCTAAATCTAAGTTTGAATAAAAAGCAAAAGTGCTTTATAATTAAAAAATAAAAGAGTTGCCTTGTAGGAGGTTGTAAAATGACAAAGGATGAAATAGCAAAAAATTGTCTTATAGAAATACCAACGGATACACTAAAAAAAATGCCATTAAAAACAGGCGATATATTAAGGGTAAAGCTGATAAACGGCAACGAAGTTGTTTTAGAAAAACCAAAACAAGATTATTGGGATGAAATATTCTTCTGGGGGAAAAATTTTGCAAAAACAAAGAAAATAAAGAAAAAAAACATACAGGAAGCAATTAACGAGATAAGAAGTCCAAAGAGATGAAAAAGGTTGTTCTTGACACTAATGTTTATATTTCAGCTATATTATTTGGTGGAATTCCTCAAAAAATAATAGCCTTTGCAAGAAATAAAAAAATTATAATCATATCCTCTGATTACATTTTGTGGGAGATACAAAAGGTTTTAAGAGACAAATTCAACATACCAAACGACCACCTCTATAAAATAGAACAAGACATCTTAAAGTTGACACAATTAACATATGTTTCATCCAAAGTAAATAAAATAACAAAAGATCCGACCGACAACATGATTTTATCATCAGCTATCGATGGGAATGCAAGTTTTATTGTAACAGGAGATAAGCATCTATTAGAAATAGGATTTTTTAAAAACATTAAAATAACAACTCCTTTCAACTTTATTAAGAGACTTAAATAATCATGCTTTCACGCGAAGAATTAAAAGAATTATTAGAGATAACCCTACGAAACGGCGGAGATTTTGCTGAGGTCTTTATTGAAGAGACAGGAAGCAATTCAATCCTCTGTGAAGACGACAAAATAGAAAAGATCTTATCCGGAAGAGATATGGGCGCCGGAATCAGGCTGATATCAGACAAAGAGACATCATATATATCAACAACAGAGACATCTTTTACCGCGTTAAAAGAAGCCGCCATAAAAGTTTCATCGTTAATAAAAGGGAAAAAATCAAATGCCGACTTTGAACTTACACCTCAAATTTCATCTCAATTAGAAACAATAAAAAAAAGACCCGATCAAATCCCCATAGAAGAAAAAATAGGAATGATTGAGGTTTTAAATAAAACGGCAAGATCTTTTGGAAATAAAATAAAACAGGTCACTGTCAGATACTCAGACTCTAATCAGGCTGTAACCATCGTAAATTCCGAAGGGATATACGTAGAAGATAATAGAATCCGCACCAGATATTTTATAAACGTAATCGCCGAGAAAAATGGCGTTTTGCAAACAGGCTACGAAGCTCCCGGAGGAACTGTCGGGTTTGAACTGTTTGATCTTTATCCTGCCGCAGAATATGCGAAAAAGGCAGCAGAAAGAGCCATAAAAATGCTTGATGCCCCGCATGCCCCATCCGGTAAAATGATGGTAGTCCTATCTTCCGAAGCCGGCGGAACCCTTATCCATGAAGCATGCGGACATGCGCTTGAAGCCGACTTTATAATGAAAGGGACTTCAATTTTTTGCGGCAAAATCGGAAAACAGGTCGCCTCCCCTCTTGTTACCGTCATGGATGACACAACTCTACAAGGAAAATTTGGATCTTACGCGTTTGACGATGAAGGGACTCATGCCCAAAAAACAATTTTAATAGAAAATGGGATTCTTAAAGGCTATCTAAATGACTGGTACACGGCAAGAGAACTTGAAATAAAACCAACAGGAAACGGCCGCAGAGAATCGTTTCGTACAAAACCTGTGCCACGCATGACAAATACATTAATAGCTCAGGGAAAAACAGATCCTGGAGAAATTATCAGTTCGGTCAAAAACGGCCTTTTTGTCAAAAGGATGGGAGGAGGAGAGGTAAACATTACAAACGGGGATTTTGTTTTTGAAATCAATGAAGCTTATCTTATAGAAAACGGGCAAATCACATCGCCCGTCCGAGGAGCAATTCTTACGGGAAACGGGCCAAAAGTTCTGGAAACAATCGACATGGTAGGATCAGATCTCGGTTTTCAGGTGGGGGTTTGCGGAAAGTATGACCACGCGCCCGTATCAGACGCCCAACCGACAATTAGAATTCCCGAGATAGTTATCGGCGGGAGATAGCTTTTTCGTTTCAGCCTAAAGCAAATCCCCGATATGAGGCCGCACAAAACCTTTTCTTATGTGTTATAATTTATAAATAATGGAAAATTATAAATCTATAATTAATAAAATAGTAGAAAAAATCGTATCCGGATCTAATATGGAAAAATTAGTCCTGTTTGGGTCTACAGCATCAGAAACTTCAGGGAAAGACAGTGATATAGATTTACTAGTCATTAAAGAATCCCCTCTTCGTCGCGATGAAAGAGATATAGAAGTGAGAAAACTTCTTAAAGATATTATTTATCCTATGGATATATTTGTATATACTCCAGATGAAGTAAAAACATTAAAAGCAAAAGAAGGCTCCTTTATCAACAAAATCTTAAATACAGGAAAAGTTTTATATGAGCGACGACAACCTAAATATTGAAAAGTATAAAGAATGGCTTATTAAGGGGGATCACGATCTGCAAGCAATCGATATGATACAATCATGTTTTCTATAGAAGAAATATTAAAAGCCGCTAATGGTAAACTGCTAAACGGAAATCTAAATCAAAAAATAAATTCCATTTCAACCGACACTCGCGAAATAAAAAAAGGGGATGCTTTTCTTGCCTTAAAAGGCCCAAAGTTTGATGGCCATAATTTCTTAGACAAAGCAATTAAGAAAGGAGCAGCAGCATTAATCGTTTCAAAATCTTTTTCAACTAAAAAAGCCGCTGTCATAAAAGTAAAAAACACTCTAAAGGCCATTCAAGATATCGCCCATTATCACAGGATGAAGTTTGATATCCCCGTAATCTGCGTAACAGGAAGCGCGGGAAAAACAACAACAAAAGATATGATCGCCTCAGTCCTTTCTCAAGAGCTAAACACATTAAAAACAAAAGAAAATTTCAATAATGAAATAGGCGTTCCGCTTACCCTTTTGAATCTAAGGTCGGAGCATAAAGCAGCAGTCATAGAAATGGGGATGCAAAAAAAAGGCGAAATAAAAGAGCTTGCAGCAATTACAGCGCCTACAATAGCGGTAATCACAAATATAGGCGAAGCACATTTGAAATACTTTAAAAACAAAAAAGAGATAGCAAAAACAAAATCGGAAATTTTTTCTTTCTTAAAGCCCGGCAACACGGCAATTCTTCCAGAAGATGATAAATATTTTAAATACATGAAAAAAGCCATTCCAAAAGGGGTAAATATAATAACTTTCGGAAGAAACAGCCTCAAAAATAATATAACTACTGAAATCAGGGTGAGGCTTCCGGGAAACCACAATTTATTAAACGCCCTTGTTGCTGTTAAAATCGCAAAACTTTTGAAGGTTAATGATTCATCTATAATAAAGGGATTAAGAAAATTTAAACCCTCAAGCAAAAGAATGGAAATCATAAAAAGAAGAGATGGCATTACGATAATAAACGATAGCTACAACGCGAACCCGTTGGCAATGAAAGCCGCTCTTACTATGTTCGCAAGCTATAAGGCTAAAACAAGAATCGCGCTACTGGGCGATATGCTGGAACTTGGTAAAAATTCAAAAAAACTACATTTAGACATAGGAAAACTAGCTAAAAAGCTGAAAATAGACCTATTAATTACAATAGGCAAAGAGTCAAAATATATAAAAGGAAATTACCACTTTACATCGAACAAAAAAGTGATAGAATTTCTAAGAACCACTCTTAAAAAAGGGGTTGTTTTACTTGTAAAAGGTTCACGCGGTATGAAGCTTGATTACGTTGTCGACGCACTAAGAGCATGATATACTTTTAAGCATGCCGCGGTGGTGGAATGGCAGACACGTACGTTTAAGGTGCGTATGGGGAAACCCTTGGGAGTTCGAGTCTCCCCCGCGGCAGGAAACTTCTTTACAAGTTTTATCTCTATTGTTACGAAAATAAGTATGGAGGCATGAATGTGACAGAAGTTTCACAAGTCAGCCGAGTTGAAAACTCCTCAAATGCAGAACAAAGTCGTGCAGATGGCTCTTTTAATGAAAAATTAGAAAAAGCTCAAACTGACTTGAAAAATAAAACAAAAAATCTGATCTCATCAAAAACGTGGGAACGTTTAGAGTCACTTGTAGGATTTCTCCCTTTAAATTTTAATTTTACAACAAACATAGATGCCGATTATGGGGCTAAAAATCAATCAAAAGAAGCACAAAAAATTTCCGACTTCCATAAAGATGAATCTTGGCAAAGTTCTTTAACCTCGCAAAGAGATCCAAGCAACGCTCAACAGGACAATAATTTTATATTAAACAATGTAAAAGATATAAAAGAGGCGCTTATAAAATTTATCCCCAACCCAACAATCATCCCCACATTCTTTTTGGGAAATCTTGAAGCAAACACAAATGTAAATACTGTTTCAAAGATAGACTTGCAAATATTAATTGATAAGATAGTAGAACAAGCAAAACTGGTTAAAAGCCAAAGAAGAGTTGAGCTATCTCTCCTTCTTAAAGAAGAACAATTAGGAAATATAGGACTCTCTTTTGCAAGCCATAACGGGCTTATTTCAATTCAAATATCAGCTTCTTCGGAACTTAGGAAAAGTCTTCAAGATTCAGTTGACGAATTAGAAGAAGCTCTTGATCTGGCAAATATTAAGTTTGATCAAATAAAAATCGTGGAGGTACAAGAACATGACGGAAATTTCTTTGCCGGTTAATAATTTTGCAAATGATCTTATACTAAACAGAAATGCCTCTTCTCTGGATACTTTTAACGGCATTTTTCAGCCGTCTGCCACGGGACAAAAATCTTTAGACGTCCCCTCTTTTCAAAATTTTATAACATCAGAAATATTAAAAATGATGAGCAGTAATGAAGAGAACGAGACTGAAGATACTTTTTGGAGCGGACTTCAGCCAACCAATCCCTTTCAAAATCAGACAGCCAGTTCACTTTTTGGAACATCGGGAGTCTTTGATCAGATGGTTGCCAAAGCAAATCTTATAGGTAAAATAGTCGAAGCCGTCGATCCAAAAACCGGGGAAAAAGTAAGTGGAACTGTCAAAGGGGTCTCTGTTCAGGGAGGCTCCCTTTCAATTGAAATAGGAGACAAAATAGTCCCTCCTGAAAACTTATTGTCGATAAGGGGGTAATTCCATGTTTGATATTATGAGCCGGGCCCAAAATGCGATGGAAATATACAATGCCGCGTTGGACATAACGTCTACCAACATTGCAAATATGGATGTCACAGGATATAAGGGACTTTCCCCATCTTTTCAATCCATATTTGAAAATTTAATAAGATCCGGAACTCCTGCGTCCACATTTTCCAATATCGGAGGAACAAACCCCGTACAACTGGGACAAGGGGTCGGGATTGCTAATATAAGTTTAGATTTTTCTCAAGGGGCGCTTGCTGAATCAAACGCGCCGGGAGATTTAGGTATAGAAGGAAGAGGATTTTTTATAGTTTCAAATAATGGGGGTTCATCATATCTTTATACAAGGGCTGGACAGTTTTTTATTGACAGTTACGGAAATTTAGTAACAGATAAAGGGATGCAACTTTATGGTTTAAATGAAGCGGGAACTATTGCACCTATAACAGGATTGATCGGAGACTGGCAACAAGATTATTCATGGAATGAAGGGACAGGGGAATTGCTTTACAAGGGAGGCTCAACAGGTTATAAAATAGCATTAACATACTTTCAAAATCCATCAGGGCTTGAACAAAAAAGCGGCACAACATTTGCAGAAAGCTTAGCATCAGGGTCTCCCGCGATTCCTTTAACGGTAGGAGGCACAGCAGGAAACATTAAATCAGGTCAATTAGAAGGATCAAATGTCTTTTATACGGGAGAAAGCATTAAAGCCCTTGAATATCAAAGAGCAATGAGCGCAAACTTATCAATGGTAAAAGCCGCATCAGACATGATTTCCCAGGTAATAAGCAGACTAGGATCTTAAAAAAATAATGGCAGAAAAGAATAAAGCAGATATATCTCCGCAGAAAAGAAGCCTAAAGCTTACGCCTATGATTGGCGACTGGACAACCTATAAGCCGCCACAAACAACTGTCAAAAAGATAAAATTAGGCCTGTATGGGTTTGACAGGCTCTCTGAAGAGGAATTAAAACAAGCACATCTTTTACATTACAACTTTGCTTTAACTTTTTCAAAAGCCCTTAAAGAAAAAATGCGAACCGGGACAGAAATATATTCCGTAGAAGCCCATCAAAATGTATATTCAAACTTTATAAAATCTTCAAACATGCTAATCTTTCAGGGCAAAATTATAACCGAAAATTATAACGATGAAATTTTTATCTCCTTTGATTTACAAACTATAGATTCATTGATAAATTTTGCTTTGGGAAGCCAAGACACATCAAGGCTGTCAAGAGGATTGACAAAAGCGGAAGAAATTGTTTTGGATGCTTTCCTTAATGAATACATGCCAAGCTATTACACTATTTTCAAAGACGTATTACAAAATCCTCAGTTTTTAAAAATCGGGGCGCCAAACTTAACGCCGGACCAGAGTATCAGCCTGCAATCAACATTTGTATATTTTCCTATAGATTTAAGCATAAATGGCAATATAGGAAGAATAACGTTCGGTTATAGCGGAGCTTTTATCAAAAACATTTTAAAAGATTTAAATCAAAACAAAAAATCCTCCCCACTCCCCATACACAAAATCCCACCCTCAATATTTAACTCGGTCAAACTCCCCGTACATGCAACAATCGGCAATTCAAGCCTTTCCATGTCTGAGATTTACAGCCTTGAACCTGGGGATGTAGTCTCCTTTGAACAAAAGATAGAAGATGCCATCCAAATCGTGCTTGCCGATGGCCGCGTAATACTCGGCCAACCCGGGAAAAAAGACGGCAAGATTATTGTTAGAGTTGTAGGTTTTGAAAAAGAAAAATCAGTAAAAGTGGAACCACCCATTTACCAACAAGAAGCGCCTATATTAGAAGAACCCGTACTAAAAGATGACGAACCTATTAAGACCCCTGTATTAAAAACAACAGAAGAACCCCCGCTCAAAACAGCAAAAGTCAAAGAGGCTCCTCACCCCATAGTAACAAAAGAAATAGTCCCTGAGGAAGATATTGATGAAGAAGAACTCGACAAAGATGATCTTTTTGATGAGGATTTTGATAAAGACATAATTGAAGAAGAGCCCAAAGAGAGTATTATTGAATCAAAAAACCAAGTCAATTTTGAGGATGATTTAGGCTTAGAAGATGATGATCTATTTGATCTTGAACCAAACAAGAAACTTACCGCAATAAAAAAACCAAATGAAACTAAGAACAATGATTTAGAGCTTGATGAAGATTTTGACGAAGATGACCTTGATCTAGATTTGGATTTAGATGAAGAAGAAAAAGAAGATGGATCCCCGCTTTCGCGGGGATGACAAATTGCGGAAGCTGTCATTACGCAACAAGCCCGCGCATAATTTATGATTATGTATGATTTTAGATAAAATAATTCAGATTTTTTGTCAAATTTATTTTTAAAATGCTATAATATAATCATAAAGTTATAGATAAGCAGACACCTTAAAAACCCGGGAGCAGATTTATAAATGCCACAAATAAGGGTTAAGGTGCGATTTACCACATAACATCGTCTTAACCCCGATTATTCATAGACGAACAGAATTCTAGCAGAGTGTTGGAAATTTTCCCAGGTATGAACCCCGAGTTCCTAATCGGGGTTCATAATCAGGGTTAACAAAAGATTCTTACAAAGGCTCATTAAAAAAGTTGATTTTTTGGCAAAGAGGGACTGTTGCGAAATGGTCATTCCCGTGAAAACGGGAATCTACTTCTCAGAAAACAAGATAGATCCCCGCTTTCGCGGGGATGACAAATTGCAAAAACTGTCATTTCGCGACAGTCCCAAAGAACCTGGATATAAAAAAACATGAAATTTTTTGCATAAACTCTCGAAGAATATTTGAAAAGAAGGGAAAAAATGTTAATTCACCATCATGGTATGCCTATTAGTGCAGTTAAAGCTACAATGCCTCCTCGAAGCTTAGATAAAATTTTGCATCTTGAGCAAGAATTAGGAGATATGGGGATAAGCAATCCACCAGTATTCTTTTTTAGAAGTTTATACCTTAAAAGTCCCGCGCAATATAAAGGTTTTTGCGGATTTTATAAATATGTTATGGAAAAATTTAGAGATGCGTTAAAAGAAGCAGGAACTGGAGATGAAGAACATTTAACCTTTAATATAATTCCACCCTCAGTATCTATGATAATGAGGGTGGATTTCAACCGTTTAATTCAAAAGTTTGACATGAATGAAGACCAATGGTGCCAATTCTTTAATGAAAGTCTTAGGGGTATAAAATTAGCAGTAGATGTGGATGGAAAACGTATAGTGTATCAAGAGTTAAGCTTTGCCGAATATAAAGAAATAGAGGAATCAATTAGGTTAAGAAACAGAGAAATTTATATGGCCGGAGGAGAACTTATAAGCTTTGAATTAATTAATAGTATATTAACACTTTCTCTTTTGGATGTTCATACTTTTCAGATAAAACCCGCACAAGTTCGCTGGAAACTTTTTGAAGACTTAGCTCCAAGCCTGTAAAAACTATTAATTTTGGAAATAAAAATGAGTGACAATTCATTATCTTGTTCAAAAAATAAACGGCCTCCACTCTTCCTGAGTTACACAGGAAGATTTTCTTTTAACGCCCAAAGAAATCTTATTACCTACAAGTCAATAAAAGCAGTTGCTTACAAAGAACAACTGCAAAGATTATTTGCCATTGCCCAAGAAAAACACACAATCACAAATATTGTTGGACTAGCCCCTTTCAAAGAAATGAGGAAATACAAATTGTATCAAATAGATGAAAAAGGAATAGATTTTTTTATTGTAGGGGAAAATAGAAATATTCTTGATCTAAGCACTTCAAGATTAGACTCCTTTTTTAAAAAGAAAGCATCCTCATCTCTTTTAAGAACCCTGCCACAAGAATTGTCTTCAATATTAAAATTTAAGATTCAAACTCAAATCAAGAAGTTAGAAGATATGCTGCTTCAAGCTACTAAAAGACTCGATACAATTTTAACTGATCAAAGCAAAGGAGCTGCCTTTGTTGAAGAGGAAGTGATAGCAACCTGTAGAAAACTTCACGCCGATTATGGTTTTTATCCCGCGATTTACTATAATATTAAGCCTGAAACAAGACAAGCAAGAGTCCTTTTTAAAATAGATCCTACTACCAAAGAAGAAATAGTTAACATGGAAATAAACTTACCTCCTGAAGGGGCATCTTTCTATTCGATAAAAGATGTTACTTCTTCCCTAAGAAAATTTGAATCCTTTATAATGGATCTTAGAGACCCTAAAACGTTTATTGACCATGGGTTCCCCTTTAACGCAGAAAAGGCTGCTGCGGACATAAAAAGAGGAATCACTTTTTTGACAATATTTAGAGGAGTACTCTCAGGTGAACGGCCAATAGTTATGTCAATCCATGCCGATAAAGAAAGTTGTTTTGCAGATGCTGCTGAAGAAAAAAGGGCGGCCGAATCAATAAAAAACTATTTAATCCAAATCTCTTTAGCTTTTAAGAAAATAAAAAAAGAAGAAGAAGCTTTAAACAAGGGTGTAAATACAGTAAAGATAACAAACGCAACCCCTCCCACTGAAGATCAAAAATCAGAAACATTTCTACCTCTTTCCCGAGAACAAAAACTAGATATATTAAAACAAGGGCGGCTCTTTGTTTTTCGTGGGCATAGAATTAGAATTATTGAATATCCTTTAAAAGCATTTTATAAAAAAATTCCCGCGGTTGTCGATTGGTTCAGAGAAGTAGTTATTGATATTTATAAAAATACAGAAGAGATGAAAGACAAGTCAAGAGAAGAAATGATTTCTCTTTTATCTCTGGATGACGCAAGTATAATAAAAAGAGTTATAGAACCTCGATATTTAATACTCCCGGAAGGCGATCCTTCACATGAAGAAGATATAAAGGGAGTTATTTCATGCTCCGTCATGGATAATCTTGAGGGGGTTGGAGTCGTTTTAGAAATACCTCAAGTTATGCTTAAAAGTGAATTGCGCGGGGGCAAAATGCAATTAGCTATAATTCGGAACATATTTAATGCAATATATAAGAGAGATTGGGCAGATAGAGGATTTTTCAAGGGATTTTGGTATATGCTTATCCACGGGATGCCTTTGGATGCTGCAACACAAAGCCTTAGAGTTATAAGAGATTTTTTAATGGCTAAAGATGTTTCAATCTTGAGAGTTATTCGTGGGCAAGAATTAACATATGAACAAAAATTAATCATTAATGCCGCCTCTAAAGGAAAAGCAGATAGCCGAGGAATGGAATATAACGCCTATAAAGGAAGAATAGCGTTGGTTGAAGAAGAAGAAAACATTGTTTTACGAAAACCTATTTTAAGATTTTTATTAAAAAAACGACGACAGCAAGAGGACGCAAAAATCAAACAGCTTGTGAAAGAAGCAATAGAAAATAACGGACGAATTCATCTTGTCGGCAATGGCACAATAGGAGCAAATTTAAAAACTGTTTGGGATCTGTTTTGGATAAAAATATTTAGGAGATGAACATTAAAAATGAAAACTTATAATAATCGTGCAACTTGTTTTTTGATAAGTTATCCAGGATATCCTTTCTCACCAACCTCATTTATGCCAGATAATGGGCTGGCAAGCTTAGCAGGAAATCTTCATGATGCAGGACACAAAGCTAGAATTCTTGATTACGGAACTACAGATTTAATGCGTCGACTAGTTCCGTATAAAATCAATCAAAAATTGACAGCCATATTGCATGGCATTGAAGAGTTAACTCGCGAAAAAAAAGAAAAAGGAAGTCTATCAACTCGTAACGCAATAAAACTCGCGTGGTATTTCAGTCAACTAAAAATGTTTTCTCATAAGCTTGAAAAAGTTAGGGTTAAAACAGAGATAGAAATTGCACAGGAAATTTCAGCCCAGGTTAATCAAGCAGAAAATCCTTTTATAGGATTTAAACTTTGGAATGGAGATGGATATAGCGGATCAGTTAGAATTGCAGAAGAATTAAAAAGAATTCTTCCTCATGTTTCTATCTTTGCCGGAGGTCCGCAAGTTAAATTTTTCAAAGACTTTATTTTCGGAGAAACAAAAGTTTTTGATGCGCTGGCAATAGGAGATGGGGAAGCAACTATTGTTCCTCTAGCCGAAGCCTCGTTAAGCACCCACCCTCTCAGTGATGTGCCAAATATATTTTATAGATCAACAGAAGGAACACCTCTTTATACTTCCACTAGAAATATCTTCAACCTCAATGAACTGCCTTTCCCAATATATGATCCTGGAGTTTATTCATCAATGGAAGGCGATCAAAAAATCAACATGATTGTGGTAGAAGATAGGCGCGGCTGTGATAACGCATGCAATTTCTGCGCTCATCCATCAATTAGCGGAAGAAATCCGCGGACAAAAACCCCACAACGAATTGTTGATGAATTTGAGTATTCTCAAAAAAAATATGGGATTTCGAATTTCAGATTAGGGGGATCCAGCACTCCGGGAAAATCCCTTACTGAAATTGCTGAAGAAATAATGAGAAGAGATCTTCATTTGAATTTTACCGCTTTTATGAGGGCAAAAGATGCTGATACCACTACCTTCTCAAATCTTAAAGAAGCCGGTCTTTATAGCTTATTTATTGGCATTGAATCAGGAAGCCAAGGAATACTTGATGCTATGAATAAAAAAGTTTCAAAAGAAAGAATCGCAGAGGTAATTGGTGCGGGAAAAAGGGCCGGCATTTTTATGGTTGGAAGCTTAATTTATCCAGCCCCTTTTGACACCGCCGACACAAGAGCAGAAACGGTAAGCTTTTTAACAGAAACGCAACCCGATTCTATTCCGCTTCAATTTTTAGGTGTTTACCCTGGGACAGAATATGCACGTCATCCTGAAAGATACAACATTGAAATGCTATATCCATCAACAATGGATAAGATGCTTGCCTCCTTAGGTCTTAAACCTAAACCCAAATTCAATGATCCTGAGATACTCCGTTATTTGCTTGAATATAAAATTCGTCTCTTATTCCCACCAAGATATTGGGACCCTCTTCCGTGGAAGGTAAACGGCTTAAGTTATAAACAATTTGCCGCTGAAGCGCAAAAGCTATATGAAGAATTAAAGCAAAAAGAGTTTTTGATGTCATTAACCGACCCAGAAGCATTAATGGCTCATTTAACAGGAGTTACAGCCAAAGGCCTATATAACCAAACATTTTTCGACCTTTTCACTGGAAACTGGAGAGGAATGGAAGACTTAATAAAGAAAGTAAATCATGCAAACAAATAGATGTCATGTGAAACGCCTTATTAACTAACTCAAATTCAAATTGACCTTTTGATTTCAAGCTCCTATAATCTTTTAATAAGTGGATATACTGATAGATTTAAATAGTTTAATTCTTTTGATCCCAATTATCATCAATCTAGGGTTGGGGATATTTATATTTTTTACAAACCCGCGCAATAATTCCAATCGCCTTTTTTCTTTTATATTGTTTTTAATATCATTTTGGTCTATAACTTTTCTTTTATTTCTTAGGCTAAAAGACCCAAATTTAGCCCTGGTTTTTAGAAGATTAACCCCAATAGGATCGTCTCTTATTGCGGGTTTTTTGCTTTATTTTTCTTTAATTTTCCCTGAGAGCGAAAAAAAACCTTCTTTTTTATGGAAATTTATTTGCTTTGTTCCGGGCATATTTTTTGCTGTAGCATCTATTTTTTCTCCCCTCATGATTACTTCTTACACTATAGAAAATCCTAAGTTCCCTTTTATTGGACACCCTAATTTAGGCATTTTGTATGATTTTTTTACTGTATATCTTATTTCTTATTTTATAGCTTTTTCTTACAACCTTTATAAAAAATATTTGTCTTATTCCGGCAATGAAAAAAGACAACTCTTCTACATATTAACTGGGGTTGGCATCACAATATTTTTAGCCGCATTTATTACTTTAATTATGCCTATTTTTGGCATAATTAAATTTTTCACTATAGCTCCGGCCTTAACTCTTATAATAGATCATTTTATAAGCCTTGCAATGGTTAGACATGGCCTTTTTGGATGTAAAAACTATTGGAAGAATATCGGCTTCATAACTTTCGGCATAATCATTGGAATTGGAATAATAGCATGTATTTTAGTAGGTAGATTTGATTTTATTTTCACTTTCATAGTAAGCACTTCCCTTATTTTCCTTTCAATACTTATTTATACAGCAGACAGAAATAACGGGAAAAATATTTCATTTACTTTGATATCCATTAGTTTGGTATTTTGGAATTTATTTACTTTCATGCTTAAATATCTCTATGCTGACCCAACAAACTTTTTCTGGCTAAAAAGCATTAATATTTCCATGGTCTTTGTTCCTGCTCTGTTTTTATATTTTAGTAAAGTTTTTCCTTATGAACCCAAAAAAGTTTTGAGTTTAGAAAAACTTCTTATTTTTGTCCCTGCATTATTATTGACCTTATTTATTATAACCAATAAGATCATAACCGGGATAAAACTCATTGAGAATAAACATGAATATATGGTCGGCTGGGCACAGCCTTTATTTGTCGGATATTTTTTTATATTTTTCTCCCTTGCCTTTTTTAATTTATACAGAAGCCTAAAAAAAAGCCATGGGACACAGGCAATACAGCTAAGATATATATTTTTTGGTTTCGCCTTAAATGCAATAATTGGTCTTATCACAAATTTATTACTACCAACCATAGGAATAACACAATTTATTTTAATCGGCCCCGGCTCTACCATAATATTCATCGGGGTTACAGCCTACACAATAGTCCGCCACCGACTTATGGATATAGAAATCGTTATACAAAAGGGAGTTATCTATACAACTCTTACCTCACTTATAATCGCCACATATGTTTTTATGGTTGTACTTTCCGAACAGCTCCTTAAAAGGACTTTTGGATATAATTCCACTTTGGTTTCAGGATTAGTCGCGATCATCATCGCGATTTTTTTTCATCCTCTTTTAACTTTCCTTAAAAATACAACCAGCAAATATTTTTATCCAAAACACTACGATTATAAAAAAGTGCTAAAAGAAATAAGCCACAAAATCGCAATTCAGATCAGAATGGATGATCTCGCCAAACTACTAGCTTCAACCTTTACAAAAATAATGCATACATCCGAAGTAGCTTTGCTTATACTAAACAAAGGTAAGGCAAGATATATCTCTGTCCCTATAGAATTTTCAGAAGGAGAAAGCAAATATAAAAGGATTGAAATAGACCAACACAGCCCTATTGCAAATGGGCTAAAAACAACAAAAGATGTCCTTTTTGACGATGAAATAAAATCAGAAATTTTAAGACTGCAAGCTTTAAGAAAAAAGGATAATCCCGAATTGTTAAGCCTTTTAGATATAAAAGAAGAGATGGAAAGCCTGGGAGGTTCTTTATGGGTCCCTATATTTTCAGGAGAAGAACTTACAGGCATAATATTTCTGGGAAGCAAGCTTTTGGGAGATACTTATACGCTGGAAGAGATAACTTTGTTAATTACACTTGCAAAACATATTTCCACGGCTTTTGAGAATACAAATTTATACGAAGAGGTCCTCTCTATAAAAAATTATACGCAAGACATCTTAGACACCATGCCATCAGGAGTTTTAACCATAAGCACGGAAGGATCTATTATAACGTTTAATCCCATGGCAGAACATATAACCGGACTTATAACAAAAGATATTATAGGCAAAAACTTTAAAAATATCTTTTCCCCTGAAAACCCCATATCACTCACCATTTACGCCGCGTTAAACAATAAATGTTTTACCAATTTTGAAGCAAACATAATACCAGAAGACAAGGAATCAATGCCCATATCTTTAACAAGCACCCTCCTTAAAAATTCCCAGGAAAAAATAACAGGAGTATTGCTTACCATAACTAATCTTGCACAAATACGCTCACTAAAAGAAAAATTAAAGCAAACAGATAAAATAAACGCCTTGGGAACAATGGCCGCCAGTATGGCCCATGAAATAAAAAATCCTCTCTCTTCCATGAAAGTTCTTTCGCAATTATTGCCGTTAAAATATGATGACAAGGAATTCAGAGGGAAAATCATAGAGATAATCCCAAAAGAGGTCTCTCGAATAGACAGAGTAATTGAATCACTTTTAAATTTTGCAAGATCTACAGCTCCTCAATTTATAGAAACAGATATTAATAAATTGATAGATAAAGATGTAAAATACTTTTACGAACAAGCCAAAAACAATGGCATAAAAATTACAACAAATTACGCGGAACTCCCACAAATAAAATGTGATACAGACCAGCTTACGCAAGTTTTTTCCAACTTAATATTAAACGCTATCCAAGCAATGCCGGAAGGAGGAGAATTAAAAATAACAACAGGGGAAGGGCAAAAGATAGATAGCACTCTTTGTGGTATAAAAATCACGATATCAGATACCGGACATGGGATTTCAAAAGAAAACTTAAAAAAACTATTTGATCCTTTTTTTACCACAAAATCCGCGGGAACGGGACTTGGGCTGACAATTTCCAAAAGCATTATTGAGAGTCATAGCGGTACAATGGAAGTCTCTTCTATACAAGGGAAAGGGACTACTTTTACAATAAATTTGCCGCTCAAACAAAAAATTTAACCCCGATTATTCACCCCGATTAGGAAATCGGGGTTCATAAACGAACAGGATTCTAACAGAGTGTTGGAAATTTTTCCAGGGATGAATAATCGAGGTTAATATCTCAATTTAATATCTCTTTACGTAACAAACAAGAATTGCTATAATTTATCACATACAAAAAACTTACCCCTTTGCAGCTTAAGAAGGAGGTACAGGAATGGAAGTAAAAACGGTTCAGTTTCCGGAATTAGATGCGGAAGGAAAAGGGATGAGGATTGGGGAAGGGACACTTTCTGATATTCCAATTGAGGTAACAGCCGAACTTGGAAAATCAAAGCTTACATTAAGAGAAATATTAGAAATTGCGGAAGGTTCCATAATTGAGCTTGACCGCCTGGCAGGCGAGCCTCTGGATATAAAAGTAGGCGGGTCTGTAATTGCTCAAGGAGAAGTTGTTGCAATTGATGATAATTATGGAATTAGAATTACTAACGTTTTGCTAAAGTAAAAAAATATGACATACGAAGCTTTAACTTTACATCAAACACCAATCGTAACATTCGGTTACATAATCCAGGTGCTTCTATCTCTTGCAATTGTAATCGGATTAATCTATGTTGCCGCAAAATATCTACTGCCAAGACTGCAACAAATAGTGCCAAAAGGGAAGCTTATGCAAGTAACAGACCGAATGGGACTTGAACCTCAGGTAACGGTATACTCGTTAAAAATTGAAAGTTATACATATCTTTTGGCCGTAAGCAACAAAAATGTCACTTTAATTGATAAATTTAAAGAGGGAGAACTAGGTTGAAAAAAATTTGGTTCTTTGTCTTCCTGCTGTTGCCCAGCTTCGCCCTTGCCGCGCCACAAGGTCAGATAGCCGGACAAATAAACTTAAATTCAATTATGAATTCCCCGCAATTCTCATCAAGCATACAAATGATAATAGGAATAGCGCTCATCTCCTTAGTCCCATTCTTTCTTATTTCCGTAACCGGGTTTTTAAGGATAATTATAGTTTTTTCTTTGGTAAGGACTGCTATCGGAACACAACAGGTTCCACCAACATCAGTTCTTGTAGGAATCGCCGTGTTTATGACTATTTTTGTAATGAATCCCGTTTGGCAAGAGGTAAATAAAAAAGCGATAGAACCCTACAATCAAGGAAAATTTTCAGAAATGCAGGCATTTAAAGCAGGGTCCGAACCTTTGAAAATGTTTATGTTGAGACAAGTTAGAGAAAATGATCTTGCTCTCTTTGTGAAGTTTTCCAATATCGAACCCCCTAAAAAGGCGGAGGATGTTCCTTTATATGTTGTAATTCCGGCTTTTATGATTTCAGAGCTTAAAACTTCTTTTCAAATAGGCTTTTTGTTGTTTATACCATTTATCATAATAGATCTGGTCGTAGCAAATATTTTATTATCCCTGGGAATGTTTATGTTATCCCCCGTCATGGTTTCACTCCCGTTTAAAATATTACTGTTTGTCTTAGTTGACGGATGGAATTTAATAACACGGGGATTATTAATGAGTTTTAGGTAAATTTTCCCAAGAAAACGCGCATTTTCATGTTTCTTTAAATAAAATTGGAGCCGCAAAAATGAACCAAGATTTTATCGTTCAAGTAATGAATCAAGGGATAATGACAGTTCTCATCGTCTCCTTGCCAATAGTGGGAATAGGTTTGCTTGTAGGCTTTATAATAAGTCTCTTTCAGGCGGTTACTCAGATTCAAGAACAAACCTTAACTTTTGTGCCAAAAGTTATTGCTGTCCTACTTTTACTAGCCGTAACCTTCCCTTGGATAATGTCTCTCCTTATAGACTTTACAGCAACTCTGTGGTCATCCATCCCCAACATGGTCAGATAAAAATGATAATTACCATTCCGCAAATACAAGTATTTTTTTTCATAATAGCCAGAGTAGCAGGAATCTTTATTCAAGCTCCCATTTTATCCAGCAGATCATTTCCAACCTTAGGCAAAACTGCTCTTGCAATATGGATATCCCTGATACTTTGGTTTGTAACTCCCATAAAAATAGAATTAATGCCTCAGAATCTTATAGGTTTCGTCCTTGCGTTAACAACAGAAGTTATGTTGGGTTTTACGATCGGATTCGCGTGTAACATAATCTTCCTTTCAATACAAAGCGCGGGAGAACTTATAGACCTCCAAATGGGTCTTTCTGTCGCGCAATCCTTTGACCCTGTATTTGGAGGCGCTGTTTCGATAATGGGCCGCGCATTATTTTTTACTGGAATAGTTATTTTTTTCGCCGTAGATGGGCATCATTTATTCCTTTCTATTCTTCATCAAAGTTTCAATATGATCCCAGCTCCCGCCGTAATTAATCTGGCATCACCAAGTTTTATAACAACACTAATGGGCCTTGGCGCAACATTATTAAATCTATCCATCAAACTTGCCATCCCTGCGATTCTTGTAATATTTATTTCCGATTTTTGTTTTGGAATAGTCTCCAGGGTCGCCCCACAAGTAAATGTATTCATGCTTGGGTTCCAGGTCAAACCATCTTTAGGTCTTTTAACTCTTTTTCTCATAATGCCTTTACTTGTAAAACAGATAGCGTCACTTCTTGGAATTATGGGAGAAGAAGCGCTAAAATTACTTTTAGCGCTTAAAATTGCTTAAACCCCAACAATTCGCCTTAATATTTTAATTTATGATGAAACGTTAAATTAGGGAGGTCTTAAAAATTGGCCGAGCAAGGTGGAGATAAAACAGAAGAACCTACTCCCCATAGATTGCGGGAAGCAAGAGAAAAGGGACAAATTGCAAAAAGCCGTGAAGTAACAACTGCAGTGTTATTGCTTTTAAGTTATTCCGTCTTCCGTTATTTTGGAGAGGGGAGCTGGACTTCCCTTGTCCAGATGGGGCAAGGGATATTTTCCCAAATTCCAGCATCGGCAAATGAATTCTCTTTTGATTTTGCTTCTTATATTCTTTTAATAGGCCTTAAAGCTTTTGCTTTGGCTTTAATTCCAATTTTTGCTGTAACATTTTTAGCCGCAATAATAGTTGAAACAATGCAAACGGGATTTGTTTTTACGGGTGATCCCCTATCCCCTAAAATTGAAAGAATAAATCCTCTTGAAGGCTTTAAAAAGATGTTTTCTCTTCAAGGTTTTGTAGAAGTCATAAAATCAATCTTAAAAATAATTATAGTTTTTTATATAGCATGGATAACAGTAAAAAAAGATCTGCCTTATATTATGGTTCTATTAGACAACAATCCCTGGGATTCCCTGCTGCTTGGAGGACTCCTTGCATATACAATTGCCATGCGAGTCGGAATTTTTTACATAATCATTGCTTTTTTGGATTATCTTTACAGAAGATGGGAATACATGAAAAACCTCAAAATGACAAGACAAGAAGTAAAAGAAGAATACAAACGATTAGAAGGAGATCCTCAAGTAAAACAAAGAATAAGAGACATGGCAAGACAAATTGCGTACCAGAGAATGATGTCATCTGTTCCCCAGGCAGATGTTGTAGTAACAAACCCCACACATGTCGCCTGTGCTGTAAAATATGAGCAAAACAAAATGAAAGCCCCCAGATTAATGGCAAAGGGAATGCGTAAGCATGCAGAAAAAATACGCCAAATTGCGGAAGAACATGAAATACCAGTAGTTGAAAACGAACCTTTAGCCCGTTCAATATATAGAACAACAAAAGTCGGACAAGAGATACCAAGAGAACTATATCAGGCCGTGGCAGAAGTTTTGGCATATATATACAAAAAAAAGAAAGATAAAGAAGCATTAAATAAGACTATTGCTGGCATCCCTCGGGGGTGATAGAATCTACGTATGGCTTTCCCAGGAATTGATTTAAAAAATCTGCAATCTTTGTTTTCTGGGTCTGATCTATTTGTTGGAATTCTACTTATTGGAATAGTTGCTCTTATTATAGTTCCTCTACCTCCTTTTCTCCTTGATATTCTTATGACTTTAAACATAGCTTTTGCTTTGCTCATTTTGCTTGTCGCAATGTATTTAAAAGAGCCGCTTGAATTTGCCGCATTTCCATCAATACTTTTAGTCGTCACTCTTTTTAGGCTGTCGCTCAATATTGCAGCGTCAAGACTCATACTTCTTCATTCAAATGCGGGACAAGTTGTACAGGCTTTTGGAAGTTTCGTAGTTGGAGGAGATTATATTGTAGGAGCAATAGTCTTTACTATTATAACAATTGTGCAATTCGTTGTTATCACAAAGGGGTCAGAGCGTGTCGCGGAAGTTGCGGCAAGATTTACTCTTGATGCTATGCCGGGCAAACAAATGTCAATTGACGCTGATCTAAACGCAGGGCTTATAGACGCCAATGAAGCAAGGGGCAGGCGTCGTAAAATAGAACAGGAAGCCACATTTTTTGGAAGTATGGACGGTTCAAACAAATTTGTACGCGGAGATTCTATTGCGGGAATCATCATCGTCATAATCAATTTAATAGGAGGGATACTTGTAGGTTGGCTGCAGCGCGGCTTGGGAATAATGGATGCGCTTACAACCTTTGCGTTACTCACTGTCGGCGCAGGCATTTTAGCACAGGTCACAGCACTCCTTGTATCTGTTGCCGCAGGTCTTGTTATTACAAAATCAGCCTCGGAGATGAGCTTGGGAACAGATGTATCAAGACAACTTTTTGCCCAACCAAGAGCTTTTGCTTTTGTCTCTTTAATATTGGCTTTCTTTGCTTTGATTCCCGGTATCCCTACCCTCCCCTTTTTAGGTCTTGCAGGAGCAAGTGGAACTCTTGCAATGGCGCTTATTCAATCGCAAACAAAATCTGAAGAAACACAAATGATGAAAGATGAAGGCATGGGCAAAGATGCCATGAAAAAACCTGAAAGCATTCTTGGCACATTAGGGTTAGACCCTCTCTCTTTAAAAACAGGGAGAAACCTGATCCCCTTAATTGATCCCGCGCAAAAAGGGCCACTGCTTGAACGTATAACATTAATCAGGTATCAAATAGGACAAGATTTAGGTTTTGTTATTCCGGGAGTCAGGGTAATGGATGATCTTTCTCTTCCTCCAAATCAATATACTATAGAAATTCGCGGGACCAAAGTTTCAACAGGAGAAGCATTTATGGGTCATCATAGAGTTGATATGAGGCTGGCGGAAGTCAAAACAAAAAAACTTACAGGTTCAGAATCAAAAGATCCCATGACCAATGAATCTGTAACATGGGTGCCCGACGACATACTCCCTGATCTACAAAAGTTAGGAGTACCTTCAATAGAACCGGTAGAAGCAATTACAAATCATTTCACGGAAGTTATCAAAAGGTTTGCAGATGAAATCATGACCCGACAAAACATCCAATCTCTTATAGAAATTGTAAAAAATACGAACGCCGCAATCGTAAGAGAGCTGATACCAGACATGCTATCCTTAGGGCAAGTACATAAAGTGCTTCAATTGCTGGTTCGTGAACGTGTAAGTATTCGGGATTTATCCACCATCCTTGAAAGATTGGCAGATTACGCGCATTTATCCCGCGATATAAATGTTCTTGCAGAATATGTCCGTCAATCACTTGCCCGTCAAATTTGCGAACAATACACGGATAAAAACAACGTTATAACCGTAGTAACAATTGACCCTTCTCTAGAAGAGACGCTGATTGGAGCTATTCATCAATCCGAATATGGATCATTTTTGGCCGTAGATCCCAACATGGGAGAGAGAATCTTGACTCAAACACAAAGGCATCTGCTTAATTTTAAAAGAATGAAGCTAAGTTCCGTTCTCCTCTGTTCTCCAAGGCTCAGACCCCACTTCAAAAAATTTATCGAAAGAAGTTTCCCCAGCATAGCTGTTTTGTCCTATAACGAAATTGTTCCACAAGTAAAAGTACAAAGCATAGGAATGATTTCTGTTGAATAAAAAAAAATAATTTGCTAAAATTGATAAATGGACAAAAAGGTAAGTTCTTCTTCATCAGGGTCAAAGATCTCATCGCGAACAGAAGGGATTTTTTTCGCTATCCCCGCAGGAATTACAGGCCTTCTAAGAAGATTTTGGCCTTTCGCCAAAAAATTCACTAAAAAATTCAGTGAAGAGTGCGAAAATCCAGAAGAAAAAGAGGGAGAATTTATGGCTGCTGTAAAAAAAGACGCTAATCGGTGGACATAAATGATATCAAGAGAACAAATTGAAGATCGCATTATAAAAGTTATTCGTGAACGCTTCTTAAAATATTCAGATGAAGTCGTCACAAAATATAAACGTCAAATTGAAAGCACTGTAAATTGGTACGTCTCTACACTCCCTTCGCATATCAGAAAATCCGAAGCTGAAGATTTAGCTCAAGAAGCAAAAATCGCTTTCATCGACGCTTTAAAAACATGGGATCCCCGCAGGGGCGAGCTTTGGCCTTATGTCTCTATCCGCCTTAAAGGTTCTATGCAGGACTACCTTAGAAAAAAGAAGATGGATCAGGTCTCAGGAATGTATGAGTGGATCAATTCTGCCGCGCATATTTACATGGCATTTAACCGCGAAGCAATAGTTCATGACGAAGCAGATGATATATTGCATGTTGACGGCGCACTACAAGAACTAAGTGAAAAAGAACAAGAAATTGTAAAAAAATATTACAAAGAAGATAAAACTTTTAAAGAGATTGGAGATGAAATAAGCCTTTCCGAATCGCAAGTCTCGCGTATTTGCAATGAAGCTACTCGTAAGATGAAAAAGTTCGTCAAGTCGACCCAGCCTAAGTAAACCACACATATTATTGGTTAAAGCTTTTTTGTTTGTATGATATAATTTATCGTAGCTATAAGCTACGAGCTATTGGCTAAACAAGCGGGAGTAGCTCAGTTGGTAGAGTATCAGCTTCCCAAGCTGAATGTCGCGGGTTCGAACCCCGTCTCCCGCTTTTTTCCCGGCGCGGTACCCAAGCGGTAAGGGAACTGTCTGCAAAACAGTCATTCGGCGGTTCAAATCCGCCCCGCGCCTGTTTGGCTTATGGCTTATAGCTTATAGCTTATGGCAGAGAAGAGAAAGTTGGCTTATGGCTTATAGCTTATAGCTTATGGCAGAGAAGAGAAAGTTGGCTTATGGCTTATAGCTTATAGCTTATGGCTAATAGCTAATGGCTTGGGGGGTAATAAGTAAATGTTTAGATTTAAGAATTTTAAGATATATAATGAAGCAAAAGACTTTGCTAAATTTTGTGAGGAAGTTATAAGTAAAAATCTAAAAAATGATAGAAAAGAGCTTTTATTTCAAACTAGAGGCGCATATTTATCTGTAATTCTTAATATTGCAGAAGGGTCTGGCTGTGATTCTGATAAAGAATTTAGAAGATTTTTGGAAATATCTTTAAGGTCAGTTTATGAGGTTGTCGCTGCCTTTGATTTAGCCTTTGAGATGGGATTGGTTGATGGTAAAATACAGGAAACAATTGAGAGTAAAGCAGAAATGCTCTGCAAACAAATTTCTTCTTTTCGCAAAAAGTTAAATTCGTGATTTTTTTTGCCATAAGCTATTAGCAATAAGCTATAGGCTAGAATGCGCGCTTAGCTCAGCTGGTTAGAGTACTTGCTTGACAGGCAAGGGGTCACTGGTTCGATCCCAGTAGCGCGCATTCTAGCTAATGGCCTTTAGCTTATGGCGTAATGATAGGCTATTATTTCTATAATTATTTAAACACAAGGAGCCAAACCATGGAAAAAATTCATCTGGTACTCATTTTTGGGATTATTGCTGGGCTTATTGATATTACTCCAATGCTCATTATGAAATTGCCATGGAACGCCAATCTTGCAGCTTTTTTAACATGGCTTATTGCGGCCTTTTTTATAACTACTTCCAATATTGAGTTAAACAGCATCGTCAAAGGTATTATTATTCCATTCCTCATAGTACTCCCTGTATTATTAATAATTGAAGGCGGATTTAAGCAAAGAATTCCGATTGTAATTATGACTTTGATTTTGGGGAGTTTGCTTGGTTATTTTATTGGGAGGATTTAACCCCGATTATTCACCCCGATTAGGAAATCGGGGTTAAGTAGCAATTGGAAAACCTTCTCTATTCCAACGAATCATCAACTCTCTCATAAAAGCTTTATATTTTATTGCGCCTAAAATCATTCTTTCCAAAGCTGCTTCGCGATCAGGAGTAATATCCCCTTCTCTTCGTTCATCTGCTAGCTCTGATTGTAATGTTTTTAATTTTGCCAAAGGTTTTCTAAAATGATGTTGCACTTCTGTACTTGAACCACTCAAATTATCTAGGAAGGCAATTAACGGTTGTTTTTCACTTAAAAAACAAGAAGATGATTCAATGACAGGATGTTCGCAACTAATCAAGCTTACAAAAATCTCTTGAAGTCCCTTTAAAGTCATTGCCGCAAACTCTCTTGCAAGATTGGCTTCTACTTCAGATTCAACAGGCCATTTTTGTGGATTGTTTCTGTTTCTCTCAATTTCTTCTTTTACAAAACTTATGTCATTAAACGTCTGTCCTCGACTATTTATGATCCTTTCAGTCGTTCTCTGATGTCGAGCATAAACTATATCCAACTCCCATCGAAAAGATTGACATTGTAGTTGCAAAATAGAAATAGCTTTTGAATCTCCATAATCTAACAATTTAAGGCTTCCTTCATGAATACCATAGTTTTCAACATGGCTAAAAGTGTGTCCGCCAAGACGGAATTCCTTAGCAAATGCAGAAGGATTAATTCCACTTTGCGTTGCCGTCTCCATAACGTTTAAAATGCCTAAAAAAGAATATCTAGTAGGAACAACCATTTCTCCTAATGCAACAGAATTACGAGCCTCTAATCTATTCGCAGTAATACCAAAAAAATGAATAAATGGTTCTCGTGATACAACTTCCACTTTTAAAAAAGCCTTTGTAGGCCATTGTTTCATTTGCCAACAATCTTGCGCTATTCCTCTTAATTCCGATGATAATTTTCTAACTGCTTTTCCAAGCGGAATGTTTGGAATTTTGAGCGTCATCCTTTCAGAAACAATTGCTATCCTTGTCCGTCCCCTTTTTATTCTCATGCTGAATTATTTGCATATTTACCTTAAAATTTCAGGTTAACCCCGATTATTCATACCTCGAATAATGTTTGACAATTTGTTAGTTATTGATTCTGGGGTGAATAATCGGGGTTAATTTACATCACCAAAAAAATAGCCGCTAACGAAGGCCAAAAGCGCATTCCAATAAATAGAAATCTCGTTAGTAGAATAACTGTAATAACTGTCTAAATAACATTTTGCAGGAGGAATGTGGCGCTTTGTTATTTGATTATAAATATAAGAATCATCCCCCCGTGAATTTGGCCCCCCAACAAGAAAGCCCGCAATAGGGTTTTTATTTGAGCTATTAAGAGACGAATAATATAAAGGATTTTTAGGAAAAACAGATCCAATTCCCGTCACAAAAGAAAGATTTAAAGAATTTTTTCCTAATACATAATGTAACTGATCAAGAGCTGCTTCAACATATTTTTGACTTGGAGCAGTCTCATTGGCCATCAGTAAAAGCATAGAATAACTTAATGCAACTCCATTTGATCCCCAATAATAATCATTTGAGTTCAAAGCTACATTATAACCATTTTTATCAATCCTATTAACAATTTGATTGGCATAATTAATTAACTCTTTTTCAAAAATATCTTTTATTTTTGGGTTTGCAATTTTATCATCTATTGTCAAATATTCAAATACTGCAAAAACATGTACATCTTTCCAAGAGAACGGATAAACGATTACAGGTTTCCAAGTTTTATAAATTTTATTTATATATTTTTTATATTTATCTTCTTTTGTTGTTTTTAGCAACTCAATTACTGCCCAAAATCTTTCATCTCGATCATCTTCATCTTCATATCCACCTGTATGCCTAAATCCATTTGGATCACGATAGCCTCCTTGTGGAACTATTGTTTTGTTCTTTTCTAAAAACTCCCATGCCTTTTGAGCAGCTTTCAAACACTTTCTAGCAAATTTTGAATCATATTTATTATATACTCTATATGCCATGGCCATTGCAGCCGCAAAATCAGCAGTCGCAGCAGATGATACAGGAACAATGTATCTTGTTGCTTTATCTTTCTGAGGAAGCATTCCTATCGTAGGAAATTCTTTAGTAACAATAAGATGATAGACCCCTCCATCTTGTCGTTGCATTGTAAACATCCAATCTAATTCATACTTAATTTCAGTAAGAATATCCGGCAATTTTTCATCTGGAATACCAAGTTTAAAACTATTTATTTTAGAAGGGAACAATTCACACAATTTTAATAAAATGCCTGTCGTTACCGCGCCCGGAACTATTTTTTTACCATAATCTCCAGCATCATGCCATCCTCCAACAGATTTAAGATATTTACCAGAATCTAATACAATTGCATCATTTAAATGGCAAGCCTCCCCTGTCCATTCCCCAGCATATTTCTTTTCAAGCTCAGTTCCACACCTTTGAAAATAAAAACCATGCATTGTTTCAAGAAATAGTGGGTTATAAACTCTAGCCTCTATTTTAAAAGGATAGGATTTAATTTGTGGATTAACTTCTATATAATATGTACCAGGAGTATTTAGAGAAGAAAAATCAAGTTTAACAATTGAATCTCCGCTGTCCATATCATCGATAATTGAGGGTTGTGTTTTACCATTAAAAACAATTTTATTAGAAATCAAATCTTTTATTGCAAAAGATATTTCGGAAGAACCCTCACTACTCAAAACTAAAACTCCCTGTTTAGACTGATTAGGCAGATATCCAAGTTGGTCAACCATAATATTAGACAAATTATTATTATCAGCAAATGATGTGCAACAATAATTCATTTGAAAAATGGTGAATATAAATATTAATAATTTAAACCAAAAATTCATATTAAACAACGCTTAAGTTTTATTATATTACTACTGAATAACAATGAATAACAGCATTTTATATCGCTTTACAACAAAAAAATCAAGAAAGAGCCAATATTTTTTTTCCATGAATCTTTTTAGCCATGTCAATACTTTTTAGAGAATACCCCAAATTCCCTTTATTTAATTCGCTCATAGCAAAAGCTAAAACATGCGTATCATCACTTTCGGTAATTACCTTCAAAAGCTCTTTTCCATTCCTTGGAGGCAGAGGATTAGCCCCTTTGTTATATCTAGCAAATGATAGAGTTAACAAAGAAGAGTATAGTAATCCTACAAATCCACAAATTCCAAAATATGCGTTTCCAGTGGTAACAGCCATATATGACCCATATAAAAACGCAGCAAAATTGCCTGCTATAAATGGAATATTACTAAGATAAAAACGCCTTCCAATATTGGTTCTAATATCCATCTTTAACATAGCTCCTTCTTTACGTGAAACCCCAAATTTACCCTGTTTCTTTCGTATTAAGGACGTATATGCAGCGGAAATTTGTCTTTCCCAGCTGGATAAAGAAAAACCAGTTAAAGCAATACTTTCTTTTAAAGGAAGCCCTCTTTGACGCATGCTTATCGGATATATCCATGCACTAAACAACAATCGAAACAGAATTACGGGCATTAGTGAAACTCCCACAGAGTAAGGCAATACAGGAGTGACAAGTAAAAACAACATCGGGGCAGCTAAACATATTACATTTGCAATCGCAGTGAGATAATAAAATACTGACCTGGAATATTGCTCTCTTTGAGCTGCAGTAAAACTTTTCCAATTGTTAATTAATTCGTTTATTGTTGTTTTTGATCCCCTATCTCTTTGAGAACGAAGTTCTCCAACAATACCTTTTGACCAACGATAAACTTGGATTCCCAAAAATTCTTGTAATCCTGGAGGTCCTAGTCCTCGTTCAAAAACACCTGGGTTAAAAATTGAACTGTAACCCAGTCTATGATATTTAATTCCAGATGCCATATCCTCTGTGACACTATCCTCGATTTGATAATATATTCTTCCACCAATATGGGAAATTTCCTTTCTTCCTTCCACCTCTTCCTGCCATTCTCCACCCCATAACCACGCCTTTCTTGGCAAAACCATGCCAGAACCACAAGGAGCCCCAGCATTATCTGCAGTCTTTGCTAATTCAATGTGTTCATAAAAAATGTCATTATCAGAATCAGCACCCACCAAAGAAGGATGACTCCAACGATTTCTTCCATAATGTTGACGGGTTTGTATTAAAAACAAGGATGGATGATCTAAATAAAAAGCTATGTTTTCAAATAAATAATCTCGATTAATATGCCTACCACCATCAAATTGCACAAACACTTCACATTGAGATCCTACTGCAGGGCTAGGAACACTTATGCAATCTAGTAAAAACAATAAGACTTTTCTATTTTCTCCTTCCATAACGGTACATGTTTCTTTAAATTTTTTTCTTGCAGCAAGCAATATATCGCTTAAATTATTCGAAATAGACGATTTTTGTTCATCCATAACCACGTCAATAATAGGAGCGGCAATTCTTAATGCCGATGCCAGCCAAATTTTTCTACCTTCAACCTCTGCTTCTGCAGGCAGCCTACATTGTGAAATTAATTGTTCAATAATATCTACACATCGCCTTGGTCTAACTTGAGCAGGGAAAGAATTAATTATTTGTGCTAACTGTCTTCTTAAAACCGGATTTTCTATAATTTTCAATTCATTTGCAATATTTTCTTCTATCTCGGTACGATTTTCTTTATTAGAGATTCGTCCCATAATCTTTCTAGCAACTTCCGTAGGATTAACAAAAACCGGCAATCTCTGACAAACTTCCATATCCAAGCTAGTAATCAATCGTGGAATAGCGTGTACGTCAATGAACCCCGATTGCTCCTCACTAAGTCGCGTTTCAATTGAAAGCTGTAGCATATTTTTGACTCTGGATTCAATGCTATACCCCCCAGTTGCATCTCCTAAAGCTCCAGCTTTCCCTCCCAATTTTTTTTGCCGATGAACATAAGCTACGCCATCTTTTTCAATGACTTTTCTTTGCCCTTCGTAAAAAAAGCCTAATCTTGGATAAACAATTAAATGATCTCTTGCTGCTGCACAAATTCTAGTTTCTAACTTATATATCTCTAATAAAGCCATATTTGGCTTATCCTCAAAAAGAAGGAGTTCTACTGATACGGAACGAGCAATGTCAATCGCGGATTCCCTTAATTGTTTTTCAATTCTAGCAGCTAGAAAATAAACATCCTTATCTGACAATGAAAGCGATTCTCTAAGAATTCTTTCAAACTCTTTTTTATCCAGAGTAACAGCAGCTAAACATTTAGCTACGATTGGTATGGAAGAAGATTCGATATTTGAATCAGGCCAGTCTCTTCTAAAACCTTCTAGAATAGATTCCACCCTGCCTGTGGCTCCGAAGTCTTCACTTTTATATATTTCAACACAAGAAGCATCAAAATCAACTAATCGGTGGCCTTCTGAAAGTCCAACCGCCATTATTGCAGGAATTTTTTTCTTTAAATATTCCGAAATAGCTTTTGGGGTCAGCCCTTTTTCAACACAAGATATTGCCACTGCTCTAAACACAGGAAAAACCTCTTCCGCAATTTTTCCATTCAATATCTCTTTATTTAATAAGGTGCTTATTTCTTCAGCACAACTCGCCTCAGCAATCCTTTCTACAAATTCGTCTAATTGCCTTATTTCCCTAACACTAAATTGAACAAAAGAATTGGCAGCTCTTGTAACATTTCTATAAAAAGATGCTAACTCTGCTTTTATACGGCCAGTTAATCGTGTTGAAATTCCCCGACACACCAAATTTTTATCTACTACACCCTCAATAATCCTTTCTAAATCTGAGGCAAAAATAGGCGAAGATGTTCTAAGTATTTTTTCTGAAATTCTAACGGAAAAAGATTCAGCACAATCAGATGACAAGGAAAATTTATCTTCAAGAATCATTCTTATTCGTTCCTTTAAATCAATTTCTTCCTCTTTTAAATAATGCCTTCTCATCATTTTAACGGCATCGCGTTCTAGTGATTCATCTAAAACAAGAGCTTCACCTGCAACGCACAAAGATTGGCTAAGAATATCTTTCCTGTTATGTTTAAACCATTCCAATGCTATTTGAATAAAGGCATTAGCTTCTGGAAATTCTTCTACAATGGTTCGAGCAAGTTCATTTTCATCTTTACAACTTCCATTGTTAATCAGTTTTATTCCAAGTTCACTTATTCGATGACGACGTTCTTCGCTTTTAATACGTTTTGTCACTTGATTATATAACTCATCAATATCATGACTTTTTACACGCAAACCCAATAAATCATTTCTCGTAGGCATAAGAAAAGATTTCCTATCCAATCTCCATTTATTAATTAATTCTAAAATTTTACGATTATTTAATCCGTTAATTTCCCCAATATAGGTTATTATTTCACTTTCCGCGCGTTCTCTTTGATCTTGATCTGCAAGATCATCAATACTTTCAATTTCCATCGTTTCTTTTATAGTTCTTAATATTCCTAAAGCATTAGTAAGTCTTGCTTCTGTTGCTCTAGATAATTTTAATTTTTCACATATTTGTCTAACAGCAACTTCAAGTTCCATTTCGTAACCAAGGGTCAGACAATCTGAAATTTCTTGCGCTTTTTCTCTTGCCATTACTGTCCTAACACTAACACACGCAGAAGAATCTGACACACCATATAAATCAACAACTTCTTTTTTCATTTCATCATCTTCTAACCCTGAATCACTTTCTAAAAGCAAAATTTCTATTTTTTTTGAAAACCCATTTCTAACTGCCAATCGTTTATTCCATTCAGCAGCTAAATATTGTTTACCGAATCTGTTGCAAAATTTCTTAGAGTCATCAACCATAAAAACACGGCCACGCCCAAAGGATGAGACACTTCGTAAAGCAGAGCCAACACTTCCTTCTAACAGTGTAGAACTTTCAGGTAGAGAGGTTATAGTAATGCTTGGATTTAATCTGTTTTCAGAAAGTCTTGCCCATCTTCCTTTGGAAGGAAAGTGAGTACATATATCCATACTCTTAGACACATCGTTCATATATCCCAAATCATGGTATAACATGAAAGCAAAAGCAGCGCTTGTTACAGAAGTCAATGCTGTCGCAATAGAAAAGCCAGAAAAGATCGGACAGGCCAGTCCTAATAAACATACTCCTGCCCAAGGTATTAAAGCAGTTCTTGAAATAGTGATTAAACCTCTGAGCATAAGAGGCTTTTCATTTTGCCTTATGCTAATACCTTGAGCTTGGTGGCTTGGAGAATCTTTTGGTATATGTGAATAAGATGGCAATCCAAAAGAAGGAAAATTCGAGCTCCTTTTCAATCTTCTATTAGTACCAAATGCAAATATCATTTATCCTACTGCTCCCAGTTGTTAGTTGTTCTATACTACAAATCAATGTGACTTTGGGCTTTGGGTTTGACAGGCAACTTAGTAGTTGAAACATTATCTATAATTAATTCATGTTTTATATCCCCATTTGTTTCTTTAGAAACAATAATACTATTTTCTATAATTGAACCACTTGAAACAACACCTCTAAAATCAGACCATAAATCTGCATTTCCCAAAAAGATAGAGCCAGAAACTTGGATATTTTGGCCAAAAGAAAAGTTATCCCCAATTACGACATAAGGAGATATAATTGTCCCTTTTCCAAAATTACAATCTGCACCTATAAGAGATGGCCCAACTATTCTTGCTCCCTTTAAGTCTGCAATAAATCCCTTATCTATAAAAACACCTCTAGGAATAAAATCAGTTTTTCCATCTAAAATATCCCATTGTGTTTGCAAATAAGAGCCAAGTTCCCCAAAGTCTCTCCAATAACCATTGTGCTTAAAGACATAAAATGAGTATTCAGGGTTTTGAGAAATAAACCATTGAAAAAATGGAGGGATCGTGGATATCTCTGCCCTAACATCAACCGGCAATTGTGAAAAAATAACAGAATCAAAAATATAAATAGAAGAATTATTCAAATTACTTGGAGAATTCGGATTCTTTTGCCAAAATTTTAGAACCTGACCATTAACATCTATTTGAACTGTGCCAAATCGGTAAACTTCAGAAATTGGAACTTCATTCACAACCATTGTTAAAATTTTTGCATCAGGCCTTTGGATTTTTTTCTCAAAATGGAACATTAAGGCATCTTCTATTTTTAAGTCAGTTACAATATCTGAACTTAAAACAACAAATCTGCCACTAAAACCTTGAGCAACTTTTTCCATTGCTATATTTGTTATAGCAAGCATATCTCCGGATTGAGTAATTCCAACATCATCTTTAAAATCAATATCGGCACCAAAGCTTTCTCCATATTTCAAAAATCTTTTGATTTTATCTCCCATAAAAGAAGTAGCAATAGAAATATCTTTTATCCCCTCACGTACCAACTTACGAACCAAATATTCAATTGCTGGAACATTTCCTAAAGGTAAAAGCCCTTTTGGAACTGCTCTTGGATTTACTCGTGGATCAGTTAATGGATGAAGCCTTTGTCCTAACCCCCCAGATAAGATTATTGCTCTCACGGATTTTTCAGCATACATAGCCCTAAAAACTCACCTCAATACCTGCCCCACCTCTACCTTGCATATATTCTTTAGTATATAAATAACTTCCCTGGAAACTCAGTCTAACAGAGTTACTTACTTTAAGATTTAAATTTAAGCCTAAATAAATGGGAAGTTGCCCTTGTTCAAGAAGGCTAAAAGGAATTCTAATAAATCCAACTAATCCAGATGCCGCTCCTATTTGAAAATATTTTCCCAATTCCGCATAAAAACCTTTACTATTTTCTATATGGTTACTGTAGCTATTAAAATAAGGAAAATATTCATATCCTGAGCCAAGGTTAAAACCATTATATGTCACGCCCAATTGCCCATCTCCATAAATTCCAACACCTCGGTTAGAACCCAGATACCCTTTAGTGTAAATCAAAGAATATCTTGTGTATCCATTCAGTTTAAACAAAGGTAAAGGGTTAAGAGCTGAACTCTCTGGATCTCCAGGACTAATAGATAGTTCAGCCCCGGTTTCATATTCAAGAACATCTAATACTCCACCATCACGACGAACAAATCCAATAGTTCCCGATATTTTACCTTTGTTGAAGCATTTTAATGATAATTGAATTCTGTTATGCTCTCCAAGAGATTGCCGATAAAGAGCCTCTTGGAGCACATCAAAATGCAAAGCATTATCGCCTGCAAGTTCTGCTCTGTAAGAAAGACTGTTTGTATTAAGCTGCTCAAATTTACCCATAAAATTAGTAATTGTTCGTAAAGCAGCTTCATTATTTTTGAATTTTTCTTTTAGTTCACCACATTTTGACATCGCTTTATACGTTTTTCCTTGTTTCACTAATTCTAATACTTGTTGTAATTGGTTATCTATATATTGATCGTCATTTAATGGTACAGAACTACTTTGATTATTTATTATCAATTTTATTTCGCCCATTTCTCTCTCCTTTTGTAATTTACTTTATTTATCAAACATCGGGCTCGCACACATAACAACATCTAATATCTTGACTATTTTATTAGTAGTTATTTTTTTGCAATTGCAATAGCTATAGGAGTTATACATTTTTCCTCATCAGGCAAGTTAATACTTGCTTGATTTACAGTAAACCCACATTTCTTTATCATATTAATCCAAACCTCAAAAGGTCTCGGATAAATCCTGACCAAATGCATCCTTGTTCCATCAAGTGCGCGCTTATTCAGGACTTCTGCAACTGCATAAGCAGTAAATCTGTCTTTTAAAGATAAATCATAAAAATCACTTAATAATCCTGAGTTTTGAGAGATATTAAAAGTATCTTTATAATAACTGTCTTCAAATAAGATTAATGTTCCTGCAGGTCTTAATATTCGATAAGCCTCTTTTAAAATTGCATTTTGTCTATAATACTCTATGTGATGCAAAACAAAAAACAGTGTTGTTAAATCAGCTGATTTACTTCGTAACTCAATTTTTGTTGGATCTGATTGAAAACTGAACAGTAATTGCGGTTCTTGTTGTAAAGGGAAGGAAGTATCAGAATCAACATCAGTTCCAATTACCCTACATAATGGGTTTGCATCTATAACTGCTTTCCCAAAACGATTATTTCCACATCCTATATCAACAAGGTCTCTTGCATTTTCTAAATATTCCATTAAAGATCTAACGCGTTTTGCATATCGTCCTTCTTTATATTTTGATAGGGCTATTTTAGTATCAGGCGGTAGACATGATGCCGGAATGGGATCATTTTGCGCAACCGCTGAAATTAGCTGATAAATTATTTGGGGAGGACAGTCAAATAGTGTGCAATACTTTAAAAGCATAGCTTTTAATAAATAAGACCTTAAATTTTCTGACACTATTTTAGAAGGCGACTTAGCTATTGCAAGACGATCTACGACAGTCAACATAATCAATAATTTCCTTTTTTGAAAACATTTAAACATATCTTCAAGTTAATTTCTTGCACAGCTTGAGACCTCGCCACAAAAACCTCTTAACCCCGATTATTCACCCCGATTATGATAATCGGGGTTCACGTCAGAATCAATAACCAACAAATTGTCAAACAGTTACTCGAGGTATGAATAATCGGGGTTAATACCTCGTGTACTACTTTTCGACAAATTTCCCAATAATTTCAAACATTTTTTAAATTTTCTAGCATAATATATCCCGAAATCTAACTTTATTCCTTACGATATATAATATATATGGGAAACATTACTACATCTGCCTTACCAAAACAAACCATTATAACTACAGCCAAACTACCGGTAGTCACTTCTTTGAAAGATAGGCCAAATCATCATTTGCGATTAGTTTTCTTTGGCGATCTTCATGGTGATTATCGTAACCTGTTTAAAATAGCAAATACCGTAGATAACCTAAGAAGACAACATCATCTCGATATCCTTGTTAACCTTGGAGATTTGATTGAAGGAGGACAATATCCTCAACAATTCATTGATATTATACGTGTTTGTAATGGTATGGGAGTGGATTTTTCAGTGTTTGGCAACCATGAGTTTGATTTTGAAGATGATTCTATTTTATCAGGAACATATTCTCTTTGGCAGGAATTAGTAAATACTATCTCAGAAAGCACATCAAAGGACATACTTCGTAAGAATCATATAAATAATATTCTTTTAACAATACGACATCTACAGCAACAGCTTTTAACTCAAATAAAAGTGATTACCAGCGGAAAGAATACCGTACTTGAAACAGCAATACGAAAGGCTAACTTCCCTTTCCTCGCTATGAACCTAAATTTTGCTCCAGGAAGCAGACTAAGTAAGTATAAAGGCAGGAAGATACTCCCCTACTATGTATATGAAAAAGGTGGACAGTCTTTTTATTTTATTGGAATAACAACAGAATCACTAACACATGAATTTGATTACCATAAGAGAAGAGGCTTCGAATCAACAATTTCTGTTAACGCTGAACCAGTAGAAAACCAGTTAATACGCACTATAAAGCTACTTAAGGCACAACATGGAAAATATGGGAGTTATATTGTCGTTGCATCACATTTAGGCCTGCCCAAAGATATAGAAGTTGCCAAGTCAGTGCCTAATATTGACCTCATCCTTGGCAGTCATACTCATAATACAGTCTATAAAATGGTCGGCAGCCCGGAGGAAAGAGGTATTCCTATAATTCATACAGGATTAAAAGGACAAGCCATCGGAGTTGTCGATATAGGATTAAGCAACGGAAACCTAGTTGTAAATCCTTGTCTTCTGGATATCGAAAGCCAACCAGAATCCCATAAATATAGAAGAGTAAGCTCTAAAAATTTAATCTATAAACCAAGAGTAATAGGACAAATTAACAAGCCGGTTTCCATAAAATACAAGTCAACACAACCAAGTGCATTATTTAATCTGATTACCGATATTTATCGTAAATATTCAGACGCTGATATTGCATTTTCCTTTGCAGGAAATGTAAGAAATGATTTAGCCGCAGGAAAAGTGACAGAAACAGATATTGAAAATATGCTTCCGTGGCCATCTCCTTTATCAATAGTAACTGTTGAAGGAACTCAAATAATTGAAGCATTGGAATTTGCCGTAGCCGCGTCATGCCCAGGAAGTCCAAAAGTTCTATTACTTCATCCATCAGGACTCATTTATTCCATAGGAGAGAATAATTCAATTGAAGGTGTGATGGTTTTAGAAGATGATCAGTATGTTCCTCTTGACCTTAAAAAACAATACAAAATTGCTTTACCACAATATCTGGCTAAAGAAGGAATACCTGGATTTCCTCTCACACTCAAAAAAGCCAAAAGATTTGAAGAAACAAAACATACAGATAAAGAACTTGTAATTATGGCATTTACAAAAGAAGGAACAATAATTATCGACGAAACACCAAGAATTATAATCGACCCAAATTCAGAGTTACTATACAATGACCCTGATATAACGTATTAAGGAGATAAAAGTGATCGAGTTATCAACCTCTATATCAAATTGTGTGACTGTAAAAAAAGCCAATCCTGCCTATAATCGTACCTGTAGTCAAAAATTAAGAAATATCACAGATAGAACGGCTTTCAGCAACATGGAAACCGCTTTATCAGAAAACATTATTTCATGGAAGACCAGGTTGCCAAAAGGGGCAAAATTAGTAATGGTAAGTGATCCATGGATAGGAAATGAAAATTTAGGAGGATCGCTTCTTTTACGAACATTTTATGGATTATTAAATGAATACAAGCTTCCTTTAGAATGGTGGACAGTAGACGTTAGTGATGATCCGATTGGTCTAGCATATCATCAAATCTGTTATGATCTTTATGTTGGAATAAAAGGAGAATCAGAAATCGGGGTAGGTAGGAACTTTTCCTTATTTCAAGAACAACTTAGACACTATGAAAGGATCCTTAAAGAATCAGCTAATAGGTTAATTTCATCCGCACAACTTAAAGACGGAGATCAGATATTATTGCTTGATATCAATGTTATTGGTTTAGCAAAGTATCTCAGGCAAGGGACATTTAGGCCAAGTTTGCTTATGGATAACCTAAGAATAGGTAGGTCAGCAAAAAATCCTATTTATCAAAGTTCATTAGAATTTTTAAGAAGAATCGGGGTTTACGAGTCGCTGGATATAATACAACATTTACATGATAGTTTTATTACTGATCCTTATAAAGAAATAAGCATCGGTGGATTTTGTAACTTTGCAGATCCACACAATTGTCAAATAACCCCAGAAGAAGCATGGATAAATATTGAGTCAATTTTAGCTTATGGCAAAACAACTGATCAATTTTCAGACTTTGTCAGTCGGCCGCAAATCCATGAGAAACCATTAATGCTCTCTGAAAAACCAGAGGTAGCTCTACCACTTAGAAATCACAGGCTGTTTTATGCAGCAGCACGTATTGATAAAACAAAAAACTTTAGCCTAATATTACAAGCTTATGCAAAAGCTTACAATCAAGATCCTGTAAAAATGGGACAAACTTCATTGGTTTTAATGATGCCTTCACCATCTGAACTTAATAATGCGGTGGAAATGGCAGCAATTCATTCTGTTGTAGAAGAAATTTTCAACATCTATCAACTGCTTGACAATGAAACAAAAAAACATATTTTTATTTATTTTATACCAATGCAAGTAGATGGGATGGGTATGAATCGTCTGTTTAATGAATCTTTTCAAAATATTGCCGATGTCCAACTTAATATTTCGGATGCGGAGGGATTACCAAATGCCGTTTTTGATGCCATGTCCCACAGAAATGTCCCCTTGGTCCATGCAAGCTGCGGAATGATTGACCAAGTAGAGGATGGAATTTCCGGTTTTTCTACCTATGAAAACAGTGCTAGTGAGTTGGCAGCACTTTACTTGGATATTGCAGGCCGAAGTGATCTTAAGCAAATCGGTGAAGCTGCCTATCAACGTCTAACCTCAAGGTTTCATCCTTTCAGATATATAAACGATTTTCTCAAATTAGCTATTCACAGAGCCAATTCCTACGAAGAACCATCCCTTCCCCCAATGTGGCCAACTTATGCCGACAGAGACACTAAACAATGGCTAGAAGAAAATGGAATAGATGAATGCAGCCTGGCTTCAATATTAACAAATAGATATAATATACTTGATCTGTATAATGATCTTCGTTTAAAATATGGTGAGGATTTTGCCCTTCTTTTAATGGCGCTTACAATACAAACACCTGATCTAGAAAAAATATCCGCAACATTAAATAGTTTCAAAAAAGGGATTTTACAGCCAACATCAGGATCTTTTTATTCAAGTTTTCACTCTTTAACACTTGAAGAAAAAGCGAGAAAAATTCGCGGCTTTATGGGAATCACCTTTGAAGACTCTTTCACGCATGATTATGTTCCACTTATAGGAGCCTTTCAAAATTTATTTAATCAGGCTGGTCTTATTGGAGATTGCAACAATCTAACATATATATTTTTCATGATTTGTAAATATCTTGGACAACCTGTACGTTATTATATGGACATATACCACACATTTCTATCAATGCATGACTTACACAATGAAGTTCCAGTTGACCAAGCTTATTCAGATAATGTATTAGCAACCGATTATCACCCTTCAAACGGCCAAATTATACATAAAAATTCAGGCCGCAAAGTAAAAAATCTTACGCACAAACAAATACTTGCACTCTTTTTATGTCGTCAGGCCAGCGAAGTTGAAACAGATACTATGAGAAAAAAAGTTTTATTGGAAGCGGCATTAACAATCGATTCAGATATCGCAGAAATACATAATGATTATGGAGATATATATTTTCAATTAGGACAATATCAGGCTGCTCAACATTTTTATGAAACCGCCATACAAAAAGAAAGCCATAATATATTTTTCCAACTGAACTATCTATTATCCGTATTTATTCAAGATCGCTTAATGAATCATTCTCAATTATTGCAAGGTATCGATCGTATTTTAAACATTTATCCAAAATTTGCGGAAGCTTATTATTTTAGATATTTGCTGACCCGTAATCCAGAAGACAGATTTAAAGCAGAGGAATACGGCTATACAAATGTTCGCTTATTATTTTATTGCAAAGATGTAAAACCGAAATTAACATTAATTGAAAGATTATTAAATGAAAATGAAGGATAGCAAATGACAACTATAAGTAAACTCGCAGAAAATCCTATCTTCAACACTCCAATATCGTTATTGAAAAAATTATGGTCGCCTCCTTTTGAGTTATATAAAGCGCCTTGTTTACGTACAAACGCAAAAACTCCTGAAAAGTTTTTACACATCAAAACTATAGCAAGCGATGTAATGCCAAAAATTGCAGCACATCTTGCCTCACAAGATAAAACCCCCGCCGAAACTAATGTCCTAATTTGGGGATATGGAACCATATTAATCCTACCATACATCTTTACACAAATGGGATTTCCAGTTTCAGGTGTAGAATACGGGGGAAAAAGTTCAACAGATATCAAAGGCAATATGTTTGCTAAATTAGAATATCTTTTTTTAAAAAATCAAAAATTAAAAGGCTTTGGTAATCTTAATTGTTTTACGCGTTTTTCTCACTTAATGCCAGATAACCCGGTTTATGACCTAGCCTTTATAGTAAATCCTCACCCTGGATTATGGGTTAGTGACTCTGGATTAGAACAACAAATAATTGAATGGACACGTTGGTTAAAGCCAGGTGCATTATCATTTCTACAGATCGACGGGGATATCAATGATCCTGAAGCCATCGCAAATAAAATCTTCCTAAGAATCTTGCAAGGAAGAGAATTTAAGACCATTAATATAAAGTTTTATTCCGATACTGATGCGCCATTTCCAAGTTTCTACAAAGATTACACTAAGAATGGAAATGCGGTTTTAACATTAGAAAAAATATAAAGGCGCTATAAATTTTCATTCTTCTCAGGAATTGATTGTCTCAAAGTTTTATAAGCATCCCACATAAACAGTCTTCTTTGTGTCAGCTCAAGATACGAACGAAGCTCACTACGGCCTTTCTGCTCAACATTAACTTCAGCCCATTTTCGCGCAGCAAACAAAGTTTTATAAATTTTGTCTTCGTATGTTGCAATAATAAGTTCAGGAACGCCTAATACTGCTTCAATGCTGCTAATCCTTTGATCAATAGCTTGAATATATCGGCTAGATAGACCTTGTTGACAAAGTAAGTTTTGCAATTGAATAAAATACTGGATAGAATACTTTAAAAAGCAGGAATAAAGCTCAATTGCTTCAGATTTTTTTCCATTTTCTTCTCTTTGAATTAATTGATCTGCAAAATAAAAATTTAACAACAAATCAATATTAAACGGATCAATTTTTACATAATTAGAATGCTCAAGAAAAAAGCCACTCAATAGCCGGGAATCGATGCTAAGCGTATGCCAATCAAAATAATATGCCTTATCAAAATCATATATAAAAGGATCTCCTTGTTTATCAAGACCAATATTGTAGCCCCCAAGATCTTCATGTTTAACCCCCTTCATGTCCATATAAAGCAAGGCAGAAAGAATCTTTTCCAAAATAGCAGCAGTTAAAGTAAATTCAATGGTTACTTGTCTAAAACCCGTGATAAGAACTTCCCCCTCATCTCCTTTATAAGCAAAAAAGGGCTTTTCTATGAATGGATGATCTCCAACTTTTGCTTGTATATCATAAATTTCCAAAGAGGTAGGATCAGTTTTTTCACGGCTTTCTGAAACAAAATTTTTCAGCACAAAATCACCATGCAACAAATAAACACGCGAATGAGTACTAGTAGTTAATGTTTTTTTTACCATGCCAGGATAAGCCATCACATTTAGAACTTGCTTCAATGACATTTCTGACGGAAGAATTCCTCGACAATGTGTTTTATTTAATATCATATTACTCTTTTCTTTTAATCATTAAACATTGAGTCTTACCCAAGGAAGAACTTCTTGCAATTCTAATCTAGCCGGATTACTTATCAAGAAATTGATGGTAGGCCCAAGTGTTAACCCCTGATAAAAAAGACCAATTCGTTGACTCTTAATAACCAATGCCGGAGTTATATCAAACTCTGTTCTAAAAACCTCATCAATATTAGGAACTGCAGTATCACCAATTAACCAGCCATTATTAACAGATAGACCTCTTAATCCGTCAATAAAAAAACTCCTTCTATCGTAATCCGCGATTAACTCTTTTCGCGTAAAAAATTCGTCCCCAACCTGTAAAACAACATCTCTCCCATCCACAATTGAAAGCCAATCTGTAATACCTACACTATCCAATTTTTGGCCACCTTTAATAACACCACGTCCATATGTAGAAAGAGAAAGAAAGGGAGAAGCTCTTAACCCCACATTGCCAACCATAAATTTTTGATTTTTCGTTCCATCAATTTGTTCAAAATCAATTTCGGCTAATCTCTTAGGAAAGAGTTTGGAAGCATAAATAATCTTTCTTACAAGCTGAACTGTACGTTTAGTTAAAGTGTCTTCCCCTTTTGGCGTATAAAACATGAAATCCAAATATGACTGTGTCTCAGATGGATTTTTTTGGATAAAGGTATCTAATATTCTTGCTCTGGAATCAACATCTGCATCAGGATCCTGAATATGAGTAATTGTTTGTATTGAAGCCGATACAGAGGCTGAAGAAAAATAAGGCGCCCCTTTAACATATTGATCAATAACCCAATCTATCATATCAGGCCGAATTCCAGAAGTCATAACTTTTGATTTTCTGCCTAAATGTTGATATAGCATTTTAGCCAAATCACCAACACCCTTTTGTGGATGATCGGGAAATCTTATCCATGATGGATCCCCATCCCTAAAAACTTCGATAATCGGAGCATCTGGTTCTACTTCAAGTTTTTTCATTGCAGATTCCATACCCAGGACAACTTTTTTTGTTTGATCCCACGAAGCATCAGACGTAACCTTATAAGAGCCAGCATGGCAACCACTGCAATGCTGGAAACAACCTCTTTGAACTAAAAGAGAAAACATATTACGTATCGAATTATAGAGCTGTCTTTCCTTCAAATTATTAAACACATTAATAGGATCAGACACAATTCTAGTAACCATTTTTTGTTCCTTTTTAACAAATCATATTCTTTAATGACCTATTATATATATTTCTCAAAACATAGCCATAAATTTCAATAAAAACACCCAAACACAACTTATTTATGTTAATATAAGAATATGCCTAACACATGTAAAGTTTGCGGGACTGTCCCCGTAAGAGATCCGATAGACTATCCTGATGTACTAAGAAAGTTTATCAGGTTAGCCAAGCAAAAAGTACAGGCAAATGAATTTATTGTAAAAGAAGAAAAGACCATAGGAACACTTGATTTACCTTTCGATCAACTTCCTGAAGACATATTGGAGGATGGCAGTATTGCTTACACTTTTCAGTGTAAACAATGTGGTTCGATTTTTCATTTATCCTGCGATATGTATCATGGTCGTGGTTCGTGGCTTAAACAAGGGTTGGTTTTGTCCCGCTCGGATTACGGCTACGCCTATTGTCAATTCGATGGCATTTTATTTTGGGATGATACCATGGCGCCAATTTATACAAATGCTGATGGCCAATGTTATGCTGGCGAAAAAATCACCATTCAACAAGATAATGCCGATTTGAAAGCGGAAAATTGGCAGGGATATAATATTACCGGCGATGAAAACTATCAAAACTATAGGCTGTTTTTTGGTAAAGGCCAAAATCCGAATGATAGTATTGTCGTTTTGCTGCGGGATAGTATCCTTGAATGGATTTTTCACTTAAAAACCGGTGGTGAAATTATCGATGCTCAACTTGATGAAAAAAATATTACTGCTACATCAGAAAAAAATCAGAAAAAACAACAATTGATTATTCCTATTCAAAATCCGGAAAAGTTTGCTTTTTTAACAAGCTAAAAAACACCGCAAATTACATTATTGCCTGATTGTTTACCAGCTACCATCCCTGTTAAACCAAATATTTTGCGCGGCATTGTCGTTTGCGACGCTTCTTATGCAAATGCCGATCAGAAAACTTGAGCCCGGATCTAATAAGCCTGCGAAATCTTGTGTTGCCTCCAAATAAGTAGAACTGCCGCTGTCGTTTTCTATTTTTGTAATTTCAGGGACATCTGAAACACCTTTGGCAGGGCTGTATTCAAAGGTGTAATCCGCGCCTATTATTTCAGCCCCGTTTTCATCTTTTGGCCTGGACCATTTAAGCGTGATTTCACTTGTTGAAGCTGTTGTCATTGTGCTAGTCCCTCCCTCTAATATGGCAGGAGGGGTATTCCAGGCACTCCCATTATTAAAACTATATTCTACAAGACGAGGAATATCTGTAAAAATAAAATTTAACATTTTTGTTATATATTCAGAAGAGCCATCTGTGTAGGTTATCTTAAATTTAAAAATATCACCGGCTTTAAGATCACCACTGCCATTAATATAAGGCTCTACGCCGTTAACAGATATGGCCCATCCTGCTGTTGCTCCGCCATTTTCAGACTTATAAAGTTTATATGAAGTATTACTCCATAAAGTTCCCGGGGCTGGAATTGCTTCAAGAGTTGTTCCTGGGACAGAAAAGACTTTCATTTTACTAATACACGATGGACCACTTACTAAATTTACCGAAGAAATACTATTAACTTTATCCGGATCGGGCGTAATTCCCATAGCAAGATGCAAATATTGCTCATAATCAAAAGAATTCGAATTACTATATTCAATTTTTAGATTTGAAAAGACATAAACAGAGCTGCTTTTATCTTTATCAGTTTTTGTAAATGACTCCATTGTGTATAAACCGTCTATTTCATTCACAATTCCATCACCGTTTAGATCTGCGTCAAATATATTAGGAAGACCATCTTCATCTCCATCAATCTTTTGAGAATTATAAGCGCCGGAATATTTTGCTTCTCCAGTCCCCTTGCCAAAATTCCCCGCACCGACAGGCACCGTTATCTCTCCATCCTTAACTCTTGCTTGCGCATTATTGTCAAGAAAAGAGGTCGGTTCTGTTGCTGCTGCAGCGGCAGATTTGTCGCTATCAAATACGATATCTCCAACTTCAATAGTAGTTTGTGCTTCCGGAGTTACTGCCATAATTGCTTTGCCTGAAGAATCCCCAAAAGCAACTGGAGCAGTCAACCTGTTGTTGCTATCAAGTATTTCTATATAAAAAGATTCACCAGATGGGAGGTTCCCGATTGTAAAATTGCCTGAATTGTCAGTTTTACTGTCAGCAAAAAATACTCCGCCATTGTTTTTGCCTATAGCAACAACGGTATAATCCGGAACAGCAGAAGCCGAAGCCGCTAAAATTTTTACTCCACTTTTTGCGGTAATTGCTGAACTTTGTATTTGCCCTGATGTTAAAGTCCCCCTAATAGAAATTATTCCTATAGAAGAAGTGCTCGAGGAAGAATCAGATTGTGTTGTCTGTCCGCAACCACTTAAAAAGATACCCAAAAAACAAAATCCAAGCCCTATTAATAGAAAAAATATTAATCTCTTATTCATTTTTATCACTCCTAAGTAGTAATTTCCGACTTAGAGTATATCAAAGCAGATCAGATTGTCAAACCATGTTTTCGTAAAAATAAAAAAAATTAACAGTAGAAAACTTCTGCTGTTTGAAAAATTTACCTCGATTATTAGGAGGGCCTGTTGCGTAATGATAGTTTTTGCAATTTGTCATCCCCGCAAAAGCGGGGATCCATATTGTTTTATGAGAAATAGATTCCCGTTTTCACGGGAATGACCACAAACACTAGGAGGAATTTTAAGCCTCGATTATAATATAATCGATAGTGTCAAGAATGTTGTGTAAATTCTATTTATGTCATTCCTGCGGAAGCAGGAATCTATGTTTTACTAGAGAAATGGATTCTGACTTTCGTCAGAATGACAATTTACACAACTATTTATAC
>Ga0208977_1000082_pt1 | contig 107281 bp, 92 predicted proteins | sample RifOxyA2_FD_184030 | JGI IMG/M metagenome (GOLD analysis project Ga0208977, IMG submission 184030) | Groundwater microbial communities from Rifle, Colorado - Rifle Oxygen_injection A2 (SPAdes) | ecosystem: Environmental > Aquatic > Deep subsurface > Groundwater | place: Rifle, Colorado, United... | reverse complement strand
ATTCTATTAAATTTAAAATTTGAATATCCAAAAATTTGGGGAGATATTGAAACTTCATATATTGATACTACAAGTGATGAGATGTATCTTTCTATGTATGACAGTAATTATATATATAATATTGATTTTTCAAAAATAGATGGTTTATTTATATCTGGTCAAGCTGAGAAGCCATCAAAAACTATCGAAGAATTTTATAACAAATCAATAGATGAAATGTGTAGTAATTTGGACAACGAGGAAGATCCTATAAAGTATCCAAATGTCTCAAGTTGTAATTTTATACAAGAAAATATATTAACATTTTTTTCATCTCTAGATTATGAAAGTTATTGTTTGAATTTACCTATAGCTGGATTAATAAAAAAAATTGTAGCTATAGATTTAATAGATAATCCTTCAATGGATGTTTTAACGTTTTACTACAGTTTTCTTTCGCCAGCTATGCAAAAAGAATTAACTGATGTGATTGATCAAACTGACGGTTGTCATTATCCGTTAGATGAAGGATATGATAATGCTCAGCAACAATTTGATTTAAAAGTTCAAGAAATTTTGGATAGAATTAATAATGGGATTGCTGATGAAGAAACAATACAAAACTTAGCAAATTTTGATTATTTTGCTAATTCATTTGAAGATTGGAAAGAATTTGAGAAATGGCCAAGCTGGGCTCAAACTTATGTAACTTGGGCTTTGAATAATAATATTTTGGATTCTGATGAGTCAGTGCTTCAAAAGGTAGATGAAAATTCTTTTAAATATACTTTAGCTTTGATGTTGTATAGGTATGATTTAAATGCTGGAGGGACTAAATATGACGGTGAAGTCTTAACTGGAGATTGGCCGGAATGGGCAAATATTGCAGTATCTTGGGCTTTGGATAAAAAAATATTTGATTCAAAAGAAACAGTTAGTTATAAAGTTTCTCAAACTGATTTTAAATATACTTTGGCTCTAATGTTATATAAATATTATTTAAATACAGGAAAAACTAAATATGATGGAGAAATTTTAACTGGAAATTGGCCAGAATGGGCAAATACTGCAGTATCTTGGGCAATTAATGACAGGGTTATTGATTCCAAAGAAAGCGTTTTGGAGCCTGTTGATGAAGACGCCTTCAAATACACTCTATCAGCAATGATGAAGAGGTATGATCAGTGGCATTACTAAAAAACATTTTGTGAGAGTGAGATAAAATACAATTTATTTTTCATTTCTTTTTTTTCTCCCAAAAGCCAAAAAACTTAAAAATGTTAATAATGGAGCTAAACTTCCTCTTGTTTGTCCAACTCCTTCTTCTGGCGTACTACAAGCACATCCTGGACCATTATCATCATCTTCTATATCATTATCATCATCATCGTCTTCCTTTGAAGGAGTAGGAGTTGTATCAGGAGTTGCAGTATCAAAAGGAGTATCTGGTGTTGGGAATGGTGTTAATGTTGGAGTAGGAGTTACATCATTTTTACTTAGCTGTACTCCCAAAATGAATGTTCCATCGCTTAAAACAAGTGGCTGTAAATTATTAGGATCTGTTCCTCCCATTACAGATATACCTGCTGGGAATTGCGCATAAAAATTACCTGTTTGTATTTCACTTATTCCTGTTGGACTAACTTTATAACTGCCAATTGGTGAATCACCATCAGAAATACCTAGGTCAACACCTATATCCTGTCCTGTATATTCATAAGGAGCAAAAAGAATATAGTAATTATTACCTTGTCCATCATAATTTTCAATAAATATATTTCCTTTTTCATCTTGTTGCAATTTCCAATTTGCTGTTAATGTTTGTTTATCTAAAGATTCAATTTTAACTTTTAATGTACTTCCTTCAATTGTTGAATCTAAACCTTTTCCGTCCTCTGTAGGCCCAGTAACTGATTCGGGTGGTACTATTTTAGATTGTTCTGGCGTTGGACTTTCCACTACAGGAGTTGGTGAAAATACTGGTGTCCCAGTTGGTTCAGCAGTTGGCGATGGTGTAACTGCAGGAGTTCCTGTTGGCTCTGGCGTTGGTGTCGCTGGTTCAGCTGTTGGCGTTGTTGGATCTGGCGTTGGGGTGTCAGGATTAGGGGTTGGAGTTGGGTTGGGGGGATTTTCTCCAAAATTAATCTTATCTGCCACTTCACCTTGAGAAAATAATGATCCTGGTTGTTCAAATACTGTTACCTCTTGAGTAGCCAAATTAACTTCAGCTATTCCACCTGCTGTACTATTAACAGTAGCTTTACCATTTCTAATTGATAAATCGTTTAAAGTATCAGTTCCAAATGTGTCTAAAAAATTAATACTAGTTAATAAAGTAGCTGTGCCAGTATTAGTTATAGTAGATAAATTTAATTGTTTTAAATTATATCCATCTATAAACCACAAAGTTCCATCTTCAGCTTTTACAATTTTATATATTGGTGAGTCATTTTGATAAATTAATCCATCATTATTTATTCCTCCAATAGGCATTAAACTGTCATCAATATAATCTGCTAAATATAATGTTCTGCCGTTAGCAACAAAAATTTGCACACTTTCAGTTCCTTCATTTGTAGTTGTAATTGAAGTTAATGCACTAGTTCCAAACAATTTACCAGAAGCTAATTTAAAAATAGAAGCCAAAGATATTTCTTGCGAAGCGATATAGCTTGATGGTGTAATATTAGCTGAATTTGGAGATAAAATTATCATGGTACCTCCTTTTGGATTTTGATTGGCTGCAAATACAATAGGCACTCCATCAATAACTGCAGAACTTGTTTTTACTACATATTGATAATTAAAATCTTGCTTATCTGTTAATTGTGTATCTTTTATTGAAAAAATAGATAATTGATTGTTAGTTCTTGCGGCTGCTGTAAAAAGATTATTTCCATCAAAGTATTGTCCTATATAAGTCATTTCACCATATTTCAAATTCAATTCTTCAGGGCTTATCTGTTGAGCCACGCCGTCCTTATCAATAATTTGAATTTGACTAGCATTATCACCTCTTACCAATACATATACTTCACCTGTAGCTGGATTATATATTAGTTCGCCCGCTTTCTGTTCTGGCTGACTCATATCAGGCATAGGTTCTGCTAATGGGATTGTCAACCCTTCATTGCCATCAAAACCTTTTACTTCAATGCCATCTGTTGCTAAATCTGCTTTTACTATTGTTGGTGCAGTTGTTAATCCTGCCGTAGCTATTACTGCTAATCCAGCTAACGTGTTACCAACTTTGGACCTTGCAAATCCTCTCAAAATACCAGTATCATTAGGGCTATCGTTTGTTGAGATTGTTTCTATTTTTGATGTAAGTCGCCTATCAGTATCAAATTCAGGAAAACCCATTTGTATAATGTTTCCCATATATTTAAATCTTATGATAATTTATTTTAGTGCAAAAAGCCTTTTTCGTCAAATTTTTTTCACTTGTTACAATGAGATAGTATATTCTGATAAAGTAGGCTTGAGCTGAATTTTATCAGATGCTGATTTTGTGAAATTTTCAGTTTCTCCTTTTGCGTAAATCATTTCGGATATATCAGCAACACTTGAAGTGTCATCATATAATGCAAACTCTATTTGATATTCAAGATATGGAATAAATCCTTGCTCCACATCATAAATCCCTGTCATTTCTGTCATTTGTAATACAGGTTTATCAATATTATATGAAGTAGTATCTGTCAAAAAATTTATTAAAAAAGGATAGCTTAATTGAAGTTTGTTAGTACTAACTTTTAAATCATTAAAAATAATATTAGTACCAAGATATATATAATTATTCACATCAATATTTTTTATTCGTGAGTCCTTTTCTTCTAAGTCATCCTTATACGCACTCACAGAACAACTTACGGCAGGATCTCCTGGATTAGTCACGTACACACTTCCATCGCACATCCCACTTATCATCCAATTCACAACTATTTGATTGTTAAAATCACCTGAAATTTCGTATCTGCCATCATTACATTTGCCTTCACTATTATAAGCAGTTTTACATGGAGCCCTGACAATTATTCTTATTTCACTTAAATTATCTAAGATGTTGTGAATATTTCCATCTTTGTCTTTGATATAAAGTGGTATTGCAATTGACTTACCTGGATATAATTTGTTCCAGTTGCAGGGATGATCCCAGCTATCATATTGCTCATCATTTTTATTAATAATTGTGCAAGTATCAAAAGCATCGCCATTGCCCTTGCGGGGGATTGGATAATAGCCCGTGCCATCATCTAATTTAACGGTGGCATCAGATAAGCCCTTGATCCACCATTTTGCTGTGGCATGATTAAGAGCCACAATATTTGGACTTGCTTCTGAACCGCTATCGTATCCAGGACCGGCAGATTTGAGTTGATATTTGGCAAGAGAAATTGCTGACTGCGCTGCGTAATATGCCTGTACTGATTCCACTGATTCGTTGGTCCTGGTAAGACTATTGATGATAATATCGCTCAAAGTCAGAGCCACGATGCTGATGGCGGTGATAATCGAAATGGAAATAAATAAGGAAAAAGCTTTATTTTTGTTTTTCATTGATGGAGTTTTAATTATTTAAGCGAGAGTTATTTTAAGAAATTTGTCAAAAAACACAATATATAAATTTTTTTTCAAATGACAGATTTTGGATGTTTGGTGTAATTCGAAATGGCTACAAATTATCATCAGTGAGATCAAAATCAGAGTGTTCTTAAAGAAGTGTTGAATCTGAAGCTCACGGCTTTTTAATAATTACTAATGACACTTTCAATCTCAACCTTGCTGTAATTCGTTCTATTTTTGAAATAAATAATGGCAGTTAATTTCAATAAATCCCCTTCTTGAATATTTGATGAATTTTGCATTTCTGCGACGCTGGGATCATTATTGGAAATTTTTTCGACCTTTACTGCTCGAAAAAAATTTGTGGGATCAGTTGTAACAGTCTGTACATACATATCATTAATTTTGTAAATTCTAAATTCTTCTGCTGGTGTAGAATTTGCCTCTATCAAACTTTGCATTTTTTTTATCTTCCAACTGAAATTGCTGGGATTTAAAATAGTAATATAATTATTTTTATTAACATCATCGCCCCAAAGTTCACCTGAACTTATACTGCAGTTATCAATATCTATAGCTCTCCAGCATTTAGGAGCGGCGTTATAATTAGCACTGCGTACATTAGCTTCTCTAGTATTGATAAAGACCTCCAATCCTTCGCGTGCCAGATTTAATGCAATTAATCTATCTCGCGCCGCTTGATTGCCCCGAACCGCGCTACTGATAATTCCAAGTGAGGCGGAAGCACCAATCCCAACAATCACTATTGCCACAATAATCTCCAATAAAGTTTCGGCCGAATTTTGAAATATTTTTTTCATTAACAGTTAATAGTTTTTTATTTTATTTCCACTGGCACGCCAGCCAAGGCATTAATATATATTTTTTTTTCTCGCGCCGCCACTTCCTTGTCTTTTAAGGCAATGACTATTGCAGATAAAGCTCCCGAACTGGCATCTTGAATAGCTACTCCATTTTTAAACGGCTGAAAATTAATTGTCAGACTATTTGTATTAAGTGGATTTTGCGAACCGTCAACATCTGATATTTCTAAAAAATCAAATGAATAACGGCTATTAATAGAAATAGTATCTAAATTAAGGTTGTCAGCTTTAAAAAATATTTGATTATTGCTTTTATCAAGAAAAACGGAAAAGTTATTGGCATTAACCAAATTATCAGTACTGTCTTTGATTTTAGTGTTGGTCAAAGCATACTGTCGCGCATTATTTAAATATTTCAAAAGTATTTGATAATTGGATTCAAAACTATATCGATATTTTAAGTTCTGATACGCCCCAACCCCAGATGCCGTTAAAATACCAATTATAGTTATAACTATAATAATTTCAATCAAGGTAAAAGATTTTTGTCGGCACTTACAAAAAAACATAGGATACTAATAAAACTAATTAAATTTTAACCGCAAGGTAGGTAAATTTCAAATAGAATTATAAAAAATACTGAACGAATAAATAATCGTGACCCCGAAGATATAATCTTTGATATGCTTTGTACGCCAACAAATAGGAAAATTTGATTTAAGATTTTCATTTAGACTTTTTATCCCACATTTTTTCGAGAAGCGGCTCAAGATAAATTTATTAAAAAAATTATCTTAATGGAGATGATGATAGTAGGTTTATGATTTGTTAATAAATAGAAAATATTTGACATAAGTAGATTTAATTGTTGATAATAAAATACTGTACAAAATAATATTTTATACTTATGCCGATAACAGTCCTTGAAAGTGTTGATTTACAGGAAAAATTCCAAAAAGCAGAAGAAGCTAATGATGTAATTCAGCAGGCTTATATCTTACAAGAGATTGTTCAGCAAGTAAGAATAGAATTGACTGCTGAAAAAAGACCAAAAATTAATGAACGAGTTAGTGCCCTTACAGGCCTTACACCTCCACAAATATACGATTTATTAGCTGTTTTGGAAATTCCAGAAGAAATATTAACTTTACTTAATTTTAAAGAAGCTAAAATTAGCTCTTTAGGTGCGCTAATAATTGCTTTTGCGATGAGGAGAGTAAGAAATTTTGCGGGGGAGGTCTTAAATCAAACTGTTATCATAAGTCGTGTAATTGAAGTATTGGAATTAAAGGAAAATTATAATTATGTGGGTGGTCAAGCTAAAGGAAACAGTGTAACCGATAGATTAGATGCTTTTTTTGAGGCTTTATATAATGAAAGTCCAGAAAATAGCGAATTAAGACTACATATATTATTGAGCATAATGCTAATTTCAATAAGACCGGGCCAAAAACGTTTTACCAGTGCTGTAACAGATAGGTTTCGACAATTGCAAGGTTTCGATGGTGTCATGATAGAAAAAGCCTTAAGAGAAAAAGATTATCCTTTTGATAGGGTGGCAAGATTTATTAATGATTGTAAACAACAATTTACTTCTGTAGAAGATCAGCTTACAATTGCGCATCTTGAAACAGCCTTTCAAAGATCGAAAAGACCTCCAAAATTTCAACCTGTTGCAGGCGCTCCTGATTTAATCAGAAGACATGCTGATATTTTTGGAAATGACAAACGTCACCACATGGCTACGAAATTAGCAGAAGCAGCTGCGCAAGGTGAATGGTTAACTCCAAGTGAAATTGAAGCTTATTTAAAAAACCAAGGTTTTGAATGTAATTATCCAATTAGGGATATGAGATTTCTAAAGGATGAATTAGCACAAATTGGAATTGAAGTTGAAAGAGTGGAAAACGCGGCAGAATATTTTTTACGATTTAAAACAAGTGATAATAAAGAACAGATTTCCTGTCGTAGTATAGACGAAATTTTAATGGTTAGCGAGTATCCAAGAATAGAAGGTCTTATAACTATGGTTTTATCTCAAGCAGATAGATTTTCTTATGTACCACATTTGCTAATAGCTTATTGGTTAGCTGAGGCGACTGAAAACGGGCAAATTATGAGTACTGAAGATATTTTAAAAAAATTAAATGGATACTACCAGCAGGGAATATCTTCTTTACCAAATCCATTACAAGCGGTTATAAATAAAAACAAATTTAAACCATCTAAAATAATATCTAAAGCCATAGAATTAAAAGTAGTAATGAAGTTTATGGATTGTAATCTCCAGGGATTACGTTTACAGCACTTCACTGGTTCTAGGGCCGAAACTAGAACAATGTGCCACTATTATCGTTTGTATCCAAGTGATCATAAAGCTGTCTTAGCGCAAGAAAGGAGCTCATTACCAGAACATATATTGAAAAATTTTAAAAAATTTGATAATGACAGTTTAAGAGTGGTAATTGGATATGCAATGGCTAACATCCAAACTGGTAAATTTACTCATGAAGTAATTACTCTATTAATTGAAGCACTTATAAACGGCTCATTAACAGTGCCAGAAGGCCTCCAATCTGATATTGCGGTAGTAACTAAAGAAAATATCAGATTTAGCGATAGGGTGTATGCTTTAAATTTAGATTTTATTAAGAAAGCTTTTGATATGTTGGGCTTAGAAATAGTAAAAGTACAATTATCACATTCTCAACAAAGAAAAACAGCATATGAAGTTCGTTGTAAAGATTCAACAAGCTTACAGGTTAACTCGCGTTTAGTTCAAGATGAAAATGAAAATTATAAACGGGATTTTTCTAAACATATAAGAGCTAATCTTGATGTCTTTTCTGATAATGATGTCTTGAGATATTTCATCGCTATAAAAATTGCAGAATCTACAGAACCTCTTACCGCAAGAGAAATTACAAAAGCTTTAGGTTTAAATCAGACCTATAGTTTTATGGTGTCTAGTATTTTGAGAGAACTTGCTGATTCGCTTTCATATATCGGAATTGGTCTTGATCAAGCAAAAGGAAGTAAAGTTAAATATTCACTTAAATGGGTAAATAAAAGTGAAACAAGTTACGGATCAATTTCCTATCGCCGGATAAGCGATTATCAAAGAAGAGGAGCAGAGACGGATAGAAATGTCCGAGAAGTGATAGACATACAGGCAATATCTGCTGATATAAAATTAGTTAGAGGAGGATTAACAGGAGGAGTTTTAGAAGATATAGGCGGAGTAAAATTTGTAAAACCCGTAGCGTTACGCGTGCCTGAACAACAAAGAGTTAATATCCCTACAGAAGAAATTTGGCCAGTAGCTCCAAAACCAATACCTGTATTTTATTCAGTGCAAGAAAATGATGGAGTGTTAATCCTTACCGAAAGTGGAGAAAAAGAACAAGAAGTATTAAGAATAACACAAGGGACATTAATAGTTACTAAAAGCGATCATAAATCTAGTCCTTTATTCACTATTTTTCCCATACAAGTACTAGGAATAGATATCATAGATAAGAAACCATTTATTATAGGCTCAGTGATGGGAGTTAATAACAGGACCAATATTTTTTTACCTTTAAATTCTTTTGAAGCTTTATCGCCAGAATCAACGTATATAAGAGAAATGGATGCTCCTGCTATATGGCATGTCATTAATCGATTAACAGGAATTATTGATTACAAGGGACAAAGAACGAATAAGTTAATGGAAATAATTTCTATATTTATGCCAAAATATAAAGAATGGATTTCTACTCATTCTGATAGGGCAATCTCTACCAAGGAAATTGAAGAGATGTGTAAAAAAACCTTTACCGCTGTCCCTTGAAACGTTCTATTATAAAAGAATATATTGTTATTTGTTTTTATGTCTGAGAGATATTTGCTTGTTAAGTCAAATTCTTCACCGGATTTGCTGCGTGAATGTTTAGAATTTGATCCAAAAGACCCGGCAAAATGTAGAGTGCATGTCTTACCAGCGGCAAAGATAGGAGAGGATAGAATAAAAATAGATATATTGCTTGATTCAGATGATATAAAAAATAACATAACTGTTCGACAAAAGCATTCTCATCATCAGGTAATTGTCACTTTATTAAAAGATAGAGGTTTAGGTTTAGTTTACGATCTTGAGGATGGAATTTTGAAAATAATAAACTTAGAAAGATTAAAGACGCTTGATAATATGCACATACTTAATGGGAAATTAAGAGAAATTGACCATAAACATTTAGGAAAAGTGTTTGGGATAAGGGATATAATTTTGATTGATGAGGAAAATGAAAAAAGAATAATAGGAATTTTATCAAGAAAAGAGCGAGTGGTGGAAAATTTACACACATTAATAAAAGAAAGAAACTCAGAAACTGATTTACCTCAATTAGCAATTTTTCTTTTACAATCACTACAAGGCTTGCAAGCACTCCATAATGAAAAATTGATATTTGGTGATTTTAAATTGCCTAATATTGAAATTGTCAAAGAAGGCGAAGAAAAAATAGCAAAATTATTGGATTTTGACACTATTCAAGAAGTAGATAAATGTGTTATATATCAATGTTTCTCCTGTGGTTACACCCCTTCGAGTGCTCAATTAGATCGCACCTCTTTTTCTAATGACGTGCTTTCTGTTGGCAGGGGATTAATTGGACTCTTAGCTCCAGAAATGCTGGCAATTTATAGTTTTGCTGATAAAATGCGATTAATGTTTGGCGATAGTGAACATGATAATTTAGATGAAGTTTATGAAGAATTATTAAGTAGTAGAAATAAATTTATTGAAACTTATGAATATCCAGAAGAATTAGTTGATATTATGATTGCCGCGAACCATCCAGAACAAATTCAAAGACCTTCTTTGGCGGATATTATGGATGTGATTGAAAAATCTATTCCGAAATTGCCTTTGCGATATCCAGAATTTTAATAAATTATACTAATCCACTTTTAAATTTTATGAACCCACCGCCACAAATACCGTAACATACCAGGATTCAACTTTGGCGTAATGCAGATGACCTGAGGCTGTTTGGCCATTTTCTCGGCCTAAATTTATGTGGATGTGAGGTTTGCCTTCTCTAATTTCGCCAACACCATTAATTTCCAAAGGCTCGCTATATTCTGTAAAAAAATCTTCCATTGGATCATCTTTAGCCATGGTTGAAATGCGACAATAATCAATTGCACCAACCACAGAAATAATTGCGCCGCTTTTTAAATTTTGTTCTGCAAATTTTTTTGCCAAAACATCTATCATTTCCTCACCTTTGTTGATGGTAAACTTTAAAAGTTGCATAAAAAAATAAAAATTAAAGGTGTCACCACCCTCTTTCCGCGTATTTATTTTCCAATTTGGAAATTTCAAGACTTTCCATACATTCGCCGAGGCCTTCAGATACCTTGGCAATGATTTCAGGTCTATCAAAATGAAGAGTGGCCTCAACAATAGCGCGAGCTCTTTTGGCGGGATCAGCTGATTTGAAAATCCCTGAACCAACAAAAACTCCATCACAGCCAAGCTGCATCATCATGGCCGCATCAGCTGGAGTTGCGATTCCTCCTGCCGCAAAATTTACAACTGGCAGTCTTTTTAAATTTTTTACTTCTTTTACTAATTCTACCGGAACGCGAATTTCTTTGGCGTAAGTTTTTAATTTAGCTTCAGTCATATTTTGCAGAGAGTCAATTTCTTCCTTAATTTTGCGCCAGTGTTTGACTGCTTCCACGACATTGCCAGTCCCGGCTTCACCTTTGGTCCTGATCATCGCCGCCCCTTCATCAATTCTCCGTAAAGCTTCACCAAGATTTGTCGCTCCACAGACAAAAGGAATTTTAAATTTAGATTTATCAACATGAAATTTTTCATCAGCAGGGGTTAAAACTTCGCTTTCATCAATATAATCCACTCCAAGCGCTTCCAAAATTTGAGCTTCTACAAAATGTCCAATTCTCACTTTAGCCATCACTGGAATGGAGACGGTTTTCATGATTTCTTTGATCATTTTCGGATCACTCATTCTGGCCACTCCACCATGTTTACGAATATCAGACGGGACTCTTTCCAAAGCCATCACCGCTACGGCTCCAGCTTTCTCAGCAATTTTAGCTTGTTTGGCATTAACGACATCCATAATTACTCCACTTTTCAGCATTTGAGCTAAGCCTTTTTTTAATTTTGGGGTGTTTTTTTGCATTAGTCGAAAGGTAAAGAAAAAATAAAGATGAGAAAATAAAAACACTCTAATTTTATAAAAATAAAACTAACTATGCTAGTCTTTTATCTCCTTCTTGACAAAATTAGACAAATTGATTATAATCACTTCCTTTGTAAACATAATCAAATATTAACTTCGCTGTAAAATATTTGCATTTGAGGGCTTAAATTATTAATATATTTATACTTAAATTACCATTATGAATTATCCTGATCTTAAATTGGTTATTAAGGAAGTGTGTGGTCAAACAGCTTGTCCTTCATGTAGTAATAAATATCAGGAAAATGATATTCATATTGTGGGAACAACAAAAAACGAAGGCGTGTTGATGGCCAGATGTCAGAAATGTCATTCTAATGTGGTAATTAACGTCTCTGTTACCAGGAAATCAGGGAACGACATTAAAGCTCATGAGCGAGACTGGAAACCAATTTTTACCAAAGTGACGGCAGATGAAGTTCTGGATGTTCATAATTTTCTGAATACTTATAATGGAGATTTAACCAATCTTTTTAAATAGCCGCATGGTAAAAAAAATTTTGACTTTAACTTATATTGCAATATTTTTATTTTTTTATAGTTGTTCTTTCCTAAACGAAGCACAAAAATCGGCCGAAAATATTCAAAAAGAATTTACGGATAAAAAAAACAAAGTCGAGGAAGCCAGTCGGGAAATTAATGAAGCCGCTAACAGTGTAAAGGAAGCGGCTGATGCTACTTCGAAGGCGGTAGATAACGTTTTTGGAGCGCTTGATGCTTTGGGAAACGTAACTCAAAGCAGTAATGCCGAGCCTTCTGACACAAATCCCAGCCAGGAGGACTCTAGTAAATAATCAATCAGATGCTAACTTTGGCCATTAATACCGCGACGAATTTAAATGAATTAGCGCTTTTTGACGATATGGAGCTTTTAACTTCTAAATCTTGGTTAAATTCCAAAAAAAATGACGATGATTTATTTCAAAATTTAGATAGCCTTTTTAAAAACGAAATCTGGCCAAAAAAAGATTGGAAGAGAATTTTCGTTCTGAATGGGCCAGGACCGTTTACTTCTTTACGGGTGGGGGTGGTAGCCGCCAACGCACTTAGTTACGCTTTGAAAATTCCAGTTTATGGATCAAACGTTTTTGATTTTGTGAAATTAACTAATGCTTTTGAATTCTTTGATGGTTTAATTCTCAATGCTTCGCAAGGACAAGTACATGTCTCTGATAAATTCACTGGTTATCGCCGACTAGATCTGGCTGATTTTTTGCAAAGCACTGATTTGAAAAAAATGAAAAAATGTTTTGTGTCTTTAAGTAATAAAAATTTTGACAAATTTAAATCGGTTTATAATGGACAAATCGTGAATTTGCCATTTGCTGAACTTTTAGCTAGACTTGATTTTAAGCGCTTAAAAAGCAGTTCAGTCATTGAGCCTGAGTATTTTGGGGAAGCGATATAAATAAACGCATAATATTATTGAGATATATGTTCAAAACTTGTAAAAATTGTCAGCAAAATCTTGAAATCACTGACGAGGATTTGAAATTTTATGACAAAATCTCGCCGATTTTTACTGGAAAAAAATATTCACTCCCTCCGCCAAATTTATGTCCTGATTGCAGAAGTCAGCAAAGAATGCAGTTTAGAAATTTTCGTAATTTATATAACGCTAAATCCGCATTATCAGGAGAAAAAATTATATCCATGTATCATCCACAGCTTAATTATAAGGTTTATTCCATTAATGAATGGTGGAGTGATCAATGGGAAGGCCTGAATTTCGGACAGGAATATAGCTTCGATAAAGATTTTTTTGAACAATTTTATGATTTGCAATTAAAAGTTCCTAAACTGCCATTGAAGCAATTACAATGTGAAGCTTGTGAATACTCTAATTTTGCTTTTAAATCACAAAATTGTTATTTGGTGTTTGGTTGTGTGGAAAATCAAGATTGTCTATATGGACACATTGTCTGGCGTTCCAAAGATTGTCTAGATGGACTGTATATTTATGAGTGTAATTTTTGCTATGAATGTCTTGATTGCGTTGGTTGTTATAAATCTTATTTTTCTACTGAATGTGTGAATTGTGCTGAAACATGGTTTTGTCATGATTGTTTAGGATGCAATAATTGTTTTGGCTCTACCAATCTTAAACAAAAAAGCTGGTACTGGAATAACGAATATCTTGGTAAAGAAAAATATCTGGAAAAATTTAAAAAAATTTCCCCTTTAAACTATAAAACTATTAAACAAGCAAAACAGGATTTATCGCTTAGAAAAAAAAATCAAACTGTTTTTCCGGAAATATTTGGCAATTTGAATGAAAATGTGACCGGTAATCACATTTATTTTTCCAAAAATTTAACTAATTGTTTTGACGCTAAAAGATGTGAAAACTGTAAATTTTTATACACCTCTCAAACATTCACAGATTGCTATGATTGTAATTTTACACCAGGTAATTGCGAGTTATCATACAACTGTTTGGCAGTTGGAGATAGCCGGAATTTAATTAATTGCCGCGAAATTAGCAACTCGACTAATTTAATTTATTGTTATGAATGTCAGAATTGTCATGATTGTTTTGGTTGTGATGGTTTAAAATATAAAAATTATTGCATTTTAAACAAACAATACAGCAAAGAAGAATATGAAAAATTAGTGCCAAAAATTATTGAAGCGATGAAATCCCCTAAATCCCCTTTAACAAGGGGACTTGGACACCCCCTTGACAAAGGGGGCTTGGGGGATTGTGAGTGGGGAGAATTTTTCCCATCTTCAATTTCTCCTTTTGGCTACAATGAAACCGTGGCGCAGGAATATTTCCCTTTGACCAAAAATGAATGTTTAAAAAAAGGATTTAAATGGTCAGATTACGAGCCGGAATTTCCAAAAGTTGAAAAAATTATTCCAGCTAATCTTTTACCAGATGCAATTTCAGAAATCCCTGATGATATTTTAAATTGGGCGGTGCAATGCGAAATCACCAAAAAACCTTTTAAAATCATCAAACCAGAATTAGATTTTTATCGCGAACATAATCTGCCAATTCCGCATTTGCATCCCGATGAACGGCATAAACAAAGAATGGCTCTTCGAAATCCAAGAAAACTGTGGAAAAGAAGTTGTATTAAATGTAATGCTGAAATTCAAACTACTTATTCTCCTGATCGACCTGAGATGGTTTATTGCGAAAAGTGCTACTTAGAAATTGTATACTAAAATTGCCTGCCTACCCATAGTTTCAGCGAAGGTAGGTGAAAAATGCTATTTGGCAGCGATTTATTTCTAATCATCAGCCATTCCACTGGCTGTGGAAAGCGCCTTTTTTATCAATTCTTTCATAGGTATGCGCACCGAAATAATCACGTAATCCTTGAATAAAATTTGCTGGAAGTTTTTCTGATGTAATTGAATCAAAATAACTTAAAGCTGTAGTTAAACTTGGCATTGCAATTCCGTTCAAAATTCCAAACGCACAAAGTTCACGTAAATCTGGAACAGAATTTTCCATTGCTTGTTTAATTCCATCAATTTCAAAAAGATGAGGGCTATTAAAATTCGTGCCCCCGTAGGAATGACAGGAAAGGAAAGCTTTATGTAAAAAATTTAAAATTTCTGCTCTGATAATGCATCCCCCTTCCCAGATTCTGGAAATTTCCGCTAAATCAATCTGCCAGTTTTCTTCTGTCATGGCGTTCTGAATCAAATCAAAACCTTGAGCATAAGAACTGAGCATACCGCAATATAAGGCATTTTCAAGAATTGCAACAAATTTATCGAGCGAAATAATAAATTTTGAATTTTGTCCCAGACTTGATCTGGAATTGAATTTTGAATTATTTTGAAATATCTTTGAAAGTTTCATCCTTTTATCCTTTTGACCTGAAACACATCTTGCAAAAACCGATTCAGCAATTGAACTTAAATTTACTCCTCTTTGTAATGCGTCAATTGCCGTCCAGCTCCCAGTTCCTTTTTGAGAAGCTTTGTCCAAAATCATATCAATTAAATTATTTTCTGACAGTTCATCTTTTTTAGATAAAACCGTCATAGAAATGTCAAAAAGATATGAATTTAATTTCCCTTTGGAAAGTTTTTGAAAAATTTTCGCAATTTTTGGAGCTTTTAACTTATACACTTTTCGTAGAATATCATAAGCTTCACTCATCATTTGCATGACGCCGTATTCAATACCATTATGGACCATTTTCACGAAATGACCGGCGCCATTATCGCCAATATAAGTGACGCAAGGATTGCCGCTAAAATCTTTTGCGGAAATTTTTTCAAAAATATCTTTAATTTGAAGCCAACTTTTCCTGTCTCCTCCCGGCATTAAACTTGGCCCATTTAAAGCTCCTTCCTCACCGCCTGAAACTCCTGACCCAATAAATTTGAAACCTTGTTTTTGAATTTCCAAAAATCTTCTTTGAGTATCTTTATAATAAGAATTACCTAAATCAATAATAATATCATTTGAATCAAGCAAGGGTTTTAAATTTTCAATCACAGCATCAACAGGTTTTCCAGCTTGTACTAACAAAATTATTTTCCGGGGTTTTTCCAAACTGTCAACAAATTCTTTTAAATTTTTTGCTCCAACTAAATATTCATTCCCAAATTCTTTAATAAATTTATTTGTTGTTTCAGTTGTGCGATTAAAAACAGAAATTCTGAATTTATTGCGGGCAATATTGCGGGCCAGATTTTGTCCCATAACTGCAAGACCGATAAGGCCGATTTTAGAACTTATAAAATTCATAAAGTTTGCAAAATTCATAAAAAATCAGGAACAAGAAAAGAATAAAGGAAAATATCGGAAATTTAAAGTGATGATCAGGTTATTACTTGTTTGATAATCTCTTTTAGAGTTTTAACGAATTATAAGCCGATATAATTACTCTTTCACTAAATAATAATGATAATTTGTGAATTGCTGATCGGTGCTAATTTGAAATTGTCTGGTTTGAGAAATTTTTAAATCCGCCATATTCAGAGTAGCGCTTTTTTTATCCACCATTAGTCCTTTATTATAAAATTCCACCATGACTATCACATACGGCTCTTTAATATGCTCACTCCCTTTAATTACCTTGCCGGTGATAGTGGTGTGATTATTATTATCAAAATTTTTATCGACAGTGATGTCAGTAATTTGATATAAAGAAATGTTTTTCAAAGCATCAAAAACGTCAAAAATACTCAACTTATAATTACTGGACGCACATGTCCCAAATAGCATTACCGCCAATATTACCATCAAATAAACTAAATTCTTCTTCATAAGTAAAATTTATATCTTTTGTTAAATTATACCCGATTATTAATTAAATTTTTATTAAAAACTTCATAATTCTTCATCTCCTCTATATTGCAAAGCTTCTGCGACATGAGAACTTAAAATATTTTCACTCTCCTCCAAATCAGCAATAGTTCTAGCCACTTTCAAAATTCGGAAATAAGCCCGACCGGAAAGCTGAAATTTGTTAACCGCTTCTTTCATCAAACCCCCCCCTTCCTCCTCCAAAATACAAAATTTTTTAACTAAAGCACTGTCCATTTCGCTATTGGAGAAAATATTAAAATTTTTAAATCTTAAATATTGAATATTCCTGGCTAATTGAATTTTATTTAATAAATCCTGAGAAGAGGCGGTTTTTTCTTGAGAGGTTAATTTTTGAAAATTTAATCTTGGCACCTCCACAATCAGATCAATTCTATCCAAAAGCGGTCCGGAAATTTTTTTCTGGTAATTTTTAATTTGCTGACTGGTGCAGATACATTGTTTCTGAGGATCAGAATCATAGCCACACGGACAGGGATTCATGGCCGCGATAAACATAAAATGAGCCGGGTAAGTAAGAGTGCTTAAAGCTCTACCAATCGTAATCTTCCTGTCTTCCAAAGGTTGACGCAATAATTCCAGCACTTTGACAGGAAATTCCGGCAGTTCATCAAAAAACAACACCCCCCGATGCGCCAGAGATATCTCACCAGGGCGCGGAATTCTGCCGCCACCGACAATTGATGCTCCTGAAGCCGTATGATGAACAGCACGAAAAGGTCGAATGATCTTCAAGGGCTTATCTTTTGGCAACATACCGGCTACTGAATAAATTTTAGTCACCTCTAAACTTTCTTCAATAGTTAACGGCGGCAAAAGCGATGGCAATGTTCTAGCTAACAAAGTCTTTCCAGACCCTGGTGGTCCAGAAAACAAAATATTATGCGATCCGGCCGCCGCCACCATCAAGGCTCTTTTCGCCTGATAATGACCCTGGATATCAGAAATATCAGAAAAATAACTTTTTTCTTCTTGGTACTCAGCAAAGTCTTGAGCTGCAATCGGCGAAATCAGTTTAAAAGCATTAAAATGCTCACAAAGTTGGCGTAAAGATTCCACTCCAAACACCTCAACGCCTTTAATCAAAGCGGCCTCTTTGGCATTGCATAAAGGCAAAAATAACTTTTTAAAGCCTTGTTCTTTCACAAAATTAGCCATCAGCAAAGCACCATTAATATGTCGCAATGCTCCGTCCAAAGCTAACTCTCCAACAAACAAACTATCTTCAATGTCCTCAATGTTGATTTGCCTAGACGCGGTAAGCAAACCCAAAGCAATTGCCAGATCAAAATGTGGTCCTTGTTTTTTCAAGTCCGCCGGCGCTAAATTTACAATTTTTTTACGTCTGGGAAAAATAAAACCAGAATTGCGGATGGCTGGAAAAACACGTTCTCTGGCTTCCTGAATCGCCGTATCTGTCAGCCCTACCACCTCAAAAGCACTCATGCAATTCATAATTTCCGCTTCCACCTCTACCAAATGACAATCTAAGCCATTAATAGCACACGAATAAATTTTAGAGGACATAAAAAAATTAAAAACTAATTTTGCCTAAATATTAGATATTACAAATAATCTTACTCACCATTTCTGGCCTTTTGATGAATTTTCACCAGAAAATTAATTATTGTCCTGAAAATCACTTACTAAACTTACAATATGTTCTTTAAATTTACCTTTAAGTCGTAGCTCTAATTGTCTAATCCTTTCCTTGCTCACTCCAAACTGCTCACCAATTTCCTCCAGGGATAATGGTTCTTCAGCTAATAAACGTTGATTAAATATAACTTTCTCCCTCTCGTTGGTTAATTGCGATTGAAATTGCCTAATTAAATTAACAATTTTAGACTTATCCATCAACTCAATTAACCACTCATCACTTACCACCCCTGAAGTTAAAACCATATTATCATCACCTTCTGGAGACAAAAAATCTAACAAATACCTCAGTTCAGTAACTTCGTTTAAGGTAAAATCGCCATTATCAGCTATTTCCTGATCAGAAGGTTCACGCCCTAAACTTATCAATAATTTTCGCATTATTCTTCTAAAAGAATTTATTTTACGCGAAACCCTATTATCACCAGTGAAACCTTGTCCCTCTTTAACACTTCGGAATAAAGCTCCTTTAATAAAAGCTCTAGCATAAGTTGTAAATTTCCCAATAGAGGCATTAAATCCTGATAAAGATTGTAAAGTTCCCAGAAGCACACTTTGTTCAAAATCTTGACGTCCCAACAAATATTCATATTGATGTAGCTCTTTATCTTTTCTAGCTAAAGCCAACAAGAAAACAATGTGCTCTGGATTATTCAATATAGTCGAATCCAAAACCTGTCCTTCTCTTGTTAATTGAAAAACCTGCTCATTAAGATCACTTTGTACGGGGGAATGCCCTAAGTTAATTCCTTTCATAAATTAAATTTTTAAGACTATTAAATAACGTATAGAACAAAATATGTCAAGCAAAACGATTTAATGAGGATTGAATTGATTCCTGACTCTTGCTATAAATTATCTTCAGTGAAGTGTTGTAAAAAAATATTATTTTATTATTTATTTTATATGTATATGAAAAAATGTTGTCCAGTTATGTGCACGGTCATAACTCTACTTATTATTGGAGGCATCAATTGGGGCCTTGTCGGCGCTTTTCAATTTGATCTTGTCCAGTACTTGCTTGGCTCATGGCCAATTCTTGCCAGGATCGTATACTGCTTAGTTGGTGTGGCTGGTATCATGGGCATTATCGGCGCCATCAAAATACACAGCTCTAAATGTTGTAAAGATGGTGAAAAAGGAGAGGATTGTTGTTGTAAATGATCGTTAAATACAAATAAATTTCAAATAATTTATCTTATCTCCTAAATTTAGGTGGGTTTTTTCATATTTAGTCTGTATCGACAAAACTTCATCTCTCAGCTTACTGCTATCATAAATATCCCGATTCGTTTGAAGCGGCTGAATTTTCATCACTTTCAAAATATTTAAAGTATAATCAAAAAAAGCCGTATGATCAGTTTTTAAATGAATAATCCCATTGGGTTTCAAAACTTTCTTATAAATTGCTAAAAATTTTGGATTAGTCAGACGATGCTTTTCATTTCTTGCCTTAGGTTGAGGATCTGGGAAGGTAATCCAAAGTTCAGAAATTTTGATGTTTTGAAAAAATTCTTCCAGTCTTTCAATTAAAATATTCAAAAAAATCACATTATCAAGTTTTTTTTCCTTAGCTGATTTCGACCCAAACCAAATTCTATCAGCTTTTCTATCTACGCCAATAAATAACCTATCAGGATATTTCTCGGCTAAAGCGATACTATATTCACCTTTGCCACAACCCAACTCCAAAACAATTTCCTGATTCTGATAAGCTGACAAAAATGATACGAAAGGCTCAACCTCATAAAAAACATTAGCAAAATTTTTGACTTCCTCAATATGAATTTTCTTTTTTCTCATTGATTCAAATCTGATTTGACAAGATTCTTTGCATCAGTGCCAGCAAAAAGCTGCTTGCCTTTTGATAATAAATTTTTAATATTTTCATAACCGCCGCTAGCCGCCAAACCAATAGCCAATCCTAATACAATTGCATCAATCCAGTCAATGTTTGGATACAAATCCAGTACATATTTTTTTAAAAAAATATAAATCAACCCAAAAGCCAAAGCCACAAAACAAGCATAATCATTATTTTCTGATTTCAGGAATATCCTTTTTATCAATTCCGTCAAGCCAGAAATCACTGCAATCAATAACAAAATATCTACACTGATTGTTTGCATGTTTAAATAAAACTTATAAATTATAGTTAATTTAATTTAATTATACGCACTTTAAACAAGCTGTACACAATAATTTTTACCTTCGTCAACTTTATTTTACTTTTAAAATAAGGTAAAATTTGATAAAATCATATGAAATACTTTATTAATCATAATTAATATGAAAACCAATATGGGAAAAACCATTGTTCAGTTATCCGTAGTGATTGCCATGATCGTGGCAGCGCTAGGTGTCGGTTATGCGTTTAGCAATCCAGCTTTAGCGGCTGATGCTACTTCTGTTATCAATGCCAACGATCAAATTTTTCAAACCTCATCAGGAGGCAGTGTTAGAACTCTTATCCAGACTATTCTTAATTTCGTATTAGGATTTTTAGGCTTAGTGGCCGTTGGATATTTAATTTATGGTGGCTTCCTGGTTTTAACTGGTGGTGCGGAAGATGCTATTGAAAAAGGCAAAACCGTTATGAAGAATGCGGTGATTGGTATTGTAATCATTGTTGTATCATTCGCAGTCGTAAACACTCTTATTTCAGGCTTGGCAACGGGTACCGAGGCGGCATAAGAAAAAAACTTAACTTAATTTTTAAAACCCCATTCTACAAAAATGGGGTTTTTTAATTGCCAGGTTTTTTAAATCTAAGCTGGGACAAAATTAACCACTTTAATTTTTTCTTTTTCGTAAACATCCTTCACAATAATGACATTTTGTTTGACTTCCACAATATTTTCCCAGGGAATTCGGTGAGGTTTAGATTTAATAAATACAAAAACCTTCTTTATCACTTCCAGATGTTTAATAAATCCAGCTTCAGGCGATAAACAAATTTCCGTAACCTTACCCAGATAGTCACCTTCATCAGTTAACACTTTTTTACCATAAATCTGACCTCTTTTGTTCATGATGTCTGCCTTTGGGAGTTCTCTAAAATTCTTAAAAGCAATTTGATTACCAACAGTAAAGTACTTTTTTCCATATTTCACGATATCTAGCGGCTCAATATAAGCTTTTTTTTGTTTCAAAACAAAACCCGCAATTTTACCGTTATCAGGATCAAAAATTGCCGTTTTGACAGTGGCAATCACTTCATTATTAGAGTTCAACACTTTATATTTTGCCAAATTACTGTAAGCAATATCCATTTTTAAGTATTGGTATAAATAAAAGTGGCAATAAAATCATATACCAAACTAATAAATCGACTGATTAATGATCCGTGAAAAATTGCCTTCAAAACATAAGCATCAAACAAAAGCAATAAAAGCACATAAACCACGCCTTTTTGCATAAACTCCTGATATTGATATTGATATCTAGAAGGAATAAACAAGGCCAAAATTTTGGAACCATCAAAAGGAGGCAAAGGGATTAAATTAAAGACTGCCAACACAATGCTCAAAGTAAAAATGCTGTTCAAAATTTCTAGTAGCCAATCAAAATTCGCACCAAAGCTCAGATATTTAAGAGGCAGAGCAATCAAAAAAGCTGTAGCCAAATTAGAAATTGGTCCGGCAATCGCAGTCAAAGCACTGTCTCGAATTGGTTTCTTAAAATTCCGATCGTTAATGATCACGGGTTTTCCCCAGCCAATATGGAAAATAAAAAGCGCCAATGTCCCCAGTAAATCCATATGTCGAATAGGATTTAAACTAAGCCGGCCATCAATCTTTGGTGTTTTGTCTCCCAAAAGGTTTGCCACAAAAGCATGTGAAAATTCATGAATGGTCACTCCCACAATCAAAGCGATAAGAAAAGCTAAAAAAGACATGGAAATTTAGTCATTAAAGATTATTTTTATCATATAATTCAAAAAAAACTTTTACAATGAAAAATTCTTATAGCTATGAGCTATTGACTGATGTTTATTATTAAAATCTGTACTTTTTACGAAAAAAGACTATAATGCCAACGTTAGGCTTAATTGACTAATTTACCAAAATGTTGTTAAACAAGCAACAAACGGTAACTCTCCCATAAAATCATAATATTGAAAAGCTAATGTTCTTTAAGCGTTAGCTGTTTTCAGGTTTAGCCCTAAAAAAAACAAAATTTTTGTGCTAAAATATTAAGATTTAATCAATATGGGACAAATGTTTTTCCATAACATCAAGACTTGGATAAAAAATAAATTTTCTTTTGGAGAAAAAAGAAGACTTTTTGCGAACACTGCTGGCGAAGGCGGACAGGGCGCTAGAGAAAATTTAGAGCGATTGACTAAGGCTGAGAGAATTATCTGGGAAATTTTACAGACTAAAGGAACCCGTAATCAGGAAGAACAATATGTTTATGAACAGTTAGAGCAAAAACAACATGCAGAAGCTAATTTAACCTACATCCATAACCCCATCGTTAAGGATTATTGTTTATGCTTACTACATAAAATTGAACATAAAGAAGGTCTGGCAGAATATGAAAAAATATTTTTGCGGGATAATGAAGAGGAAATTCAAAATTTAAGATTACAAAAAGGTCAAAATGAGAATTTTGGCTTGAAAGATGAAGAAATCAGAACCCTTTATGCCAATGTGGTGGAGGAAGAAAAAGGCGCAGCGTATAGAATAAATAGAACCATACTGGCTTCTCGAAACAAAATGTATGCATTGCTGGCCAACGAAACTGAAAAAATTGAGGATAGCACCAAGTTAGGCATTAGATCAATTTTTGACCTAGTCAAAGACAAAAAATTAATGAATAGGATGAGTAAAGAAAAATTAGCCACTGAAGAAGAAATGACCGCCAAATGGGAAGAGATTGAAAAGCAAATCGCTGACTTCATTCATAAATTTTTACCACAAGAACAGACAAGATTTAATCAATATTTAAAATCTTTCCCTCACGATGTTCAAGATTCTGAGAAAAAAAAGAAATTTTTAAGTGGTGATATGCCTCATGGGACAGAAGCATTTCCTTACGCTTTGACTCAATATTTTTTGGATTTTAATCCTGTCTACAGCGGCGATGAAGATAAAATCGGCAAGGCTTATAAAAATTTGTTAAAAAAATATGAAATTCATAGCAATCTAAGCAATATCAGAGAGGCGTTAAGATTGCACAATCTCCAATTCAACTCAGAAAATTTAGACCGAAAAAAAAGAAATCTGGCCACAGCGGCTGAGCAAGCAAGGCGATATTTTGAGGAAAAAACGAAAGATCAAGCCCAAGGCGTGATTCACTTAGATGATCCGCAAGTACAAGCATTCATAGATAAGCAACAATTGGGCCCAACGGTAAAAAAAATTCTGGCAGCAAAAGAAACAGGACAAAATACCAAAACTATCACGATTGAAGAGTTAACAGCCATGCAAACACAATTGGAAGGGCAAATGAAAGATTCTGAAATTACAAGAGTAGAAGCGGCACAAGGAAGAGAGGCGGCTAGCGCTAAGCTTGGCGTGATGGGAAGATTGATGTCCGTCAAGAATCTCTTAGTAAATCAGCCTAGCAAAAAGAACGACCATGGCGAAATAATAGCAAAAGATAAAAGTTCCAAAACTATTTATCATAAGATAAAAATTTGGGCGGATAAACAAGCAAAGAAAAAAAATGACATTAGATCTAAAACAAAGCTAGAAGAACATAAGCAGCAACTACGAAGCGATATTGAAGATGTTAAAGGCAGTAAGAAACTTTTGGAAGGCTTAACATCTAGCATAGGAAACTTTGATAATTACTTTTTATTTACTGAAGGCGTCTATGATACACGCTTTCACAGCAATATGGTTGATGTAAGGTTTCAAGGTGAAAAACTTATAAATGCTGTGAATCAATATATTAATATTCAAGAACCAGGGGCTCAAAATTATTTAAGAAATATTATTTTACCTGAAATAAAAGAACAGGTAGCCAGCTGGGAAGAAAAAATAAATAGAATCAAGGGTTCTTCCCTTTCAATAAATGCTAAAAGCCATTTCCAAACTGAATACACCAAATTTAAAGATAAGTTAAAACCTTCCACCCATCCAGGCCTTTTGAAAGAACTATCAGAAAGATTTCCTGGTCAAGAAGGGGAAGAAAATGAATTTGTAACAATTTTTGATAAGGCTTTTGAAGCCGCTATAACAACTCCTGATGAGGGAAAACCAGATGAAGTGTTTTTTGATTCACAAAAATTTTTAAACCCATTAAAAGAATACATATTAACCCTGCCAAAAGATTTGCGAACTTATGCTGATGACGTGCAAACAGCTGATAAGTCTATGGAAAAAATTAACGAAGAAAGAAGCGAAATTTCCAAACAATTAATGGCCATTCAACAACTTCGGGATAATTTCGCGGAAACTGAAGACCAGAAATCCTTCAATTACCTGCAAAAACTTCAAGATGAACTTAAAAGTCTTGATGATAATCCTGATCCAAGCGAAGAAGGTCAGCTCGCAAAGTTAATGAGAACGGAAACAATGGTACGCCAGCATGGAGACTTATTCGCCAAAATGGGTATTGATATCGAACGAAATTTGGAAGAAGGAACAGTAGCTCAAATCATTTCTCAACGTAATCAGGCTTCAGAAGAACAACTAAAACAAACAGTAAAAGACTATAAGCAGGCTTTAGGACAAAATATGCCCACTTATCCGCCCAGAGCAGTTAATCCGGAAACATTCTTACTGCCTGAATCTATTCATTGCAAAGCGGTTGAAGGTCAGTGTCGTGTTTATCCGCAAACTTCTGCCATCATTGATAGGATTAAGAATGCTAATCAAACTCATTTTCGCGTGATCAGCAGACAAACGGCCATGACCATCCCTGAAATAAAAACAGAACTTGAAAAAAGAAGCGATGGAACCATTAAGGGTTTTGATACTATCGATTGCCACAGAAATCAAAGCAATTCAAGTAAAATACAACCAATGGGTATCCAGGTCACCTATGGAGAAGACCCAAATAAGCAATATGCAATTTATGTGTTTGATGATTTCCAAAAGCAACTACAAATTAGAAATATTGGAAACAATAAAGAAGCTGTTGATCATGTTTTAGCTAGTTTCTTGAGGGAGGAGCATATTCACAGCATCCAAGAAACAAAAGGCAAAACGTTAAGCCAATGGTTACAAAAATTTCAAAGTCATCAGGCGGAATGGAATGATATTGTTACTAATTTTCAGAATTTTTATGGTTATTCAAACCGGCCAGAAGACAGAAATGTTTTAAAAGAAATTTTAGCTCAGATCACAATTGCCGATGGACGCAACTTCAGTAAGGCTTACCAGCCAATGGTTGATACTGTTAACAACATTGCCCATCAAGAAGGAATTAATTTAGATCTGTTATCAGATAAAGTGACTAGCCGAACTGAAATGGAAATGGGAATACAAGAAGTATCCGCTCAACACGATATTGGCGCCAACGGATTAAATATCTTCGGTGATAATAATGAAACTAGTACGTCTCAAGAAACTGAAAATGAGGAAAATGTGGCTAAGAAAAAAAATGACATGATAGAGGAAATTGGAAGAATTACCCAAAGTCCTGACAAAGAATCTTCTGATGGACACGGTGGAGAGATAAAGCCTCATTATCTAAATATTGAAAATCTAAAAAAAAGGATAAAACAAGCTGACGTTGATTATGATTTTCAGATGCTCAATGACGCACAAAATGATTTGGAAGAATTGAAAAATGCCTTAAATTTATTTAATACGAACACGGATAATGCAAAAAATGATTTTAAACCATTAGAACAACGTTACAAAGCCATTAAAACCGACTATTTGGAAAAATTAGAAAAACACTTAAAAGAAGCCGAAGCGGTCAGTGCGCCATCAGTATCTTTTTTGCAAGATTTGTGGAATAATACCAGGTTTCTTTCTATACATAGCTGTGGCACCATTATTAAGGAAGCCTGGGGACATTTCAAAGAAGAACACGAAACCAACGAAAATTTCAAATCTCACTTAGTTGGGCATCATATAGGCGGTGCCACTGCATACGGCAGTAAACAAAAAGCCAAGAAGCAAAGTGATGAACAACACAAAGTGCATGAATGGGTAGAGATGTTCAAAGGTATCAGCGAGGTGGAAATTGATGAATTGATGTATAATTGTACGGATGAATTTCAGCTCAAAGCCTTATTGGAACATAAAGCCAATACCATCGGTGATTTGAGTTTTGGCGATAAGGCCGTATGGAGAGGTATAGAACGCACGCTTGGCAAAAGAATATATAGTCGTAGACAAGCTGAATATGCAATTGATGAACGTTATGGTAAAAACACAGCTTTAGAGCTGAATAAATCAGCTAAAGCTAAATATAACGGCAAGGCTAATGAATTCAAAGAATTAGTACGAGCCCAGCAAAATCAAATGGACATTTGGAATGAAATGGTAGAGCACGTTGAGCATGCCAAACTTGCTAAACAAAGAAAACCATGGGTTGATTCCATGCACTATGACGCAGCTTTCCGATATTCCATTGACGATGGTAAGTCAACGCCACAAAAAGCTTTTTATTATTTATTTAAAGGTTATAGCCTTGGCATATTGACACCTGAAGCAATGGAAGAACTGCAACAATCAAAATTAAACGACTTTCCTCCAATAGAAAATCTAGGCAAAGTACTGGAAGAACATGAAAAAGGTATTGTTTTCAAACCGCCAAAAAGAATTGCCGCTATGATGGATAAATTAGGTTATCACTATCATACGGAACTTGATTTTATATCTGCACTTAAGCCTTTCAAAAACCATGGCAGTCCCACTGATCCTGATTATTTAATTTGGGAATGGTGGCTGGCTGGAGAAAGATTTGGAGAATCTGACAAGGCAGCTGAACGTTTGAACAAGGCTTTCTCTAGAGCTAAAGCCAGCGCTGATCCTGATTGGTCAGAGGAAATGTTATGGCATTTGTCTGAAAGAGATTTCAAAACTGCTTTGGAAAAAACCGGATCCATGTCAGCTGATAAAATATCATCAAATTGTATGGCAAATTCCTATAAAACATTAATATATTATGCTAGTGTTCAAAATGACAATATATTCGAAAAAATGCTTAAAAAATTCGTAACTATAGATCGATATGTTTTTGAAGATTCATATAAGTCTGATAAAGGCAATATCACGATAGATCAATCAGGCGGTCCAGTAAAAGACAGACCATCAGCTCCAGGATATTGGAAAACAGACCTTGATGTTAAATCAGTAATGCCTCCATCAACTGCATTTGGAACATATAGATATGTTTTATTCAAAGGAATGCAAGCTTATGCACAAGGTGGTCTTTCGGCTGCCAGAAAAGAAATAATCAGGTATGGAATGGCTCTAGGTGTTTATAATGATAATTCCGAAACAAAAGATTTTTTAGCAACTCAATGGGGAGCAGATTATCAAAATATTTTAACTAGGTCAGGAGAAAAAGAAATTTTATCAGGCGAAATCATGACAAAATATAAAGATATGCCATTAACACATTTAAATAAATTTGAAGGTAAAGCTCTTGCTGATTGGATGGGTGGTAACGAAAAATACAAATCATTAATTGGAAGCGCAAGCTCTTCTAAAACAACAGCATAAAGAATAATCAATTTCCCTTTCTCATCTTAACCTAGTCGATTCTTAATTTCCTCTGAAATATTTTTCAAAAAATCCTCAACCCTGTCTACCTTCTGCTCTTTAGTCTTATAATTTCGAGCGGCAACACTCTCGGCTTCAATTTCTTTATCACCGATTACCAGCATGTACGGAATTTTTTTCATTTCTGCATTTCGAATTTTTTTACCAAGCTTTTCATCGCTATCATCAATTTCTGCTCGAATATTATTGACTAGCAATTTTTGGCAAACCTGATTGGCATAATCTAAATGCTTAACTGAAACTGGAAGAATCATCGCTTGAATTGGAGCCAGCCAGGCTGGAAAAGCCCCAGCGTAATGCTCCAACAAGAAACCAATGAACCTTTCGTGAGTGGAAAGCGGTGCTCGATGAATACAAAGTGGAGTTTTTTCTTTACCATCATGATCAATATAAGTTAAATTAAATCTTTTCGGCACGGCAAAATCTAATTGATTGGTGGCTAAAGTGAATTCACGTCCAATCGCGCTCCAAATCTGTACGTCAATTTTGGGACCATAAAAGGCTGCTTCACCGGCCACTTCCACAAATGGAACTTTGGAATCCTGCATTACCGCCCTAACTTCTGCCTCAGTTTGTTTCCATAGCTCAGGCTCATCAACATATTTTTTCCCTAAACCTTCTTGGTTATGCAGGCTCAAGCGCATCTGATATTTTTCAATACCAAACAAATTAAAATAATATTTATACATATCAATGACCGCCAAAAATTCAGCTTTAAACTGTTCAGGCGTACAATAAATATGAGCATCATTCATACAAAGCGATCTTACCCGCATTAATCCAAACAGAGCGCCACTGTCTTCATATCGGTAACAATGGCCATATTCCGCCAATCGCAATGGCAATTCACGGTAACTTCTTGGTCTGTTAGCGTATATCAAATGATGATGAGGACAATTCATGGCCTTAAGATAATATTTTTGATTATCAAGATCCATTGGCGGATACATAGAATCTTTATAATACGGCAAATGTCCGGAAGTTAAATAAAGTTCTTCTTTGGCAATATGAGGAGTACGTACTCTTTTGTAGCCAAAAGAATTTTCTGTTTCTTTGGCTAATCTTTCCAATTCTTCCACAATTATTGCTCCATTTGGCAACCACAAGGGAAGTCCTGGACCAACTTTGTCATCCATCATAAAAATTTCCAATTCCGCTCCTAATTTTCGATGATCTCTTTTTTTGGCTTCTTCTAAGTTTTTTAAATATTGTATCAACTCCTCTTTACTACCAAAAGCCACACCATAAACCCTAGTCAGCATTTCATTTTTCTCATCGCCACGCCAATACGCACCAGACATAGACATTAATTTGAAAGCTTTAATTTGTCCAGTCCTTTCCACATGCGGTCCTTTGCAAAGATCAACATAATTATCACCAGTCTGATAAACCGTCAGAGTTTTATCTTCCGCCGCCCATTTCTCTACCCATTCTGATTTGAAATGATTATCTTGAAAAATCTTTTTGGCTTCTTCCAAAGACACTTCTTTACGAACAATTGGTAAATCAGCATCGATAATCTGCTGCATTTTTTTCTCAATTTTCGGAAAATCCTCTTCCGAAAGCTGAATAGCCCATCTGGCATCGTTGGCGAATTGATCGTCAGAAATATGAGCCACCGCCAAAGCAATTTTATCGCCATAAAGTTCTTTGATGGCTTGAGCGTAAACATGCTCACAAGAATGTCTGATTTTATGTGCTTGGTCTTCCATATAATTGTAGTAAAAAGTAAAAATACCCATCTTACTGTTAGTCAGATGAGTTAAGCTACCACCAACTGACTAACCATTTACTGGATAGCTGTAGTTGTAGTGGTTTTTATGATTTGCAACATTTGATTTTTTTAAACTATATGAATATTACTGGATGAAATTTGTTTTGGCAATTTTTTTATTAAATTTTAATCCATTCAATTTTACCTTCTTATATTTTGTCGCTACTAATTTGGCAATTGATAAATTTGAAGTTTCGTACTCCCCTAAATCAAATTCCTTGATAATTTGGTCTAATTTTTGAGAATTTTTGATTTCTAATTCCACAAAAACTGGAATTCGGGGATGTTCGTCAATTTCAAATTTTACACCATCATATTCATATTGTAATCGTTTTTTTTCATAATAGATCGTTCGTTTGAGACCAGCTTTGATCAAAATTTGGCAAAGTAATTCAAAATTTTCTGACAAAACCTCCGATTCATCATATACTTTGCAACCATCTTTTATCCTGGGATTAGCTTTATAAGTTATTTCCACCTGTCCATTGCCAATATCTCTTAAACGAAAAAGTTCATCAGCTTTTTTAATCCTCCCATCTGCTTGATCAAAATAAGCAACCTTCATCAGTCCCTCAAAAGTTTTTTTGGCTTTTTTAACTGTTAGTTTTTTGACTAAAGCTTCTTTATTAATTTCCAGAAACTTAAGTTCAATTTCTTGCATAGAAAACAAAAAATAAAAAAAGTATAAAGTATTATTAATTATTTCTGGTACTCATAAGCCCCAATATCTATATTACCCTTATTTCTGCCTGTTACAATCCTTGGATTCCCATCTTTATCAGTGCTGGTGGGAGGTGCCAAATTATTATTGCCTTTATCAATGGCAAGAGAAAGTGCTCTCAAGTGTAAATCAAACGATTCTTTAACAGTATTGACATACAAAGGATTTACCACGAAAGATGTTTTGTCATAACCCAAACCCTGCCACTGTGCTAAAGTATTATATACGCCCTGGATAATAAACTGTATATTTTTATTTCTATTATAAAAAAGATTATTATCAGAAATCAATTTGGTGGCCCCATAACTTGCATCAGGTAAATCATATATTTCAATTGCCGCCAAATCACTATCAATAATCGAATTATAGATATAAGTGTTAGGTGAATTTTCTATTAATACTGCTGATTTTGTAACGGTATAATCTGTTTTTGGATTGTAAATGGAATTATTCTTGAAATTAATTTTGCCCACCTGATTAATAACCACCGCGGTATTATTTGTAGTCAGTACATTATTATAAAATTCAACCGGCGCATTAATGGAGAATAATGAAATGCCATAATAAGAATTAATAGAGTCATTATTAGCAATAGTTACAGTGCTAGAGGGCTTAGTAAACAATTGAGACACGAGAAGCCCTATACAAATGTCATGATTATCAGCCGGAATTTCAATTTTATTGTTAGTAATATTTTTGGGATTAGTATAATTAAGATAAACACTGTAAGGGCGGTTAGCTTGATTATAAATGCTGTTATTTTTGATATCTTTTTCTTTAAGATCGGTGTATTGAATATTCATGCCATATCCCATATCATTTATATTCTGAGCTGATTGATTGGAAGCAATAGTTATTTGATTGCCAGAAATATCGCCAAAAATTTGATTTAAGATAAAATCGTTTGGATAATTAACAGGCATCTCAAACTCAATTCCGCTGATAATGGCATCAATATTGTTATTAGCAATAGATCCATTAAGGCTGGCAGAATTGCCATAAATAGCTTTGGCCATCATGGTAAAAGTATTACCGGCTATATCACCTTTAACTTGAGAATTTTCAGTAATTGAAATGCCATAAGCATATAAATCCTGATCAAAAAGATAACTATAAGGATTAATAAAATTATTATTTCGAATCGCACCGACTGTTGCGCCATTAATTAATGATATAGCATTGCCGAATCTTCCAGTAAAAGTATTGCCTTCTATCACTATCTCTTTATTATCTGAATCTTCGCTAGTGTTATTAAATAATAAAATTGTGCCATATTGAGGGACGTAAAAATCAAAAATATTATTAATAATTTTAACATTATGAGTAGTGCCAAAAATATTAAAATTAGCATAAGTTGAATCTATTTCTGTATCTGTCCAAGTAAATTCCAAGCCATCAATGGTTAGGTCGCTAGCATTATTTAAAGTTACGGTAGATAAAGTTTCTTTCAGTTCCATTTGAGGCATTTCTGTCTGTTCCGGCCAGGCGGCGATAACTGTTTTTGGCGTATTAGAATCAACCGCAAACGAACAATGCCATCTATCAAAATTTAAATTTTCAGCTGGACTGCAATTACCAGTTACAAATAGTACAAAAAAATAATTTTGCGCGTTTGGATAAACACTAATATAGTCCAAAGCTGACTGTATTGTGATAAATGGATGAGCTTGGCTCCCGTCTGAAAAAGTATCATTAACAACATCACGTTGATCATCAGTACCTTCCACAAAAGATTGAGGAACAGTTTGGTTTATATATAAACAAATATTTTGACTGCAATCATATTCTGTAGTAGTGGTGGCATAACTGGTGCTTAAGATCAATAGAAACGAAGTCAAGCCAAAAGATAATTTAAACAAAAATTTAAAATTAAACATAAAAAATGTGTATAAAAATATAAAAAACAGCCTAAAAACTATAAAGTTATTTCAAAATATGTCAAATATTTACCCCCGATAAATGATGCAATTTTCATCGGTCTCCCACAATTTAATCTCATATAATTTTATTCCTTCAGAATTCACTTCTTTTTTGATTGTTGATGAATCATTATTAATGATTTTTTTTAAATCTTCAGGCACATTTGGGTCACTTTGTTCTTGTTTTAATAAATTTCCAAAATCTTTTAATTTCCCCCAAATCCAAACCGCAATATTTTCCGCGCTAGGGTTTTTCAAAAAATCATTTAGGTTTTTGTGGTCTAACTTGTCAATAACTTTTTCTTTAACAACTTTTTTTAAAATCCCAAAATCAACCACCATCCCATTTTTAAACTTCGGACCTTGAATGGTTACCTGCAATCTATAATTATGTCCATGCAAATATTCGCACTGGCCATGATATTGCGTTAAAAAATGCGCTGCCGAAAATTTAAATTCTTTTGTCACCAGCATATTACTTCGATTTTTCATAGAATTTATTTAAAATTTTGTTTTCAATTTATACCACACAGTAGCTAACAAAATAATAGAAGCAAAAACCAAATTAAGTCCATTCAAAAAAATAAAAACCCTGTCCTTAATACTAATAGAATATATTAACAACATCAAATCAGCTAAAGCCCAAGTAAGCCAAGCAAAAGAACTGACCCCTGTTGAATCTTTTTCTTTAAAAATTTTAATAATTTGTGGTAAATGTGCCCCAGCTGATATCACAGTTCCGCCGAAACCAATCACTTCATAAATATAAAAGGACATAGGAAGAGGGATAAAAAAATAGAGGATAGCCGTACTATTAAGCGTTAATAATTGATTATTGATTGTTAGGTGGCTAGGGGTTTTATTTTTCTCGCAACTAATATGCCTTTATCAAAATCACGAAAAATATTCACTTCAAAATTTTCATCATTAACAATTGTTTCCAAAAAATTCTTCATCGCTTCTTTATGAGACTCAACATTATCAACAATGAGAAGTCCATGTTTTCTTAATTTATCTTTGATGGCCTGAAAATACAAAATATGTTCGCATTTGGTAGCGTCAAAAAAAACTAAATCCCATTTACCCTTAATCCGCGGAATATCTTCTGGCGCGTGTCCTTTTATCTGAACTATATATTTAGCTAAACGACTTTTTTGAAAAAATTTTTCAGCACTGGCAAATCGATATTTATTAGACTCGATCGTGTACAAAATGCCATGATTTTTTTTCAAGGCCCAAGCAAACCACAAACCAGAATAACCGATAGAAGTGCCAATTTCCAAAATCTTTTTGGCTTTGATTGCCAAAGCTTTCTTATACAAGAATTTGCCTAACTCTGGCGAGACAATCCAACAAAGTTCTTTTTGGTTATATTCAATAATTTCAGCAAAAACCTGCGAGAGTTTAGTCATTTGGGGAAATTAAAATTTTCCATTGTATCAATTATTTTTTTCACTTCTTTAATATCATGAGCTCTGATGATATTTGCGCCATTATAGAGTGCTATTGCCGATGTCGCAAGTGTGCCTTCAAGTCTTTCTTTTGGCGATAATTTGCCGTCAAGGCTAAGAAAACTTTTTCTAGAAGTTCCAACCAGAACAGGCAAATCAAAATATTCTTTTAATTCTTTGAGTCTATCCAAAATTTGAAAACTATATTTTGATTTACCACTAATAAAAAATCCCATTCCAGGATCAATAATAATTTGTTCTTTTTTAATGCCTTGCGAAATTGCGAAGTCAATTCTTTCTTCAAAAAAAACTTTTAAAGTTAAAATAATATCTTCATAATCAATACAATCAATTGTGGTTCTGCCATTACTTTCTTTAGCATACATGATCACAATCGGCACCTGATGTTTAGCAATAATTTTGGCCATGTCAGGGTCATATCGAAGTCCTGTTACATCATTAATAATATCAGCCCCATTTTTTATAACTTCTTCAGCAACACTAGCCCGATATGTGTCAACAGAAATCATTGTTTTTCTCAGTTCTCGGTTTTCAGCTCTCTTCACTAAATTTATCGCCCTTAAAATTCTTTTAACTTCTTCTTTTTCTGAAATTTCTTTTCTATCAATAAAGGTAGATTGAGCTCCAATATCGATTATATCAGCCCCTTCATCAATAATGTCTTTAATTTTTTTCTCAATTGCTATTGTTTCTAAATATTTACCGCCATCATAAAAAGAATCTTCTGTAAGATTCAAAATCCCCATTAGTAAAGGTTTTCTAAAATTTAATGACATGTTTATAAATTTTAATTCTGAGCATAAAGATGATATAATATAATGATAAATTATTTAAGTAAAAATTATGACAATTGAAAGAATCATCTCAAATCATGAAATTACTGAGGGGGAAAGTCCACGGTCAGTTGCCGCCAAATATGTAAAAGGGAAAACAAACCGTGGCATATTTGCAAAGACGTTACAACTAGAATGGGAAAAATCTCATGATAAATGGGGTGCAATAGTAAAAAGAAATGGATCCAACAATCCATCTGATACAACCTTCTATTTAATAAGCGGAGCAGAAATCCCAAAAGATGTTTTAAATACTGCTACAAATGCGGTAATAACTTATCAGGAATATGAAGCCAGCAGGTTTAAACCAACAGAAATGACAAAAGAAAGAGAACAAAAAATTAAGGATAGTTTTGCCAAGGCTGGATTTACTGTCCACTTATTGCCAGATACCAACAATTACATCAAAGCTTCTATTTTCAGTAATAATGGATTTACAGCAACTTGTTTAATAAACGGCCCGTATGCTACTTTTTACTTTCCAGATTCGCAACAAGGCTATCCTTTAACTGAACTCCCTTCTTCAGAAGTTTTAATATCAAAATTTTTAAATTCGCCATTAAATCACGGCGTATTAGTCAGAACAGACATAGAAGACATTAATCTAGCTGAAAATTACACAATTATTGGTTTATCGCCAAAACTCTACAGTAATAATACCGGAATTATTATCAGAAAAAATGGTTTTGATATCACCATATCAAATCCCCAGACCAATCAGTTTTACGCCAACCGGCAATTACCAGAAAAAAATACTCTACTGGCTTTGTTTGGAAATAAAAACAAAAACCATACCGAAGCAATAGCTAGCAATAATTAATGCAAAAATTCATTTCACTCAAAAACCCTTTCAACATTTTTGCGGCTTTACCTCGGTGACTGACTTCCATACGTTTTTCAAGACTCAAACCGCTGTAAACGTGATCATATCCATTTGGCTTGAAGCATGAACTTAGAGGGATTCCTTCTTTTATTGGTGCTTCTAAAGTTTCAGTGATGACTCCTGAACATTCACCGTGAAAAATTTTTTCTAAATTTTCCCCAACTAAAGCAATACAACTTTGAAATTTTGCGGCCCTTTTTTCTTTAGGAAAATCTTTCATTTTTTCCAGAAAATATGCTATCCACTCTCCATCAGAAGCTTTTTCTCCTGCCCCCCAACGACGAGTTTTTACCCCCAATTCATTTGGGAAAGCATCAACCAGAATGCCAGAATCTTCGGCGATCACCGGAATTTTGGTTTTGGCAAAATAAAATTTAGCTTTAATCACAGCATTTTCTTCAAATGTTTTGCCATTTTCATCAGGAGATTCTTTGATGTCAAAATCTTTTAAATATAAAAAAATTAAATCAAGTCCAGATAAATATTCTTTCATCTGATTTAACTTGCCTTGATTGGAAGTGGCGATGAGGAGGGATGGCATGAGTGGAAAATAATGAGAAATTACTAAACGAGTCATTCCAGATTTAGTCTGGAATCCAGTAGAGGACTTTAGTCGATAGAGTTGTTTCTTTATTTTGTATGGGGAATTAGTTAAAAAAAAGTAAGAGGATGCTATTTCATGATAGATTCTATTTATATAAAAAATTACTAAATAAATAATGAGTATGCTTACTGGATTCCAGTCTTCACTGGAATGACATTCTCTATTTTTATCTTCTCCTCCTCTAGCATTTTTGTATGGATCAAATTTGTTCTTAGATCGCAGAATTCATTTTTTGTAGTGCGGCAATCAATTTTTAATTTTTCTAAAATTTTATCTGCAATCATTATTGCATATTTAGGATTATCGGTAAGGATTGTGTTGTGAGCATTTAAGCGTAATTGAGATAAATAATCTGATAAAAAAATTTTTATAAAAGTTAAATATCTGTTATTGAAATTTTCATCATTTAAAATTAAAAGTTCATTGTAATAATATTCTAAATTATTTTTTGGATCCCTTTGGATGGCTGTTGAAAAATATAAATCATATTGCTCATCTTGAAATAAATTTTTATTATTAAAGATTAATTTTCCTAAATCATTGTAAGTTCTGGCATTATAAAAATTATTATAAATAGCATTTTTGAAAATTTTATATGATTTTTTAAGATCATCTTCGTTTTTTGATTTTGCTAAAAGTTGTGCATAAGATAAATCTAAATCTCGTTTAAGCCAAATATTTTCTGATTTGTTGTAATAAATTTTTGCCATTTCAATATTATTTGCCTGATCAAAGGCTCGAGCGTTTTGGAAAATGTAACTGTAATAACCGTCGTGGATGGACCAGGATAGAAGGAATATGGAATAGAGAATATAAAATATGGGTATAAAATTTTGAATTTTGAATTTTGAATTTTGAATTGAAAAAAATGTGACAGGGTCAATGTTGTGAGATGTAATGCCCAACAAAAACCAGAACAAAATAATATTTGATGTAAAATTTAAGTTGTAATCGATTAATTGATGAGTTAGAAATCCGATTAAACTTAAAAATATCAGCAATTTGATTTTATCTGTTTTTTTAAATTTTACTTTTAGCCAAAAATACAATTTTGGGATAAGAATAAATACTAAAAATAAAATGAAAAAAGCCACTGCAAAAATTCCATTTTCAACAGCAATCTTGAGAAAAATATTATGTGGATGATCAGATAAAGCTAAAAGTTTTTGTTGATACTGTGGATAAACAAATTTAAAACTATATGGTCCATAACCAAATATATAACTATAATCATTTGATTGCATCATTTTTATCGACCCTTTCCAGAAATCAAGTCTTTCGTTTTCAGAAACATTTTGTTCGAGATTTTTAACCTGATTATCATTTAAATTATTTAAATTTATTTCTGGAAATTTATATTTATGAAAACTTTTAAATCCAAAGTTTAAAGCAAAAGCAGTTAAAAATATTAAAATAATAATTGATAATTTTTTTATTTTAAATTTAGTGAAAATAAAATATATAAATGTTAATCCCATCATTCCAATTAGCACAATCATTGCTCCTTGTGACTCCGCTAAAATAAATCCTGTTAAATTTAAAATAGCTAAAATAGAATAAAAAATCTTCCATTTAATATTTTTATTATCAAAAATTTTCCAAATTAAAAAAGGGGAAATTAAAATTAAAAAATCGCTATAAGCATTTGGATAAGCTGAAAAACTTTCTCGAAAATCCTGAAATGATCCTGCAAATCTTTCAAATGGTTTTGCAATATAAGCCCAAAATCCGATTAAGGTTGATAAAGTTGCAATGTAGATTGTTACATTAATTAAATTATTTTGAGTTTTTTTATCAAAGATATTTTTAGTTAAAAAATAAACAATAAATCCTCCAATAATTCCAATAACCTCAAGAAGTCCATAGTTTTTGGTAGTGGAAAAGAAAAAAGAAAAAAGAAAAAAGATAATAAATAGAATTAAAAACAGATCCTGAATTTGAAATTTATTTTTTTTTGACTTAAAGATTTTATATATATTTAAAAGCCCACAAAGTCCAATAAAAAATGCAAATACAATATGTGCCTGCATACTTATTCCACCTCGATGAAGTACTCCAATTAAAAGTGGAAGAATTATGAAAAAAAGTGAAAATTTTTCTAATGAATTTTGAAATATCTTTAGCATATATTGTCATTTCTGCGAAAGCAGAAATCTTATATGTTTGAAGAATTAAGATCCCTGTTTTCACAGGGATGACACTAGCGAACTAGTTTCCCTCTCATTTCATCTCTTTCATTTTTTATTGCAATTTTATTTTCGGAAATTTTTAATTTAGTTTCTCCCCTTACGAAACTATTTTTTTCAATATCCTGAGTAACTGTGATGCCAGCGCCAATCATTGAATTAGAGCCAATTTTAATTCCAGGCATGAAACTGACATTAATTCCGCATCGAATATTATCACCAGTCAGCAAGCCAAATTTATTTAAACCTGTATCAAGATTTCCGCATTTAATATTTTTTTCATCTAATCTTAAATTCCCAGTAACCGTTCCAGCACCAAAAGAAACATTATTGCCAATAATACTGTCGCCGATGTAATTACTATGAGCCCAAACATTATCACCAAGATGGCTTCTTGCTATTTCAGTTGCAAATCCAATAACACAATTTTCACCTATATTTGAATCTCGCACTAAAGCATTATTGGCAATGATTGAATTTTTGCCAATATAGCATGGGCCTTGAATTATAGCGTTATCAAAAATTTTCACCCCATCTTCAATTATAACATCACCATTAATTATTGTCGTTTTTGCAATTGAAGTTTTTTTTGAAATTAAAGAAACTTTATCCTTTATCCTTTGTCCTTTATCCTTGTCCAAAAAATATCTTTGCAATTGAAAAATGTGCCATGGAAATTTAACTGCCTGCCAGAATCCTTTGTATGGAATAGCTTTAACTTTCAGTCCATCATTTATCAAATTTTGGATTGATCGTTCATAAATATCATCTTTGGATTTGTTTTTTATTTCTTTTTTTAGATTTTCAATTAATTCCTGAACATCAGCAAAATAATGAATTACAATGTTTATCATATCACTTGGCTCTTTACCTTCTTTTGGTTTTTCAATAATTTCTGTAATATAGCCTTTTTTGTCTATTTGCAAATATCCACCTGGAAAATATTGCGAAACCTGATAGCCAATCATGGCAGATTTTTCTTTTTTAGATGCTTCCTTGATTAATTCATAAGCTTTGACGTCAACAACATCATTTGAACTTATTATTACAACGTTTTTTTTGATTAAACTTTGATTGTCTACTATTGCTCCAGCCATTCCCAAATCAAGATTTTTTTGTAATCCAAATTTGATATTTTTTGGTAAATTTTTGTTCTTGGAATTTTTTACAAATATTTTGATTTTTTCTAAATTTAATTCATTACAAATAATCAAAATATCTTCAAGTTTAGCTTGTTTTAAAGTCTCCAATTGCCATTCAATCAAATATTTACCACAAAATTTAATGAAATTTTTATCTTCAATTGGCTTCACTCTTTTACTTTGACCCGCAGCTAGAAGAATTATTTGCATTGGATTATTTAATCAAGCTATTGTAGTTTACAAGATAGCGTTTTAAAAAAAAAGACAAAGCTAAATTTATTAGTAAAAAATTTTTAGCAGTAGTAGAATTTTTAGGCTTATTTAATGAACATGAAAAAAAATCTATTTCTTTCAATAATTGTTGTTAATTTTAATCACAAATATTTTCCTAGAATGTGTGTGGAGGCTTTGCAAAAGAGCGTAATTGATTTTGATTATGAAATTATTTTTGTGGATAATGCTTCAAGTGATGAAAGTATTGAATATCTGAGAAAAGCTCATTTGAATCGTGATATTAAGTTAATTGAATCTGATCGAAATTTAGGTTATGGCCAGGCTAATAATTTGGCAGTCAAACATGCTAAAGGTGATTTTATATTAATATGCAATCCAGATATATTTGTAAATCAGGATTCTTTGCAGAAACTGGTGGATTATTTAAAAAAACATGAAGAAATTGGAATTTTGGCCCCAAAACTTATGTATCATAATGGTCATATTCAGGAATCATGCAGACGTTTTATGACCTTTACTGATGTGATTATTAAAAGAACTCCTCTGAAATATTTACCTAAATTTAAGAAAAAATTAAGTAAATATTTGATGCATGATTTTAATCATAATAAGATTCAAAATGTAGATTTGGTCACTGGCGCATGTTTTTTGATGCAAAAAAAAGTTTATAATGAGTTGAAAGGTTTTGATCCAAGATATTTTCTTTTTATGGAAGATTTTGATTTATGTCAGAGAGTTCATAAGGCGGGATATAAGGTCGTTTACTATCCGGAAGTTTCTGTTTTACATTTTCATAAAAGACTCAGTGGTGATGGATTTTTCACCTTATTAACCAAAAAAGTCTTTTGGCTACATGTCTCAAGCGCCATCAAATATTTCTGGAGGTGGAGATGATCACTTTCTTCCAAATCTCTTCTCTAACTCATCAAACGTCAACCTGATCATGGTTGGACGACCATGGGGACAGGTTGATTTTTGGCTTTGTTTTTCCAATTCTTCAATCAACGCAATTTGTTCGCTTAATTCTAATTTTTGCCCGAATTTAATAGCACTTCGACAGGCCGTATAACAAATAATTTCATGCTCTGGATCCTGAATTTTATGAGCCATTTTACCCGCTGAAATATCATCCAAAATATTAATAAAAATTTCTTTGATATTGCTGTTTTTGATGACCGCGGGAACAGCGGTAATCTGGAAACTATCCTGACCAAATTCTTCCATATCAAAACCAATATTATTAAAAATGCTTTGATTTTGTCTAAGCATAGCCAATTCTGCCACTGATAATTGTACTAATTCCGGCACTAATAATAATTGTTTAGCTGGAGTCTTTTGCTCAGCCGTTCTAATTAATTTTTGGTATAAAATCCGTTCATGAGCGGCGTGTTGATCAACAATAAAAAGCCCCTCGCCGTCATAAGCCAAAATATATGATAATTTAACTTGGCCTAAAACTTTGACATGATTACTATCACTACTTGAATTTATGTCTAAAAAAATTTTCGTAAAGCTTAAAGCTTTATTAATTTCACTGGATTCATTAAATCTTTTCAGATTTCCGGAATTTAAATTCTTTTCAACGCCAGCTACTGGTAAAGACTCAGCCAAAGGATTTTTCGCTCCATACGCTTTTTCGTTATTCCAATAACTCCGTGCTACATCGTCAATTTCGGGAATAATGTGTTGTTTCTCAAGAGTTGCTTTTACAGCTCCCTTCACCATGCTATAAATGGTATTTTTATAAGCAAAACGCACTTCGGTTTTACGCGGATGGACATTGACATCCACCAGCATTGGATCTAGTTCAAGAAAAAGTATAAACATAGGAAATTTTCGCTCTGGCAAAAGAGAATGAAAAGCTTCCATTACCGCATTACTTATAAAAGCATCTCTGATCGCCCTGCCATTCACAAACACATACTGACTTTGCCTGGTGCGTCTGGCAATTTCCGGCCTACCAACATAGCCAGTCACCTTGGGATCAACACCAAAAAAATCAACATTCAATAATTTTTTAGCAATATCTTTACCCAGCACTTGAGATATTCTGAAACTTAAATCATCAGTAATTTCCAGATCGAAATAAACTTTGCCATTATTGATAAACTTAAAGGCAATCCATGGATAGCCTAGCGCAAAATCAATTAAAATATTCGTGATATTGGTAAATTCTGTCTCATCGGTTTTAAGAAATTTCTGCCTGGCTGGAGTATTAAAAAAAACATCTTTCACGGTAATCACTGTCCCTTCGCTCATTCCCACCTCTTCCAAAACAGACATTTTACCGCCCACACATTCCAATTTTGATCCGATAGCATCCTCTTTTCTTTTAGTTTGAATCTCTACTTTGGCAACCGAAGCAATACTAGCCAAAGCTTCCCCTCGAAAACCCATAGTGCGAATTTGAAACAAATCATCCAAATCTTTAATTTTGCTGGTGGCATGCCTTTCAAAAGCTTTAAGAACATCCTCTCTGTCCATGCCAAGGCCGTTATCTGAAATCTTAATCAATTTCTTCCCTCCATTCTCAATAGTAACAACAATTTTATTAGCTTTGGCGTCAATCGAATTTTCCACTAATTCTTTCACAATTGAAGCTGGTCTCTCCACGACCTCTCCCGCCGCAATTTGGTTAATCAAATTCTCCGATAAAGTTTTGATATTGCCCATAAATTTTTTTAAGAAAGCCTGAAAAAAGCTTAACATGGTTTTTAAGAATTTTAAATTTATTTAAATTATGCTAGAATTATAGGATGTTTATAAACTATATGCCTATCTTAGAAGACATAGAACGAAAATTCCAATCTGTAGAACGACAAATCGCGGAAGAAATTGTGGGTACTTTATCTACAGAAAACCCCCAGCTACAATCACACGACAACAACCATGTCTTAGACGCCGAACTCGCCTTAATGAAAATTGACCCTATAGCAGATCTAATATTATCACGGAGACTCTCCCTGCACCTATCCTGGCTTAATCAAAACCACGAAATACGTTTCCCGAGAGAGGTAATAGAAACTTATCTGTATCATTATTTGTTTTCTCGCGGAACAAGTCCTGGCAGACCAACAAACAAAGATTTTCCTCCGCCTTTAGATAAATATGACAGTAATAACAGAAATCAATTTATGAAAGACCTGGCTATAGTTATTCATGATAAATTTGATAACTTTAATATGGTTGAAAAAATGCACGCAGTTACATATTTGTGCGATACGATAGACGGATTTGGCTCTCTTGATGAAACCAATCCTCATGCTACATTAGGAAATACTGAAGAATTTAAAACTTTAAGATCAAAAATCATAGCATATTTAAAAACTATCACTTTTGAAGATATATCTGCTGTAGCCCAATTATTAACAGCTTCGGAATCAATGGATTCAAAAAAAGCCATAACACAAGCCATGAAGTATTTTAGTAACATTAGTGGATATGCCTCACTAACATTATTCAAATATTTGGGACGTTTGCCGTCAATAAATCTATATGAGCCCTTATCATTAGAAGCCTGTTTAATTTGGTTTAACCAATACAAACAACAAATTGACAAAGAATAAATCCATTAGCAATCTAAAATTGATGGCTGTTTATCTGTCAACACTTTCAAACTAGCAATTATAAAATCTTCTCCGTATATTTCTACATTTTTGAGACTTTGTGATTTCTTGTTTTCTTCTTCTGCAAGCACATTCAAAAACTCCTCCAAAATTTCAGGCATTTCGCCGTTAATTTCCCAGGATCTCGCCAATTCGATAATTTCATCAATATTTAAATTCATATTTGCATCATAATAAAATTAAAAAAAATGAAAATGCTTGGTTTCGCATTTCCTGCAAAAATTCATAATTCTTACCTTAAATTAATTAAATAAGAATTAATTTTAACAAAATTTTAACAAAATTACCAGCTTTTATTTTTCTAGCTATTTTCCCCTGATCACCCCTCCGATGTTTTCTAAATCTTTAAATACCTGACTTTGGACTCTAACCATTTCTTCGTCAGTCAAAGTCCGATCTTCAGCCTGAAGCAAAATACTGAAAGCTAAAGCTTTTTTATCATCACCTAAATTTTTATCCTCATAAACATCAAATAATTTAATGTCCTTAATCAACACCTTATCAGCTTTTCTGATAACTTCTGTAATTTCCGCAATAGTTTTGGCTTTATGAATCACTACTGATACGTCAATATTAATACCCGGATATTTAGGTAATGGTTTGTATTTTGCCAAACTTTCCCCTAATTGCGCTAATTTACTTAAATTTAACTCAAAAGCCGCCACTTCTCCTTCTAATTCATGATTTTTCTTTACCACTGGATTTAAACAATAAACATACCCAAAATTATCCTTACCAATCATAATTTCGGCACACTTCTTCGGGTGAGCATAAGTCGGCGGATTTTTGGCGCTGACTATTCTGGCCCCTTTCACTGCAAAGATTCTTAAAAAAATTTCTACCGCACCTTTGGCTTCATAAAAAATTTCTTTTTTATAATTTTTGGATTGATTAGCGATTATCGCCCCAATATTTTTTTCTTCTTTCGGCATAAACTCTCCTGTTTCTATATAAGTTCGGCCTATTTCAAAAATTTTAAATTCTTCTTGATATTTTTGATTTTGAAAAACTGATTTCAATAAATTGGGAATCAGACTCACCCTTAAATGAGTTTGATCAAGCGAAAGATAATTTTCCACTTTAAGATGGTCTTTCTCCGCCAACAGACTATTTTGAAAATCTGCTTGACTATAGAAAGAATAATTCATGGCTTCATTAAACCCCAAACCTAAACTTAAAATTCTTCTCGCCTGATGGGTCCTGATCCTTTCATAATTATCGTTAGGAGTCTTAATCGGAAACTGTGGCAAGCTTGGTTTGATATTTTCATAACCATAAATTCTGGCAATTTCCTCCACAATATCATCTTCAATGCTGATATCCTTGGTAGCGCGAAAGAAAGGCACCTTGATCTTCAATTGGCCGTGCGTTTTTTGACATTCAAATTCAAGAAATTTCAAAATTTCTGCCATTTTATCTTCAGAAATTTCCACCCCAATTTTGGAACAAATTTTAACAGGATCCACTTCCAAATTTATTTCTCCCGGATCCCACAAAATCTGACTGGTCATCGGCCCAACTAATTTTGCGCTTTTGCAAATTTGCAATAAAATTTCACAAGCTCTTTTAATAGCAATTTCACACATCTTAGGATGCAGACTTTTTTCAAATCTTTGTGAGGATTCTGTCCTAAGTCCAATTCTTTGCGAAGCTTTGCGGACAATCGTTGGATCCCAGCATCCCGCTTCAAAAATTACTTTTGTGGTTTCGTTACAAATTTCTGAATTAGCGCCGCCCATCACTCCGATCACCAAAAGCGGCCCTTGGTCATTAGCCATAATAATATCTTCCTGCGTTAAAATTCGTTTTTTATGATCAATGGTTTCCAAGACCTCTCCAGCTTTAGCGTTTCTAATCACTAATTTGTTGCCGGTCAAATCACAATCATAAGCATGCATTGGCTGTCCAATTTCGATCATGACATAATTAGTGATATCCACCACATTATTAATTGGCCTGATGCCAGTGGCCATTAATCTTGATTTGATCCATTGCGGCGACTCCTCAATTTTTACACTATCAATAATACAAAAACTTGATCCCCTAACCACTTCTCGCGCCTGAATATCAAACTCAACCATTTCACCGGTTTTTGGAAACTCAACTTTAGTTTTAAAAGGCTTTAATTTTTTATTTAAAATTGCAGATAGCTCACGAGCAAATCCGTAATGACACCAAAGATCAGGCCTATGCGTCAAAGATTTGTTATCAACCTCAATTACACTCTGCATCAATCCCAAAAGTTCCACTAATGGTTTACCTAGTTTGGTATCTGCCGGCAAACGGGTAATTCCTTCCCAAGTATTTTTTTCTATACCAAGCTCGTCATCGCCACATAACATCCCTTCAGATTTAACACCAAGAAATTCAGTCGCCTTAATTTCTCCTTTCGGCAAATGAGCCCCATTCAAAGCCACTGGCACAATATCACCAACTTTGATTGAATAAACGCTACCATAGACGATTTGTATTTTTTTCCAGCCGATATCAAAAATTCCCACATGCAATTTATCAGTCCCTTCAATTTTCTTTGCTTCAAGACATTTACCACTGACTACATAATCAAGATATTTTCCTTGATATTCAATCCCTTCAATTTCCGCAGTATGAATGGTTAACAAATTTTTTAATTCCTGGGAAGAATAACCTTTTTCCAAAACTTCTAGTAGCAGCGTGCCTGGCTTAGCTTGTGTATTTAAAATCATAATTTCCTTGGCATGATTTTCTGTCGGTATCCTTAACTCATCAGGTCCGCAACACATGCCATTGCTTTCTATGCCTCGCATTTTTACAGTTTTCACTGTGAAGCCATTGGGCAAAGTCATGCCCGGCAAAATCACTGGAGTTTTTACTCCAACTTGAACATTAGTACCAGCACAAACCACTTGCTGGTATTCATTTTTACCAATATCTAATTTCAAAATTTTCAGACTATCCGCTTCTGGGTGTTTATTAATTTCTTTAATTTCGCCGACAATTAGGTCTTTAAAAAATTCTTTTTCAATAATATTAAAATCAACAAATTCTTGCAGCCATTGAAGTGAAATTTTCATATATTTTTTTAAAAAACGATTGTTTAAAAAATCTTAACAAACAGATTTTATAGGGAAATAAAGAAACTGTAAACTGTCCATAACTTGCTTTGTGCAGACAAAAAAATTTCGTCTCTACGTTCAACAATCAACAATAACGACTTCCTCCTCCAAATTGATATGAAATTTTTCCGCTACTTTTTGTTTTGCTAAATCACGCAAAGCCAAGATATCATCACTAGTGGCTCCCCCTAAATTCATAAAAAAATTGGCATGTTTAGGGGAAATTTGCGCTTGTCCAATTTGACATCCTTTCAAGCCAACCGCTTCAATCAATCGTCCAGCGCTATCATTCAGAGAATTTTTAAAAAACGAACCACTACTTAACCCAAAGGGCTGTTTGTCGTTTCTGAAAGAAACTGCTTGCTGGCTTTGTTCAAAATTCACCGCCTTTTTTTGTAGTTTCAAATATGCCTTCAAAACAATATCCTGACTTGTTTTTAAAATACTATGGCGGTAACTAAATTGAAAATAACCTTTCTCAGCTTCAAAAATTCCTTTATTTGGTGAATATAAAACAGCTTTGCTTAAATTCCGTGAAATATCCTGTCCGTGGCAACCAGCATTACCAAACACCGCCCCTCCAATAGTTCCAGGAATACCATTGGCCCATTCCAGTCCAGACAAGCCCTGTTGCATGGTCATTTTGGCTAAAATCGTCATTCTGGTCCCGCTAGCTGCAATTAGATTGTCATCATCAAACTCAAAACTATTATCAACAATTTTAATCACGCAACCCCTAAAACCTCTAGAATCAAAAAGCACATTACTGCCGCCACCTAAAATAAAAAATTTAAGCGACAATTTTTTTAAATGATCTAAAAATTCCGGCAATTTGCGGACATCTCGGCATTCCCAAAATAAATCAGCCTGCCCTCCAATCATCAAAGTGGTGTGCTTACTTAAAAGTTCATCTTTTTTAATCTCTAAAAAACGCTGAATTAAAGCCTGATATGTGGCTTCCATAAGCTAAAATCAAAAAATTTAAAGCTCTACGGATTTATTTTACATTTTTTTCCAGTTTTTTCCAGTATTTCAAAGGATTTTTTACCAAACACTTAAGCCCATAAGCAGAAATTTTGACTTTAACTTTCTCTTTGGTAAAAGGATTAACCAAAATCCTCTTAAAAAGATTTGGCAAAAATCTTCTTTTGGTAGTTCTCATGGAATGGCTTCTGGTATTACCACTGGTTGGCCTTTTCCCTGTAAGTTGACAAACGCGTGACATAAGATAAGTTAAAAGTTTTAAAGTTCATAAAGTATCAAATAACAAGTTTATTCTTACAACTTTACAAACTAATTTTTTTAAGCTTGTTTATTTTATATATTTTTCCAAAAAAAGCAAATTTTTATAAAAATTTCTACAAATATTGTATTAGATATTGACTTTTAATGTTATTTTTGGTATAATTTGATTTTCACCCTACCAATTATTAAATTATGAATGACAATCCTACTCAAACTCAAACAGCCCCAGAAATTTTAGGTTCACTTTCTATAGAGTTAGAAACAGGTGATCAAAGTAAAGCAAGTCAACAATTTCAAAAAACAACATTAACCGTTAGACCGCCAATTCAAGAAACTATTAGCTTTGAAACTAAGCTAGAAGGACATCAAATTGAGTGGGTAAAAAAAAATATAGAAGAAAATTATGATCGTACAAGATTAGTTAACGCCCCATTATTTGAAGAAGAAGGCGTGCCACAATTTCCTTCCAGAGAAGCTTCTCTTAACTCAGCTCTTAAACAGTTAACCAAAGAGCAAGTCGATTATATGATGAAAAATGAAATAAATCCTTTTACTTTTCAAATTAAATTAGTTTCAACTTCAAACAGATTAGGCTTAGCAAGAAAACTTATAAATGGCCAACCAAAGCGTATGAATATCCCTAATCAACAACAACAAGATTTATATATAAAAGAAAAAGTGGCTCAATATTTAGCTACAGAAACAGAATCTAAAAAAATGGAATGGAAATGGGAATTATTTCAAGGAGAACAAATAATGAAACCTGAAGCCTGGGATAATCTTGAACTAAGCGTTGATGTACGCAAAAAAGCTTTTAAGGCACAATTGCCAAAAGGAATGAAAGGGACTGATTTGTCTAGTTTGACCACTAGAATAGCAGATGCTTTAGAAAAAGGTAAACCACTTGATATTAAATTTAAAGATGATGCAACTGATATTATAGATAGTGAACAATGGTTAGTTACTATTTTAGATGAAGAAGGTGTCTTAATAGAGGAAAAAGATCTTTTCTTGCTTGGTGGCGATTTCGGCCCTATAGAACGCATGGTTTACTTACTTAGCTACAAGGCTGATGCCCAAGATAAGGCTGCCTGTTTTCGTGCTTCGGTTAATGGCGGTATTGAAGAGGCCAAACACCTTTGAACGATATAAATACGAATTTAAACTTTGACATTTTAACCTGATATTTCTATAAGCTTAAATTTGTTGAAAATATTGATTAATGCTATATTTTGATTGTTATTCTTTTTTTATTTTTAAAGCCATGTTGCTTTTTCTCATACCAACGCTTTTGTCTTCATTTGAGGTGCCTGCCAATCATAACTTTCAAATCAATCCTGCTTTTCAAGTAGTAACTTCGATTGTCCCTCAAAAAATTAAAAAGGAATTTAAGCCGGTAATTAATGCCAAATCAGCGATTGCCATGGATCTTGACTCTCATACGATTTTATACGGTAAAAATATTAATGAAGCCGTACCCTTTGCCAGTATCGTCAAATTAATGGTGGCCAGTCTTATCATTGAAGAAAATAATTTAGATGAAATAGTGACCATCGATAATGCTTCTACTAAAATCGAAGGCTCCAAAGTTTATTTAAATGCCGGAGAAAAAATAACTTATAGAGATCTTCTATACCTGATGCTTATTCCTTCCGGTAATGATGCCGCTCATGCCCTGGCAATCGCCAATAGTGGGTCAAGTGCTAAATTTGTGGAGAAAATGAATTACAAAGCTAAATTATTGGGACTAAAAAACACTATTTTCACTGATCCGGTCGGACTATCTGCTGATCAAAAATCCAGTAGTTTGGATTTAACCAATTTAACTGCTTATGCCTTACAAAAACCTTTAATAAGAAATATTATTAATCACAAACAAATTACTATCACTAGCGAAAATGGCATTACCAGACAAATCAAAAATACAAATAAACTTTTAAATAGCTATTTGGATGTCCATGGTGTAAAAACCGGTAGCACTGATGAAGCAGGCGAATGCGTCATTTCTTTAGCCAAGAATGATCAAGGCCATGAAATCATTACCGTGATTTTGAACAGCAAAGACCGTTTTCAAGAATCTAAAACTTTGATAGATTGGGTATGGCATTCTTATATATGGTAAAAGGTAGTGATGCAAAACTAATTTTTTCCTCATGTTCTCTCTCGAAATTCCTACTACCGTCCGACATTTGTTTATTATTCTTGGCTCAAATTTATTTGCTTTTGGCCTTGGAATTTTAGTAGCGCCAATTTTAATTGAAGTGCTAAAAAAATTTAAACTAAAAAAACAAATTAGAGAATTAGCCAGCGACGGCACTCAAGCCAAATTATTTAATCAATTACATGCCAAAAAGTCCGGCACACCAACTATGGGCGGTATTATGATTTGGACTACCGCTTTATTTATTATTCTATTTGGACATTTATTGTATGTAATTGGCCTGACTGATCGATCTTTGCTAAACAGGAACGAAACTTATTTGCCACTTTTTACTTTGATCGCTACCGCTTTTCTGGGTCTGATTGATGATTATTTTAATATCGCCGGACTAGGTAAATGCAAGGGAATTAATATTAAGCCCAAATTGTTTTGGCTAACTTTGTTTGCAGTGCTAGGCGCGCTATGGTTTCATTTTAAATTAGGCATTAATCAAATTTTCGTGCCTTTCATTGGCGACGTTTATATAGGCGCTTGGTATATTCCTTTATTTATATTCATAATTATCGCCTCTGCCAATGCGGTCAACATCACTGACGGGCTAGATGGTTTAGCAGGAGGACTCTGTATTATTGCTTTTGGCGTATTGGCTGCAATTTCTTATGCCAAAGGCTTAGTCATTTTAACCGCTTTTTGTGCCATTATAATTGGCGCAACTTCCGCTTTTCTGTGGTTCAATATTCCACCGGCCAAATTTTATATGGGCGATACCGGCGCTTTATCATTAGGAGCAACCTTAGGGGTGATTGCGATGTTAACTGATTCTGTAGCGGTATTCCCTTTAATTATGTTCATTTTTGTCATGGAAACTTTATCCGTAATTATTCAATTGCTTTCCAAAAAATTTCGCACCAAAAAAGTCTTTCACATTGCCCCCCTTCATCATCATTTTGAATATCTCGGCTGGCCGGAAAGTCAAATTACCATGCGCTTTTGGATCATCGGCGCTTTTGTGGCCATCTTAGGCTTAATTATGCGGCTCACAGGACTATTATGATTGTTAGTTGCTGATTAATTGTTGCCGTTTTTCTTCACTTCAGGCGTTGCTTCCATTGAATCCACTGCTTCTGAAGAAGTGTCGATATTGCTTTGGGTATTGGAACTATCTGTCAAATTAATCAAGACACCGGCAATTTGATTATTTATATTAGATAACACTAAATTAGCTGAATTATCTAAATAATCTTCAATGATATTTTGGATATTACTTTGCCAGGCAAATGCTTGTTTTTGATATTCATAGCTATCATTACCATATTTAACAGCAATTGATTTAACAAGATTAAGGCTTTTATCAGCACAATTTTTTAAAAAATCTGTTTTCAAATCTTCTTCATCCATACCTGCTGCGAAATTTAGAGCCTCTGCAAACAGTTCAATATAATGAACGATCGCTTTATTTTGGGTATCAAGATTATCGCCGTTCAAAGCTACCAAACTATCTTCAAAAGCCTGGTCTAATTTAATTTTATTTTGCCCCAATTCATCATCTATCATCAAAAGTTCCAGCTTATTGAAGCTATTTAAATATTTATCATAAGAAATACCAGGAATTAACCTTGTCCTATATCTTCGATAATAAGCAATCATTTCCTCCATTTGACCGGCTACTTCATCGATCGAATTTAGATCATTATATGTTTTGAAAATATTTTCCATCCTTTGTTCAATTTCCTCTAGAACGTCTTCCGCATTGCCAAGTAAACCTTTGCTTCGATAATATTCAGCATTTTTAAACAAAATCCGAATATCAGATAATTCTTGCTTCAACTCTTCTCTCTTATCCTTTGGCAAAAAAGAAGAAACGACATTTTCAATAGATTTCAGACTCAAATTATCAGGTCCGAGATTATCAGTATTTTGAGCCATTTGTTTTTTACTTTGATTTTGTTCTTTAATTTTTTTAGCTAACCATTGATCCTTCTCAATCGCTTCATTGCTAAGATCAACTGTTTTATATTCACCATTGCCACTAGCTTGCAATTGATTATTTTCAAATAAAGTTTTGGCAACGATTTCGCCAGTTTCATCATTGCTAACCTTCACGTCAACAAAAGAATTTAATACAGAAACTTTTATTTCATTTTGCTGCTCATCATTTCTTTCTTTTTGCTCTTTAATTTTATTTAATTCCACATCAAAAACCGCTTGTATCGCTTCAATGTTCACATTTAAAGCATCAACTTCAAATCTACTGTCGCTTAACATTGAATTATAAATATTATTGAGTAACCGGCCGTCATTTAAATAAATTTTTACATCCGAATTAGTATCATCACTAAGATTAAAATCCAGCCTTTCCAAATAAATAAAAGTATTACTATCCATATCTGACCGATTGCCATTAGGATATTCTAAATAAACATTCGCATTATCAAAAGTCTTAATCACATCACCCTGTTTAACCAAAAATCCATTACTAGGATTAATAGGCTGTCCGTCTCTTCTTACTTCCACATTGCCAGATTCAATGTGCAAAATCGTTTCTTTGGCGTAAACTTCAGGTGCGGTCGTAATTACCAATGAGCCAAAAATTCCCACGGTAAAAGCTAATAGCACAAGAAATGACCAGATTTTTTTATGAGAAAAAATAAAATGAAAAAAATACCAAGGCTTTCGATTAGAAAGATTATAGAAAATAGTTTCCTTCATCTTGGCGGCCAAAATCTGATCTATATTAACAGAAGCAAAAATATTCCTACATTTATTGATTAAACTTTGCTCCAAATTAAAAACAAAATTATTTTTCGTATAAATCTTTTGTTTTAAAAATTTTTCAATATGCAAAATTTTATCTTGTTCAAGATCAACATCAGAACAGATTTTCTCACATTTACGCAACAAATTGTCTAAATCATTTTTCTTTTGCATATAAAGTAAAATTGTTGTCTAATGAATAAACGGATCTAAATACCAAAGTGTTACACTAAAAATCTATTCCTCCTTCTTCTTCAATAATTTTTTTTAAAGCCACCAAAGCTCTAAATTGCAATACTCTTAAACTGCTTTCATTTTTTTTCAAAATTTCGGCGATTTCTTTATTGGAGAATTCTCCCAAAAACTTCAAAGTTAAAAATTCACGATAGTTTTCATTCAGTTTATCTAAGCACTTTTTCAATTTTTCCTGCATTAACTTCTCTTTAGTATTTTGATAAGGATCGTTCTTTTCCGAATTATCTGGCAAAAAATCTTTTAATTCATACACAACTTTGGAAGATCGATAAAAATCAATTACCGTATTTTTGGCTAACCGAAAAAACCATGATTTGAAACTAGCATCACCTTTGACTTGATAAAATTTAATTTTTTCCCAAACTTTTATAAAAATTACCGCAATTAAATCATCAATATCATGCTTATCAACAGAAAAAAACAAATATCGATATAGTTGTTTGACTAATAAATTATAAAAATCGGAAAAAGCTTCTTTATCATCTTGCTGTAAACGAATGACTAAAGCATCTATTTCTAAATTTAGATTATTTTTATCTTTATCCATAATTCAATACTATCTTTAAATTAAAACGTCTGCAATTTGAAAGAAGTTACATTTTACATCTTTCTACTTCTGCTTTCGAACCGATAAATATTGGGGTTCTTTGATGAATTGAGCTAATTTGTTTGTCTAAAATCGAAATTTTACCATCACAGGCTGCTCCTCTTGCGTTTTCAATTAAATAAGCCATTGGCCCGCATTCAAATAACAACCTTAACTTGCCATCAGGCTCTTTTTTTGTCCCAGGATAGGCAAAAATTCCTTCACCTTTAACTAAAATATGATTAATATCAGGGACCATCCCCCCCGAATATCTAAGTTTATAGGCGCTATCAAGCCAATACTTCAGAATATTCCTATACCAATTTTCCGTAATAGCCGCTTTTAAATTCCCAGGTGCAAAAATTTTTGTATTTTCTTTTATTTTTAAATTTTCTCTAGTCATCACAAATTCGGAATGGCGCAAAGTAAATTCATGAGTCCCATTCCCAATTGATAAAACTATGGTTGTTCTTGGGCCATAAACTGCAAAAGCGGCCGCTGACATTTCTTTTGGAGTTTTGCCTAAAAATTCTTTAAATTTAAAAACACCTAAAATTGTACCAACTGCAAAATTTACATTAACCAAAGAAGATCCATCCAAAGGATCATAAGCCACACTATATTGTCCATTTTCATTTAAAATTATCGCCTCTTCCTTTTCTTCTGAAGCCACTAAATAAACTTTCTCAGTCTTTTTAAAAGCTTTTTCCAAAATCTGATCTGACAAAATATCCAAAGCTAATTGTTCTTCTCCCGAAGCATTTTGCGAGCCAGCATATCCGCCATCAGAAAAATTAATGGCTTTGGCAATTTCTTTCACAGCTTTTTCAAAAGCTAAAAAAATTTCCATTAAACTTGATTCGACATCTTGTGACTTAAGATATTGCACTAAAGTAGCCATAAATGGAAAATTTAAAATGAAATAAAAAAATTGATTTAAAAAAATCAACAGTAATTTGTTTTCTCAATTTCCCTCAGTACCTGCAAAACCACTAAATTTATTTCCGGTAAAATTGCTTGCCGGTTATTATTGGCAAAGATATCCATCAAAAACATCGCTACCGCTACATTCTGTGTCCTAGCTTGTAGTTGTATCAAAAATTCAGCGTTATCCCCTGATCGCAAAGCTTTTTCAACTTGTTTATTTCCAAGTGCGGAAATAGCTTTGCTAGCTTCAGTCAACCAGAATATAAATTTTTTTTTCCTTTCCTCATTACCAGAAATATTATCATCAATAGTGCTTTGAATAATGCTCTGTTTTTCTAAATACAGACAATTTAAAGCGCCCGAAGGCAGAAGCAGCAGTGATCTCTTCAAATAATCCCTGATTTGAGGTCTTTCTTGCGAGCTAGATATCCTTCCAATGGTTTGTCGTTTGATTAAATCCGCCATTCTATTTACAAAAGCGTCTAAATTCATTCTATCTTCAAACGCTCGTTCATCATCAATTATATATGTAAAAAAATTATTAATGCCATTGCTGATTACCTCATTCGGGAACCAAAGCAAAAGACTTTTGATAGCTGAACGAATTGCCGTATCAGCTATTCTGCGAAAAATTCCTTTAGGTCTATTTAAAACAGGTTCAATATCTAAAGCTTCCATAATACAAATTTAAAAATTTATGCAAACATTGGTTTGCCTTTACTGTCCAATAATTTCTGTAATTCTGTACTCATTTGCATAGCTTCATTTTCAGGTCTTTTCCACATATTTCTGCCATAAATAAATCCAAGGCATCCTCCTTCAATACACGCATTTGAGTTATCATCCAAAGCTGATCCTTCTATCAAATCTCCACCGCTAAATAATACAGGCACTCCTTGCGCTGAAGATACAACTCTTCTTGCCCTTTCCGTTTTTTGTTTTGCTGGATTTAACGTTTGTAATTCTTTTTCTAAATTTCGATAATATTCTGGAACCTTTTCATTCTCAAAAAAGTCAGTTTTTGCAGTTTTTGGTAAATTTGATTTAATAATCGTGGCCCCCATTTCCATCGCCAGCCTGGCCGCTGATTCCAAAGCATAGTTACTGTCTTTGCCACCTTTTGCCTCCATAGCTTCACCTCTTGGATAAGCCCACACAATCAAAGGCATACCATATTGTTCGCACACTTTCCTAACAGTTGCTAATTGTGGCAAATCTTCATCTTGTCTTGTTGATCCATAATACATCGTATATCCAACCGCAACCGCTCCTATTTTCACTGCATCTTCAACGTAAGACGTATAAGTGCTTAAAGCGTGTTTATCAGACGGAATAGAAGTTTTGCCATTTATTTTTAAAATTAAAGGTATTTGACCATCATATTTAGACCAAAATCTTTTTGCCAAACCGTAATGAATGGCAATAGCATTATATTGTCCTTTCAAAGCTAAATTAATAATATAATCAGGATTTCCAGCGTCAGATTTTGCTTCCAAATGCCGACAGTCATGCTCAATAAACTGATCGTAAGGTAAAATCATTGTTGTGCCATTTGGTCTCAAAATTTGCCTAATTCTCGCTAATTCACCAGAACTGAAATTGCAATGTCGGAAAAAACGAAGTTGATCCATAAAGGAAATTTTAAATTTTAAATTCATCAAAAATATATCTTTAAAAAAATAAATTTACAAAACAAAATCTAGTTTTTTCTTCTTAATTGTTTTTTAAATTCAAAATTCAAAATTAAGAATTTAAAATTTCTATTCCCTCATACCCCTCTTTCTCCAATTTTTTTGCAAATTTTTTATCTCCAGAAGCAACAATTTTACCATCTTTCATGACATGCACAAAATCCGTATCAATATATTTCAAAATTCTTTGATAATGAGTGACCAGTAAAATTCCCATTTTTTTATCTTTAATTTTATTAACCCCATTTGAAACCACCTTCAAAGCATCGACATCCAGTCCTGAATCAATCTCGTCCAACATCGCCAAATTTGGATTTAAAAGAGCCATTTGCAAAATTTCCATTTTTTTCTTTTCACCGCCTGAAAAACCTTCATTTAAATTCCTATATATAAATTTTCTATCTATTTTTAACTCAGAAATTTTCTCACTTAACAATTTTTGAAATTTAAATACTGATAAGATCTCAAATTTAGAATCCAAAATTTGCTGATAGTGATTATAAATGGTTCGTAAATATGATCCGACTTGGATGCTAATTTCTCTGGGATATTGGAAAGACAGAAATAAGCCATTTATGGCCCTATCGCTAACACTCATCTCTCCTAAACTCTTGCCTTTAAAAATAATTTCCCCTTGGGTAATTTGGTATTTCGGATGACCCATAAGAGTCATTAACAAAGTGCTTTTACCCGAACCATTCGGCCCCATAATAGTATGAATTTCGCCTTCGTGAATTTTAAGATTAAGCCCTTTCAACACTACTTTATTATCAATCTCTGCATGCAAATCAACGACATTAAGTAAAATTCTAGGCATAAAATAACCCTTGCGGAAGATTTTAAATTCTAAATTAGAAATTTTTGGAGTAGTAATTCGCTCAAAGTTTTATGACTGGCATAATCAACAAAATCATTTTGGACCTTGCGCCATACATGCTTAACCGTGCAGACAGCCTGAGTTTTGCATCTCCCTGACCGATGCAAACATGGCGACAAAGCAATTCCACCTTCAAAAGCGGACATTACATCAACCAAAAAAATTTTATCAAGCGATTTAGCCAAACGATGCCCGCCGGCTTTACCTTCTTTACTTTCAATAAGGCCTTTCTTTTTTAAAGCTAACATTAATTGCGCCAAATAATTAGCGGACATGTGTCTTTTTTTAGCAATTTCACTTAAAGACAAAAATTTGCCATTTTTTGCCGCCGCTAATTCCACAATTGTAATTAAGGCGTAATCTACCTTGGAAGAAATACCGATCATATATTAAACTTTTTTTAAGAACTATTAGTCAAGCAATCAAAGTTTAACAATTTTTCCTCGTAAGTCAATTATTGTCAAATAAATCAATTTAATTTTGTTTTGCAAAAAGCAAAATCATCTCTATTATACCTGTACCAAAATTTGACCATCTATATAATTTAAAATTTTTATAATGTTTTACCCACTTTCTCAAATCCAAAACAAAATTATTATTGACGCTGGCGATCCTTGTTTAGTAACTAAATTTTTATTTTCCAAAAAATCACAAGGCCAGGCAGTTGCCAAATGCACCCTTAAAAACCTAAAAACCGGTATCAACATTATGAAAACTTTTCATGGCAATGACAAAATTGAGGCTGCGGATATTAAATTTGTTAAATGCCAGTATTTATATGAAAACAGCGGAGCTTATACTTTTATGAATAACGAAACTTACGAGCAGTTTGACTTGGATCAGGAAATGATCGGTGATCAAAAATATTTCTTAATTGAAGGGACTGATATTGATATTCAAATGTTCGAAGACCGGCCAATCAGCGTTTGCGTACCGCCAAAAATGAATTTGAAAGTAATTGAAACCCAGCCGGGTTTGAAAGGTGATACAGCTTCTGGTACCGCTTACAAACCAGCCACTGTGTCTACAGGATTAACTATTAATGTCCCTCTTTTTATCAATGAAAACGACCTGATCAAAATCAACACCGAAACCTTAGAATACTGCGAAAGAGTTCAGGAATAAGCGGATTAAATAATTTATTGTATAAAAAAAATTTTCTGATAAAATTGCAAAAGCATCTTTTCATTGTGTTTATAAAATATAATGCTTAAAAAAATAGATAAAAAATTCAATCTTGTTTCGCCGTACCAACCGTCTGGAGATCAACCTCAGGCTATAAAAAAACTAATCAAAGGTTTTGAAAAAAATATTCCGTTTCATACGCTTTTGGGTATCACCGGTTCTGGTAAAACGTTTACCATGGCCAATGTCATTAATAAATTACAAAGGCCGACCCTAGTCTTAACTCATAACAAAACTTTAGCTGCTCAGCTCTGTAGCGAATTTCGAGAATTTTTTCCAAATAATGCGGTGAGTTATTTCGTCTCATATTATGATTATTACCAGCCTGAAGCCTATATCGCTCATTCAGATACTTATATTGAAAAAGACGCCTCCATCAATCAGGAAATTGAAAAATACCGCCATGCCGCTACCATGAATCTTTTAACTAGGCGTGATGTGATTATTGTGTCTTCAGTATCTTGTATTTACGGATTGGGTTCGGTTGACGATTATGGCGCTTTGGCTATTGAACTCAAAGTCGGCGAAAATATCCAAAGGGACAAATTATTACGCAAATTAACGGAAATTCAGTATCGCCGGTCCCAATTAACTTTTGAACAGGGAATGTTTCATGTCTTGGGAGATGTTTTGGAAATTTTCCCACCTGGCGGAGATATCGCCTATCGGTTGGAATTTTTTGGTGATGAAATTGAAAAAATCACGGAAATCGATCATTTTACCGGCGAGGTTTATAATGAAATGAACAATGTAATTATCTTCCCGGCCAAGCATGATGTCACCACCAAAGAAAAAATCGAAAAATCCGTGGAACAAATCAAAAAAGATTTGGAAATCAGATATCAGGAATTTTTGAAAATGGGCAAATTAGCTGAAGCCGAAAGAATCAAAACCAGAACAGAATATGATATAGAAATTATGATGGAAACTGGCTATTGCAGCGGTGTTGAAAACTACACCAGATATTTGAACGGACTTGAACCTGGACAGGCTTCCTGCACTTTGCTTGATTACTTTCCAGATGATTTTCTTCTAATGATTGATGAATCTCATATTACGATCCCACAGGTTGGAGGTATGTATAATGGCAATTTTTCCAGAAAAAAAAATTTAGTAGATTATGGTTTCAGATTACCATCTTCTTTTGATAACCGGCCATTAAAGTTTGAAGAATTTGAGAAATATATGAAAAATGCCATGTTTATTTCCGCCACTCCAGGCAAATACGAATTTGAACACACTAAAAAAGAAAACCTTGTGGAACAAATCATCCGTCCGACCGGACTACTTGACCCAATAGTCGAAGTAAAACCAACCGCCCATCAAATTGATGAAATTTTGAAAGAAATCAAGAATCGTATTGCCATAGGAGATCGCATTCTCATCACCACTTTGACCAAAAAAGATTCCGAAAAACTGACTGAATTTTTGCTAAACGCCAATGTCAAAGTTAGATATCTGCATTCTGATATTGATACCATGGAGCGCATTGAAATTTTACGATCATTAAGGCTGGGCGAAATTGATGTGGTAGTGGGAATAAATTTATTACGAGAAGGCTTAGATCTGCCAGAAGTTTCATTTATTGCCATTCTAGATGCTGACAAACAAGGATTTTTACGGTCAACCACCAGCTTGATTCAAACCATTGGTCGCGCCGCCAGAAATATCAACGGTTATGTTGTAATGTACGCCGACAAAATGACTCCGGCCATGCAGAGCGCTTTAGATGAAACCAACAGGCGTCGTGCCGTTCAAATGGCTTACAACGAAAAACACAACATTACCCCTGAAACTATCAAAAAGGCCGTTAAGGACATCAGCATGGGCGGGAAAGATCCAGATGCTAATAATAGAAGAAGAAAAGAGCAAAAATTGCCAAAAGAGGCCATCAGGGATTTCATCAAGCAATTAGAAGCGGAAATGGAATTAGCCGTAGAAAACATGGAATTTGAAAAAGCCGCTGATTTGAGAGATGAAATTGAGGAGTTAAAAAGAAAATTATAAAATAATTTTAACTATCCGATCCACTTCTTCAAAACTTTCAGCCTTCAAAAATTTTCTTTTTTGTTTCACATTTTTCAGCCAATTTTTACCAGACATAATAGCAACTACATTTAAACCTGTCCTATCTTTTTTAAGAAAGGATATGGAGTGAGTTATTGCCGCCAAGACTGCCATCCCCTCTTCCGATACCTGTCTACTTATGTCTAGACATTGTCTATGTTGCTTTAAGATCTCTTCTGCCGTAACTTCTATCATCCGCCCTCCAGTTTCTTTGACAATTCTCAAAATTTCAGCCATTCTTCTGCTATTTTTCACTCCCAATTTTCCTGCGCCACCCTGCACGGCAAACATTCTTGGTAATTTTTTCAAGGCCCCTAGCTCCAAAAGTTTTTTAAATCCGTTATACATGCCAATAAACGATGATCCGCTGGTCACAAAACTAAAAACCAAAAAAACATCTGTCATTCTAATTTGCTCCCAAATCTCATACGCCAAACTCTCAAACCCAATCAAAGACACATCATCAACAGACGGCCTCAAATTCGGCATTTTATATTTTGCAGAAACGTAACTTCCAAATCGAATAGCTCTTTCTGTCTCGACAACAATTGCATTAGTCTCAGCCAAAATTGCTTTTTTGCCTAAATCTGTTTCTTTCGAAATAAAACAAAAAAGTTTAATCCCCGCCAAATCACAATACTTCGCCGCACAAATTGCCCCATTGCCAGACGACGAAATTACTAAACTTTTATAACCTAAGTTTTTGTAATATGAAACCTGATAAGCCAAAGATCGTGATTTAAAAGACCCCAACTCATTCAAATCTTCTCTTTTTAAATACACATTTTCTATACCTAAAATTTTTCCCAAATCCTCTCCTTTTTCGAAAGGAGTTAGTTTATTTTCTAAATTTAATTTCAAAAAATCCCCCCCTTTTTCCTTCTTCCTTTTTCCTCCAAGCAAAACTTGATACCTCCAAATTCCCTTCTTATCGGTCGAAATGTAGTGCGAAAAATCCAGCATAATTCAAAAAAAAACTGTCCAAATTATACACCAAAAAGTACGAATGATAATTCAAAATTTTACATTTATACTAAGCCGCCAACTTGCATAGTAATCACCTTCAGCATATTATAGCAGTGTTAAGCATCGATTATACCTAAATGTTAAACGAAACTCAAAAATATATATTTTCAAAATATGATTGATCGGCAAAAAACTACAACCTACTCACCTGAAGATATAGAAAAAATTCGACAGGCACTCACCATTCTGGAAAGAACTATCAAACAACCACAGTACAACAACGCCACTGTTGTAGCTCAATTTTTAGTAAATGTATTTAATGAAATTGGTCGTTCAGACTTGGCTGAAGTAGAAAAATTACTTAGAGATAATGATAGTCGAATATATTTAATAGCTGTTCCTGTAAAATTCTTTGGTAATCAATATGAATCACGCTTACCTAATTTTTCTAACACGCTAAATTATGCTTTATGGATATGTATGAATGGTCTTACCGAAGCCCTTGTTATCTTAAGCCAACATGGTACATCCACTAAGAAAAATGAAGAGAATTTAGTCAATTGCGGTTTTTTATCTCCAGTAATGAATTAAAAAACAAAATTTTTGACAAAAATTTTAAATGCCACCTTACATCTCTATCACCACCTCTTCTTTCGAAAATCTAACTTTTTTCAAAGTGGCATACTGATCTTGTTTTGATCTATAGCCAATTGTACATAAAACTTTTGACGTTATTCCGTTTTTCTCTAAACCTAAAACTTCATCAAATTTAACCGGATCAAACCCCTCCATCGGACAAGCATCAATATTGTTCAAGGCGCAAATTGTTAACAAATTGCCCAAGGCAATATAAACCTGCTTGGAAATCCAAGCCTCTAACTGTTCTGAACTCAAGCCTTCCACAAAATCAACCATTATTTTTTTATATCCATCTAAACTGGAAAAATCTACTCCTCTCACTCGCGCCACCTGGGCAATAAATTTTTCCACATAATTTTTATTCAAATTTTTAAGCCCACAAAACACAATTAAATCCGAAGCGTCAATAATTTGCGCTTGATCCCAGGCTGGTTCTTTGAGCTTTGCTCGTAAATCTTTATTTCGAATATGTACGAATTTCCAGGGCTGAAGTCCAAAAGAAGAAGCTGATAATCTTAAACTTTCCAATAAAATATTAAGATCTTTCTCTGGTAAATTTTTATTAGGGTCAAATTTTTTGGTGGCATATCGCCAGTTTAATTTGTCCAAAATGCTTTGTTCCATATCATGAAATTAACAAATAAAATGTTTATTAAAATACTCCTAAATCTTTTTTAGGACAAATAAATCAGGTTTATAAAAACAAACATTTTCCTCCTTCGCAATAAAAATAACAGTAAAAATTTATTTTTCCACAGTCTTTTCCGCGTTTTCAATTTGCTTAACTAGTACCACTTTCTCATTTTGTAAAAATTTATATTGATATTCATTAAGCTCGCTAAATTCGTGCTGAGCCAATTTTTCCTCAATTAACTTCAAATATTTTTTTACACTGCTATAATCAACTTCTTCTTTTTTCTTCGCTTCAAAACAAAGAATCGTAGCTTGATTTTGCGCGTTGGAAAAAGTCAGCAAACCGTTTCTCACACTATATTCTTCAATCACTTCTTTATGACTAATAAAAACCGGACTATAGCCAATCGTGGAAGAAAAAGACGCATGATCAGGTAAAATCATAAAATCCCCCAAATCATTGCTTAAATATAAAGACGGCGTTTCTGTTTCCAAAATTTCTGCTTCAGGAGTGCGAATTGTTAATTTGAAATGAGTGTGCAATTTGAAAAATTTTAATTTGAGTGACACTGTCCATTCATTATTTTTTCTTGTTTTTCGCAATTACATCATCAATATCGCCAGATAAATAGAAACATTCTTCTGGAATATGATCATGCTTGCCTTCTAAAATTTCAATGAAACTTCTAATAGTATCGTCCTTCTTTATATATTGACCAGGCACGCCTGTAAATTGTTCGGCCACATGGAAATTTTGTGACAAAAATTTCTGAATTTTTCTGGCTCTTTGTACAATTAACTTATCTTCTTCAGATAATTCATCCATACCAAGAATAGCAATCACATCTTGCAATTCTTTGTACTTCTGCAATACCTGTTTCACTTCTGTAGCCGCTTTATAGTGAGTATCGCCGACAACTTCTGATTTCAAGGCCAAAGAATTAGAGTCAAGCGGATCCACGGCTGGATAAATACCAATCGCCGCCAATTGTCTAGACAACACAATGGTTGCGTCAATATGGGCAAAAGTTGTCGCTGGCGCTGGATCAGTCAAGTCGTCAGCAGGCACATAAATAGCTTGCACCGAAGTAATAGAACCTTTTTTAGTAGACGCAATTCTTTCTTGAAGCATGGCCATATCAGTCGCCAAAGTTGGTTGATAGCCTACGGCTGATGGCATACGTCCTAACAAGGCCGATACTTCAGCTCCAGCTTGTGTGAAACGAAAAATATTATCAATAAACATCAAAATATCTTTACCTTCATCACGAAATTTTTCCGCAATAGTCAGACCAGCTAACGCAACTCTCATACGTGCTCCAGGTGGTTCATTCATTTGCCCGAAGACCATAGCTAGTTTATCGATGACATTCGCCTCTTTCATTTCATTAATTAAATCATTACCTTCACGAGATCTTTCTCCTACGCCGGCAAACACTGAATATCCCCCATGACCTTTGGCAATGTTATTAATCAATTCCATCATGAAAACAGTTTTACCAACACCCGCACCACCAAATAAACCAATTTTACCTCCTTTTACAAAAGGACATAATAGATCAATAACTTTAATGCCAGTTTCAAATACTTCCACTTTTTCACTTTGATCCACAAAAGTCGGAGGCGCAACGTGAATTGGTCGTTTTTCTACATCTTTATCCAAAGGTTCACCGCCATCAATTAAATCTCCCGTTACGTTAAAAACTCGACCCAAAGCCACTTTGCCTACCGGAATCTGAATCGGGCTTTGCGTATCAGTCACATCTTCTCCGCAGGACAGTCCGTCTGTGGTAGACATGGCTACCGTTCGCACCGTACCAGCGCCCAAATGAGCCTGAACTTCTAATATCAAATTTGAGCCATCTTCTTTTTTGACAATTAAAGCATTATAAATATTAGGGATGTTATCTTTGAAATACGCATCCACAACCACGCCTGTAATACGTATAATTTTACCTTTTGGTAAATTTTCAGTTTTTGACATAAAATAAGAGATTTTAAATTTTAAATTTTAAATTCTTAATTAAAAATTAAGAATCCAAAATTAAAAATTTAATTTAAGGCCGCACTGCCTCCGACGATTTCAGCGATTTCTTGGGTAATGATTGCCTGACGAGCTTTATTTAAAGACAAAGTCAATTTATCCACCATATCATCAGCCGCATCTGTAGCACTTTGCATCGCAATCATTCGACTTGAATATTCCGCTGCTTTCAGTTCAAAAAAAGCTTGAGTAAACAAAGTTTGGATAATTTGCTGAATCAAACTTTCTTTAAATTCTTCTTTGCTTGGTTCATAAAGCATAAATTCTTCTTTCCTAAAAGTTCGATCTTCATCAGTTTTACCTTCCGCAATTTCTTCTGCCGCTATATGTCTATGAATCATATCTTCGGAAAAAGGCAAATAAGTTTTTAACATTGGATAAAACACCAAAGGACTTTTATAATGAGGCGCGACCATAATGATTTCTTTAACGTCTTCTGTTTTCCAGTAAGCCATAATCTCATCAATAATCGCCAAAGCATCAACCGGTGTCATGTCTTCCTTTAAGCCTTTAAAGTGTTTTTCCACGTTAATTTTATTATAATTAGCGTAATCATAGCTTTTTTTACCAACTGTGATTAACAAACGTTCATGAACTGACAGTTCATTCCAAACCTTAGAATTAAACAAGCCTTTGATCATTCTAGAATTAAGTGGACCGCATAACCCTTTGTCAGAACTATATAAAATAAATAATTTTTTACCATTTTTTCGCGTTTTAGTTAGAATAGTATCCTTAATATCCGCTAAATTAAGTCTCAAAATATTTAACAATTCCTGGCTGTACATTCTGGCGTGAATCGCTTTTTTCTGAAAGACACGCATTTTACTGGCCGCCACCAATTGCATTGCCTTGGTTATCTTGCGAGTATTGCGTACAGATTTAATCTTTTTCCGAATTAAAAGTAAATTTGCCACTTAAGAAATTTTAAATTCTAAATTTTGAACTTTAAATTTTTTGTCTCCCTTCCCTCTCTTTCAAGAGAGTAATCAAGGGTGAGTTTTTATTCAAAAAAAGACTTAACCGCCTTATCCAACCCTTCTTTAATTTCATCTGATAGTTCTTTTTTCTCCATAATCATTTTGGTTAAATCTTTATTATCCACCTCCACTTTTACCAATAATTGAGCAATTTTATGAGTAACGTCTTTTTCATTTAATTTATCTAAATAACCTTTGGTAGCCGCCCAAATTATAACCACTTCCTGCCATAACTTATAAGGAGAGCCCTGTTTTTGCTTCAATGCTTCCACAATTCTTTTACCGCGAACCAAGGTCTTTTTGGTTGATTCTTCCAGATCAGAAGCAAACTGAGCGAAAGCTTCCAATTCATAATAAGAAGCCAATTCTAGTTTCAAAGTTCCGGAACTTTTTTTCATAATTTTAGTTTGCGCCGCTCCACCCACACGTGAAACTGAAATACCAACATTTATGGCTGGTCTGACGCCTCGATTAAATAAGTCTGTATCCAAAAATATTTGTCCGTCAGTAATGGAAATCACGTTAGTTGGAATATAAGCAGAAACATCACCCGCCTGCGTTTCAATAATTGGCAAAGCCGTAATACTACCGCCACCTTGCTGATCATTAAGTTTAGCAGCTCTTTCCAATAATCTAGAATGTAAATAAAAAACATCGCCTGGATAAGCTTCACGTCCCGGCGGTCTTCTGAGTAGTAAAGACATTTCACGATAAGCCACCGCATGTTTTGATAAATCATCATAAACAATCAGCACATCTTTTCCTTGATCCATAAAATATTCAGCGATAGCGCATCCAGCATATGGCGCTAAAAATTGTAGCACGGCTGATGAAGCAGCTGGCGCTGAAACAATCAAACTATAATCCATCGCACCCTGGGCTTTCAAAGTATTATAAATTTGTGCTGTTCTTGACTCTCTTTGGCCAATAGCCACATAAATACAAATCATGTTCTGATCTTTTTGATTCAAAATTGTATCTATGGCGATAGTAGTTTTGCCTGACTGCCTATCACCAATAATAAGTTCTCTTTGTCCTCTACCGATAGGGATCAAGGAATCAACGGCCACTAATCCAGTTTGTACTGGCTGGTGAACAGATTTTCTGGCCATCACGCCTGGCGCAATTTTTTCATGAGGATAACGTTTGGAAGCTTTCACCGGTGAACCACCATCAATAGGTTTACCTAACGGATCCAATACTCTACCAATCAAGTCATCAGCCACCGGCATACTCAAAGTTTGACCTTTTGACTGGACCAAAAAACCTTCTTTGACCGCCGAACTTGATTGCAAAACCACAGCATAAGCCAAATCTTTTTCCAAATTTAACACTAAAGCTTCAACATCAGTATTCTGGATACTGACAATTTCGCCCATTTTTAAGCCAGGCAACCCCTTGATTTGGATAACGCCATCTTTAAATGAACCGACGACTCCAAATTTCCCTTGTTCAGCATTTCCCGAACTATCTTGTATTAAAAAAGCTTGCTCAATATTTTCTAAAAATGAATTTAAGGTGTCTGTAGACATGGTTTTGAAATTTTAAGTTTTAAATTTAAATGTTGTGATCAATTGTCAGTAATCACTAGTCGGTAGTCGGTTCGAACTGACTTCTGACTACTTATTTCTGGCTACATCCTCTTTTCCTCTCCTTTCCCCTCCTTCACACTTTCAAACTCAGTTTTTTTATTTTATCAGCCCAAGAATAATCGTCAACATCTCCAGCGGAAACTATTCTGACTCCGCCAATAATATCTTTTTCTACCCTGAAGTCCACAAAAGAATAGGCATATTTATCTAAAAAATATTTTCTAATATCTTTTTTCAAAACGCCGATAATTTGGATAGGTGATTGCACAATAATCAGCCTGGAATCGCAAATCTGTGCCAAAGCCTGATAGCATAATTCATTTAATTCCTGGTAAGTGGAAAAAGCTATTAATTCTGACAAATTTTGAGCCAAAAAATTTTGATGTGGAAATATTTTTGCTAAATATTCATGTCTTTTCTTCAAATCAGTAAAAAAGAAATCATCATCTAAGTCATCAATTAAGTAAGCAAATTCTTCCGCAATATACTTGATAATAGCTTTAAAAAATCCATTATCAGCATCAAGGCTTTTATTTTTTAAAAAACCGACACTGGCTTTTAAATCATGAAAAAATTCTTTCTCGGACATTTTCAATAAATAATCAGCAAAAATTGACGGATAACTTTGCCCCAATGCCATCTTAAGTCTGGATGATTTTCCCTCGCGAGCTAGCTGAAAAAAATCTCTATTATGACCCAATAAAACTAACAAATCTCTGATTACCGATACTGTCAAAACTTGCAACATAAATAAAATTTATTTTTTATACATATCCCAGGCCTCATTAACACTGCCAGCAATTACTTCTGGTGAAATTTTATTAGAAACAACATGAAGAATCATTCTCTTAACCATGTTCAAAACTTCCTCTTTCACACTGTCTTTAATGCTGCTTTTTTCTTCCTCAATGGTCTTTTTTACTTCTTCCAGCATTCTATTTCGTTTCTTCTCAATATCAGTTTCCGCTTCTTTTCTTTTATTTTCTAAATCTTTTTTTAAAGCGTCCATTTCGCTTTCCATAGACTGTTTTAATTCTTCTTTTTCTTTATTCATCCTTTCTTTTTGTTTCATCAATTCATGTTTTAATTTATCCGCTTCAGAAATATTATTTTCAATTTGATTTTTGCGTTTATCCAAGGTTTCAATAATGGGATTGGTAAAAAATTTCCAAACCACGAAAAGAATTAACCCAAAATTAATTATATATACAAATATGCTCCATGGATCAATACCGAGTAAATTTAAAGCTTCCATATTAAAAAAAGTTGAAAGTAAAAAGAAAATCGCTAAACTTTACTTTATTTCAAAACGAAAAGAATAATCAAAGACACTACTAATCCGTAAATAGTAAGAGCTTCTGCCAACGCCATTGCCAAAATCATACTGGAACCAATTTTATCTGCAATTTGAGGGTTCCTAGCCATTGACTCCAAAGCGCTGGAACCGATTTTACCTTGAGCTATAGCTGGAGATATTGTTGAAACGGCAATACATACTGCTGCTGCAATAGCTTTTATAACTGATAATTCCATAAAAATGAAAATTAAAAAATAATAAATTTAAAGGGTAATCCCCGCAAAAATTGGAATCTTAAAGGCTTATAAATCTTAAGATTCCCGCTTTGGCGGGAATGACATGGTAACTAGTGTCCTTTTACATGAGAAATCAATATTGTCATGCTCAGCAATGAAAACACTGTTGCCTGAATGAAGGCTACCAAAAATCCTAGCAAATAAAAAGGGATCGGCGCCAAAAATTGCGTATAAACCGAAATGCCAAAAATCACCGCCATAATCGCTTCGTGCGCAAGCAAATTACCAAACAACCTGGAAGCCAGTGAAATAATTTTTGAAAATTCCCCAAACACTTCAAGTATGCCAACAAATATTTCAATAAGCACATTAGGGAGATCCATTATTTTTTTTATTTTGAAAAGTTCTGCAAATTTAAAAAATTTACCCACATGCCCCCAGCCATGATGAGCTAATCCAAGGATGTGAGCAATAACCAAGCTTATCATCGCCAACGCCAAAGTAAAAGAATAATGGGAAGTAACTGGTCTAGCAACTTCCACCTCATGCCCCCATCGCAAACTAGGTATAATTGGCAAGGCTGGCAATAAATTACTAACAATAATCAAAATAAAAAAACTGGTAATAATAGCCGCATGTTTTTTGGCTAAGGCACGATCATGATAAGCATCAATTAATGGTTCATAAAACATATTTACCACCGCTTCAGCCACGACCTGAACTCTGGTTGGCACTAAACGAATATGTTTTTTCACATAAGCAATCAAAATACAGATCAAAATCGTAACTATAAAACCAGAAAACATGGCATTACTTACTGTTATCGGCCCGATATTAAACAAGGTTTCCGGCTTCAAAGCCGGGACATGCACTCCGGAATGACCTTCGCTGGTTTCAGCCTGAACATTTTCGACATTTATTTCTATTTCTGACATTATTTTTTAAGTAATTGCTTTAGTTTTTTATAAACCATGAATTGTCCGATGGGAAAAGAAATTACAATCCCGACAATCAGGCCGTATGGTTCAGTTGGGAAGTATTTATCAACAAGGTAGCCTAAGAAAGAAAAGAAGGCGACATTGCTCAACGTGATACTAAAAGTATACATTGAAGCCTGCAGTCTTTTTGATTTGAAATATTTATCATAGTTTTCCGCTAACCGCTTATCTTCTGTTTTTCCCATAAATCTAAATTTAAATTAATAGCATCATTAGTTTATATTACTCAGCCAGTTTCGCAAGAAATTTTTTATCAAAAAATACGAATTTTTAACAAAAAAAATTAATTAATTAATTATTCTTAATTTAACGTCTGGAGGATTTTAAAAATGCTAAAGAAAAAAGTCAAGCCTTAAAATTTTTTTTTATAAGGCAAAGAATGTTAAAATTTAATGGAAATTTAATATTTTACAAAATTGGAATTTAAGGTATAATTTAAAACCCTAAACACCATAAAATAATGATCACAGTAGAGCAAAATATAATAACCGATAGAGATAAGCTAATTGAGGGAATGGCTAGCTATATAAGCAGTCAACAACAATGGGATGCTTTTGCTATGCAAGCACCACCAATAATAATAGCTCAACGTTTAACACCCACCGAAATAGATCGTTTAGCTAAACTTACTACAGATAGATTAAGAGTCCCCATCATTAGTTTTAGAGATCTTTGTCGTCAAATTATGAATGATGGTTCTCCAGAATTATTGGATAGAAAATTTATATTAAAAGGATATTCGTTCAGAAAAGATGCTGAATTATCTAAAAGTCCAAATAGGCTAGGAATTGTTGGATGGACATTAAGATCTTTTTTTGAAAACAAAGGCCAATCACCTGTCATTTACATGCTTGCTACTGACATGCCTGATGAAGGATCAGCATGCAAATATTCATGGTATAACCAAACAGGCATATCTACAAATGCTATAGTTTTAGCCCCCAATACAACCCCAATAAATGGTTATAAAATAGATCATTTATTCACTGCCACAGTCACCACCAACTTATTAACCACAGGGCAATCTCGAATTATGTGGGTAAACCCTCACAGCCCAAATCAAATTTATGATGTAACTGATGATGATAAATGGTAATTTTCTTATACTAAAAAACATCTTCTAAATCCGCCAAAGCAAAAAATTTCCCCTACATCCTTTCCAACGTCTCAATCCCTAACAAATATAATCCATTTTTGAAAACTTTTGACACAGCTTCCAAGAGTTGGAGTCTGGCATTTTTTAAATCCTCTTTCTCATCCAAAACCCTATTCACTGCGTACCATGATGAAAATTCAGAAGTTAAATCCAAAAGATAATGACAAATAAAATGTGGTGAATAGTTTAAGGTTGAATTTTTCACTGCCTTTTCAAAATACAAAAGCTTTCTAATCAGTCCAAAATCCTTCTCATTGAAAGGCAAATCCCCTAAATCCCCTTTATCAAGGGGACTTTTACTCCCCCTGGACAAAGGGGGCTGGGGGGATTTGTCTTCTTTTCTTCTCAAAATCGCTCTTATTCTCGCATAAGCATACTGAATATATGGTCCGCTATCTCCATCCAATCTGACCGCTTTTTTCAAGTCAAATGATATGTCATTTTTCGAAGCACTATAAAGCATCACAAATTTAATTGCCCCAATCGCCACTTTTTCTTTAATATTTTCAATTTCATCTAAATTAAATTCTTCTGATTTTTTGATAACATTGGCAATTTCATTTTTTAATTCATCAATAAGCCATTCCGCTGTAATTACATCGCCGGTCCTTGATGACATCTTGCCTGTTGTAAGTTTAACTATTCCATAATCAACATGAACCTGTTTGCCAATAAGCTTCGGCAAAAGCATCTCAATCACTTTGAAGAGCACCTGAAAATATCCGCTTTGTTCATTGGCAACAATATGAACTTTTTTATCCATATCCGGACAAGCTTCATACTCTTTAAAAGCCAAACCAAGCTCTTTGCCTTCATAAGTCGCAGTATTATTTTTCGTTACAAAAACCCTGGTATGCAAACCATATTTCTCTCCTTCGAAAACTATGGCTCCTTCTGATTTTGTAAAAATTTTGCCTAAATTTTCTTCAACGATTTTCTTGCCATTTTGAAAAACTTCACTTTCAAAAAACAACCTATCAAATTTCTTTGTCCCAAGCTTTGCATAAATAATTTCAAAATAATCAAGGCTCCACTGCCTTGTCATTTTATATAATTTAATTAAATTTTGATTTTCCCCTATATATATATCTTTATTAATCTCAATAATTTCTGCTTTTGCTTTTTCATCATTTTCATAAGCCTTGCCTCCTATGGCATAGACCTTGCCCAAAAATTCGGCTCTCTTCTGCGCATCATTTAAATTTTCAGGAATGCCTTCTCTTTGTATGGCCCAAATACATTTAGCCACATGCGGACCAATATCTCCCTGATAATTTGCACGAAAAACTTCAGCACCATGTGATTCAAAAATTCTGACCAAAGATTCGCCCAAACAAATATTTCTTAAATGGCCAATATGAAAAGCCTTATGTGTATTGGGATGCGCAAATTCCACGAAAAACTTCTGTTTTTCTAATAATTTTGTCCCAATTAAATCATCTTTTGTCTTTAAAATATTTCCTAAAAATTCACTTAAACCTTTTTTAGAAAGTTTAAAATTTATAAATCCAGGCCCAGCTATTTCCACCTGCTCAAAATAAACTGACCACTTATCACTTGCCACTGACCATTTATCACTAATTTCATTTGCCACTTCCCTTGGATTTTTACCTAAATCTTTGGCAATTTTCATTGCAATATTACTGGAAAAATCTCCATGTAATTTATCTTTTGGCTCATCTAATTCAATTTCCCCTGAAAAATCAGGATAGATTTCCAAAACCGCTTTTTGTAATGAGTTTTTTATTAATTGAATCATATAATTTTTTATCTATAACAAAACTACAAAAAAAATCCCACTTTTAAAAGAACTTTAACTGATAAATCTCAATTCAAACAATGTTTTCTTGGATTGGTCAATATAATAATTCCCAATAAAATTAATTTTTATGTTATAATTATCTGATTTAACAAAATCATTTTACCTTTTAAACTTTATTTCTTCCAAAATGAAAAACACATACAAAAAAATATTGCCTATCTTTATAAGCTTAATTAGCTTATTTACTTTCATATATTCTGCTCCATTTGCTTATGGCGCTGACGCTGATATCACTCCTCCTAGCGATGTTGAAGGCATCAAAGCCATTGCTAATGATCAATCAGCAACTCTAACTTGGGATGCGGCCACTGATGATACTGGCGTAACTGGCTATCGCATTAATTATGGACTTGATTCTGTCACCAAAGACGGTGGTACTTATATGTATACCAAAGATGTTGATAATGTTTTAACTGCCACAGTTGATGAACTTGATAATAATGTTACCTATTATTTTTCCATCACTGCTTTGGATCAGGCTGGAAATGAAAGTGAATTTTACAGTATGGAAGTAAGCGCTACACCTTCCAGCGCCATGATAGATCAAGCCGCCACCACATCAACAGATAACCAAAATTCCGAAAACATTGATTCGCAAGATAATAACTCGTTAAATAACGAAGATACCACCGCCAGCACATCAACTAATGATGAACCCTCTGAAACGATAGCGCAGCCAGAAAATACTACTGACAACACTGTAGACACCGCTACTGCTCAAGATAATTCTACTACTAATTCGGAATCCCAAATTAGTAATGAGGCAAGTCAAACTAATACTGATAGCAACACTATCGAAGCTACAGTTACCACCACGCAACCAACCGAACAGTTATCAACTTTGCTAGCACCAATAATTGCTAATTTTGTGGCCAAAGTGGAAGAACAAAATAAAGTAAGAGTTAAATGGGATGTTACTCAGGGTGCCGACAATCTAAGTGATCAGGTTTTATATCAAAGTGAAGACGGCGGCAAACAATACGCCAAAGGTTTAAGCCTTGGTTCGAAAGTTAGAGAATATTTAATTGCCAATCTTATTCCAGGCAAAACCTATACCTTCAAATTAACAGCCAAAGATTTAACTGGTAAAGAAACCGAAGGCCTAGTCACTTCGATCACTTTACCAAAAACAGGCGCTGGACTTGCCGGTTTGATCGCGATTTCCTTCGGCATTGGCGGTCTTATTTCTAAAAAGAAAAAATAATCAGCCTTCAAAAAAACACAAAAACAAAAACGTTCTCTCAAAAGTCCCAACTAAAAACTAGTTGGGATTTTTGTAATTTAGACCAATATTTATCAATCAACGCAAGAGCAACTTGACATAAAATATTGTTATTGTGGGGCTTTAAGAATAAGAATTAACTAAATTAATTTTTAACTTAATAATAATTTTTGCATATGAAAAAATTACTTATTTATATGGCTCTTTTAAGTATTGTTATTGGTATATTTTTACCATTTTCGTTAGCAAAAACTCCAGAAAATACTCTTACAAGTGATTATATAGCGCATCGATTTGTAATGCCAGCTTCAAACGGCGATTATGATGGCACAGAAAGACCAATTATTATGTTTGCACCTGCAAATATTGACAGTAGCAAAGAATACCCATTAATTCTTTATTTTCATGGTTACAATTATAATTTAAATGCTGAAACAGATGTAAATGGTATTATCAATATGACTAGTAATCAAACCAGTAATTATATTAAAATACTTAATCAGGTTTTAATTAACGAACAAAAAAAGAGAGAAGAAGCGAAAGATTGGGTGGTGTTAATGATTGACGGCACTAATTGTTTAAATGGTACTTTTTTTATTGATTCAAGTTATACTGGTGCTTTGGGGCAATGGGCAGTTGAAGAAATACCAAATTATATAGAAAAAACATATGGAATAAAATTTTCTCAAAATCCATATAAACGTGCTCTTACAGGGCATTCTATGGGTGCTTATGCGGCCTTAAGATTATCACAAATCTATAGTCCTACAGTGGCTGAAAATGTTTCATACGGGATAGTTGCCGCTAATAATCCAGTTACTTCATGGATAGCTTCGAGCGGTTTGACGTTAAAAGTTGTAGCTGAAAATGAGCGTGATGACAAAGGCATGTTGGAATATAAATTTGATAATTCTGTTGTTAAAGATGAAGTAAGCACAGAAAATGGTCTTTATTCTTGGACAATTCCCAAATTAACTAATATTTTATTTGCCTTATCAGCCGTTATGGATAAAAATTCTATTAGGAATTATAATAAAGTTTCTAATACATATTCTGTTTGCAGTTCTGAGGATGAAAATATTGATTTTGTATTAAATCCTTACGGCATGATTAACCCAAAAGATCTTTTGGATTGGCTTGTTAATGATGTTTCAGATAATATTTTAAAAACTCCAGCCATTTGGAAAGATAGCTATATTTATTTTGATGGTCAGGCGGCTGGTTATGACGATGAATATAATTTGCAATATAATGCTAAATATTTGGATAATTTATTAAATCAAATTAATAAACAAACAAAAGATTTTGATATTAATTTCACGCCATCTTTTTATCCAAATAAAGAAGACAAAGATTTTTATACAGAAAAACTAGAAGACCGCAAACATACTCATTTTTATGAATTAACCTACCGCACCGAAAAAGCCTTTGATTTTATTGCGGAGAAGATGGGGGAATGATTTTATTTTCCACCTGAATCCTAAAAACATAGTGAGCAGTTACCCAAACCAAACTTTATATTTTTTCTTTTTTCCTTTATTCTAAATCTGCACCTACTCCTTTTCCTTTCAAAAAATGGAAAAATCAGTTTTAAAACAACACCTTACAGAACTGCTTTCTCAAATAAAAGAAGGAAAGGACTTTCTTTGACATCGATAAATTAAAAATTGAAAATGAAAAATTGAAAATGAAAATGGACGCTCCTGATTTTTGGAATAGTCCCGAAGAAGCGCAAAAAATTTCCAAAGAATTTGCAAATATTCAAAAACAGATTGAAATTTGGGAAATTTTGGAAAGCGACTCTCAAGCAAATTTAGAACTTTTAGATTTAGTTACAGAAAATTCAGCAGATTTTGCGGAAATTGAGCAAAATTTTGCAGTTTTAGAGAAAACCTTTGAAAAAGCATCTATTAATCTATATCTTAATGGCGAATTTGATCAAAATAATGCGATTTTAACCATTCACGCTGGAACTGGCGGAACTGAAGCTCAGGATTGGTCTTCCATGCTTTCCAGAATGTATTTGAGGTATGGAGAAATTCAAGATTTTAAAACAGAAATTTTGGATAAAAATGATGGAGAAGAGGCTGGAATTAAAAAAATTGCAATAAAATTCAATGGATCCTTTGCCTATGGATATTTAAAAAACGAAAGGGGAGTGCATAGGCTGGTTCGACTTTCTCCTTTTAACGCCAAACATTCGCGTGAAACATCTTTTGCACTAGTAGAAGTGATCCCTGAAGTTGAAAATGACAATTCTATAGAAATTGATCCAGGTGAAATAAAAATTGATACATTTCGATCTGGAGGAGCTGGCGGTCAGAATGTAAACAAAGTTGAATCTGCAATAAGAATCACACACCTTCCAACCGGAATAGTTGTTCAATGCCAGACGCAAAGAAGTCAATTACAAAACAAAGAGCAGGCCATGAATATGCTTAAAGGAAAACTTCTGCAAATCAAAGAGGAACAACAATTGGAATCAATCACCCAAATCAAAGGGGATGTTGTGAAGGGTTCCTGGGGCAACCAAATTCGCTCCTATGTCATGCAACCTTACCAAATGGTTAAAGACCACCGCACCGATTACGAAACCAGCCAAGTTAGCAAAATGCTTGATGGCGAACTAGTACAAGAATTTATAGAGGCAAAATTGAAAACTTCATCAAAAATTTGACATATTGTAAATAAATTTTATATATTAGTATCTTTATAAAAAATACTAATTTTTTTGTTATGGTCACAACAGATGCTGTAACGAATTTAAGTGCAATCACAGAACAATTGACTGGATTAGCTCAAAGTTCAGAAGATTTAGAAATTTTTTTAAAAGGATTGCTAAAAATAATTGCTCAACAAAAAAATTCACGTCAAAAAATAGCAAGTTTATTAACAATGTTTGCAATTGGAGATACTCCGCATTTAATACAGGAAAGTATTGAATGTTTAGCTCAACCATTCCGTCAAAAATTCTTAACAAATGCTCAAGCACGAATGAAATCTCAAAACCAGAGAAATCAAGTCCCATTGGAATTAAATGAGCAAGAAAGAGAGAATTTAGAGGAATTAAAAGAGGTTTTAAAAAATTTAAGACAAAAACAAGCAGGCATTAGTCCAAATGCTAGTCCTTCTCATGGTACAGATATGGCTTATGATCTTGCTATGCTAACTCAAACTGTTGAACACATGATTCAATCAGCAGAAATCTTATCGGGGGGATATAATTTTAAAGAAGGTCGGGACTGGCAAACAGAAATAGCAAAATATGAATTTGAATGTAAAACAGCGGAACAAGCTGTAGCGGGAATTGAAACAAATTCCAAAATTTGTTTAAACTCTAATGCTACAGGCCCAATTGTCACTGCCAAAGCATTAGTAAAACGTGTAAATGATGAATTAGTTGATTCAAAAAAAACATTAGACCAGAAAGTTAAAGGTTTGGAACTTTCACATTTTGCGGTTACTAGTGCTTTATTAAGTTGTGGAGCATGTACGCCATCTGATGAGTTATTAAAGCAAGCTAATTTGACGGTAGAGGAATATCAGGCTTATTTAAGGCATATTCCTTTTTTTAGGACTCGTCATTGTTCCCGAAAAAATCCTACTGATGTTGTTTATAATCCGCTGTACCAACAAGCACTGGCTATTGAAAATGGCGAATATAAATTTAATACAGCCATTATTCAAATACCACCGCCAGTTAATGGCATAATTAATTTAGGATTTGATGTTGGTGTTACAATTGCAATGATAAAAGGCATGTTAAAAACTGGCGGTAGAATTATATTTGAAGTTAATCCTGCTCTGCCTTATATGCCAGGTCCAGAAATAAATTTAAAGGAATTAAGACAAAATAATTTAAAAGTATGTTTTGTCCAAGGAAGAAGTGATCTTAAGGCTACTCCAAATGGAGATTCTAAAAAGGTTAAACAAGCTGAGAGTGGGACTTTAGAAAATGAAAAACAATTAGAGACATCGAAAACAGATCAAATAAATCAAAAAATTGTCGAAAATCTAGCTACTTTAATTCAAAGTGGGGACACTGTGCAAATGGGGATTGGTGCTATTCCTACTTTATTAATGGAATCTTTAAAAAAAAATGGAATTGATGTGAATATACATTCTGAAGTATTAGCAGATGGAATTTGTGCTTATTTTGATGATTCAACTGAGCAAGGGCGCACAAATATTGAATGCTTTATCCAAAAAGGCAGAAAAATTACTGTTGGAATTGTTGTTGGTAGTCAAAAATTAATCAATTTTATGGCAAAATATCCTCAATTATTTTATGTTGACGCTACTGTTAACGTAAATAACCCAACAAAAATAGCTAAAATAGACAATATGAAAGCTATAAATATGGGCTTAACAGTTACAATTGGAGGACAGGTCACGGCTTTTACTGTAAATGGTCGACCTTTAAGTGGTCCGGGAGGACAAAGTAATTTTGCTGAAGGGGCTAATGCAAGTTATGGTCGTATGTTAGAAGAAGGTAAGGAATCAAGATCCGGATCAATAGTAACCGTTAAATCAACATTACAAGAATATGTTTTGTGTAATAAGGATGAAAATGGCAACCCAATTATGCCAAATAATAATAATCTGCATGCTGTGCCAAATGGATGGGATTCAAACAATTTATATTTTTGGCCAAAACAAACACCTGTAAAAGATGAAGCTGGACATTATTGGGCGAAATTTTTAGTATCAAAAATAGCGACTGGAGTGCAAAATGAAGGAGTAACTCAAACACTTGGACAGGTCAGGCATGTAGCAACAGAATGGGGTACGTCAAAAGATTTATTAAACACAGAAGGATTAAATCAAAGAATTGCAGAAACAATTAAACTTGCTCATCCTGTATTTCGCCTTAGATTATTAAAAGAGGCAAGAAACCAATCATATTTAACAAATTTAAATCCTAACCAAGATTTTCAATATATTATAGATATACTTGATAGTTTAGATGGTATTTCAGAAGATATAACAGATGAAATGAAAACTTCATTAATAAATGATTTAAGTAATTTTCAAGCAGAAATTACTAGTTTTAATTTGGAAATTAGTAAAAAAGACATTTTAAATTCTACATTAGAAAATAAAATAAAAAACTTGGGAGGATTTGAAGTTTAATTTAAACTTGCTTGCCCGCTAAGAATCATTTTGCTAAACTGCGCAAGAAAAAGATAATTTTTTGAAAAATTGAGCAAACCATCATTAACAAAACCTAAGAAAGTACTTATTCTTGGCTCCGGCGCTTTAAAAATCGGAGAAGCTGGAGAATTTGATTATTCTGGTTCGCAGGCGATAAAAGCTTTGAAAGAAGAAGGTGTCAAGGTGATATTGATCAATCCAAACATCGCCACCAATCAAACCAGTAAAGGTTTGGCCGATAAAATCTATTTTTTACCGATCAATGCGGAATTTGTAGAAAAAGTGATTGCCAAAGAAAAACCAGATGGCTTGCTTTTGAGTTTTGGTGGACAGTCAGCCTTAAATTGTGGCGTGGAACTTTATGACCAAGGACTTTTAAAAAAACATAAATTAAAGGTTTTAGGAACTTCTATAGAAACTATTAAATTAACTGAAGATCGCGAACTTTTTAATAAAGAACTAAATAAAATCGGCATTAATGTTCCCAAAAGCATTCCCTGCGTAGACAAAAAATCAGCACTTAAAGCCGCGGAAAAAATCGGTTATCCGGTAATTATCAGAGCAGCTTTTGCCCTTGGCGGCAAAGGTTCTGGCTGTGCTAACAACAAAAAAGAATTAGATAAATTACTAGACAGCGCTTTTGCCTTCAGCCCGCAAGTTTTGGTTGAAGAAAATTTAAGTGGCTGGAAAGAAATCGAATATGAAGTTATCCGAGATTCTTCAGATAATTGTGTAACTGTTTGCAATATGGAAAATTTTGATCCGCTTGGGATTCATACTGGTGAAAGTATTGTTATTGCTCCTTCCCAAACCTTGAACAATCACGAATATCATAAATTAAGAGAAATCGGCATTAAGGTCATCAGACATTTCCAAATTGTGGGCGAGTGTAATATTCAATACGCTCTTGACCCAAAATCAGATAACTATCGCGTGATTGAAGTCAATGCCAGGCTATCACGCTCATCAGCCTTAGCTTCCAAGGCTACCGGTTATCCTTTAGCCTATATCGCCGCCAAATTAGCTTTGGGCTACAAATTAACTGAAATCAAAAACTCCATTACCAAATGTACATCTGCTTGTTTTGAGCCGGCGCTTGATTATGTAGCTTTGAAAATCCCGCGCTGGGATCTGGATAAATTCCGTAAAGTTTCCAAGCAAATTTCCACGGAAATGAAATCCGTAGGGGAAATTATGGCTTTAGGTCGCAGTTTTGAAGAGGTGATCCAAAAAGGTTTGCGTATGCTTCAAATTGGTTTCCACGGCCTGGTGGCTAATGAGATTTTGAATATTGATAGTAAAAATTTAGAAAATGAAATCAAAAAACCGACTCCCAAGCGCATTATTGCCGTCGCTCAAGCCCTGCAAAATAACTGGAGCGTAGAAAAGATAAACCAATTATCAGGCATTGACTGCTGGTTTTTATATAAATTGAAAAACATAATTGAAACAGAACGGGAACTAGCAAACTATAAAAATAAAAAATCAGCTGTAAATAAAAGTTTATTACTGCGAGCCAAAAAACAGGGATTTTCTGACCGGCAAATCGGTAGTATCTTGGGCCAGGCAGAAAATGAAATCAGGACAATGAGAAAAAAATTTGACCTTATTCCATACGTTAAACAAATTGATACTCTGGCAGCCGAATATCCAGCCAGTACAAATTATTTGTATTTGACTTATCACGCAACTAAAGACGATATCAGCTTTAAATCCAAGAAAAAAAAGGCGATTGTGTTGGGATCAGGACCATACTGTATTGGTTCTTCGGTAGAATTTGATTTATGTTGCGTCAATTGTGTCAAAACTTTGCAAAAAGAAAATTTTGAAACCATCATGATCAATTATAACCCTGAAACCGTATCTACTGATTATGATATTTGCGATAAACTGTATTTTGATGAATTATCGCTGGAAAGGGTTTTGGATATTTACGAAAAAGAAAATCCTTACAGCGTGGTGGTTTCCATGGGCGGACAAATCCCCAATAATTTAGTAATGAAACTTTACAAAGAAAAAGTAAAAATTTTTGGCACCGACCCCAAAAACATTCACAAAGCTGAAAGTCGCAATTTGTTTTCCAAACTGCTCGATAATTTAAATATTGATCAGCCAGAGTGGAAAGGATTTTCGGATATCAAACAGGCTTTTAATTTCGCCAAAAAAGTGGGCTATCCAGTTTTGGTTCGACCTTCCTATGTTTTATCCGGAGCGGCCATGAGCGTGGCTCAAAATGAAGCAGATTTACAAAATTATCTGATGAAAGCCGCTAAAATTTCCACAGAAGCACCGGTCGTTATCAGCAAATTTTTGTTAAACGCCAAAGAAATTGAATTTGACGGCGTAGCCTACAAAGGCGAACTCATCATTTATACCATCGGTGAACATGTAGAAAATGCCGGCGTTCATTCCGGAGACGCCACAATTATTATGCCGCCGCAAAAAATTTATCTGGAAACTATCCGCCGCATTAAACAGATCGCCAAAAAAATCGCCAAAGGCCTCGAAATCACCGGCCCTTTCAATATTCAATTAATTGCCAAAAACAACGACATCAAGGTCATTGAGTGTAATCTTCGCGCTTCTCGAAGTTTTCCTTTCTCATCCAAGGTTACTGGACATGATTTGATTGATATTGCTACCAAAGCTTTTTTAGGGAAAGTAAAGCCCAAAACTTACCGGAAAGAACATTATCAAACTCTGGACCTCGACCATGTAGCAGTCAAAGCTCCCCAATTCTCATTTTCCCGACTGAAAGGTGCAGATCCGGTCTTGGGCGTGGAAATGGCATCGACAGGCGAAGTAGCCTGTTTCGGCGATAATCTGGAAGAGGCCTTCCTTAAAGCCATGATTTCTGTAGGTTTCAAAATCCCTCGGCAAAGCATTTTACTTTCTATCGGCAAATTAGAAGATAAAGCGGATTTCATTAATAGTGCTAAAACTTTAACTGATATGGGATTTAAACTTTACGCCACCAAAGGCACTCATGAACTTCTCAATCAATCAAACATCAAAACTACTCTTGTTTATAAAGCTCAAGAAAAACAATCCCCTAATTTACTTAAATATTTGCAACAAAAAAAATTTGATTTAGTAATTAATGTGCCGCGCAATTATTCGCATGAAGAAGTCACGGCCGGCTATTTAATTCGTCGTGCCGCCATAGACCTTAATATCCCGCTTATCACCAATCTGCAGGTCGCCAAATTAATTGTCAAAACCTTAAAATTACTTACCCCAGCCGACATCAAAATTAAATCATGGGACGAGTATGTATAAGAAATATTATTATTTTTCATCGCTAAAAATTTAATTTTCCTATAAAATAAAAGCGCTTTTAGATATTAAATTTATATTTTGAAATTATTTTCCGATTGGCTAAGCGAAAAAATCAGCTTAAAACCAAAAAATCACCAAACACAACCAGCGCAAAATACGCAAAAAAAACCGATCTTAAAAATCTTTTCCAATCCAAATACAGGATCTAACGGATTTGATGATCATAAAAAATTTAGAAACTTCCCGAAAAATAAAAAAAATCGCCCTTTCAAAAATTCAAATGCTAATTTTAAACAACCAAATAAGTCTTTTGAAAGGTCTTTTAAAAAAAATAATAGCTTTGAAAAACCTGAAAAAAACAATTCTAAATTCAATCCCAAATCAAACCCCAAGCAAAATTTAAAATTTTCCCCCAATCCCCGTGGTTTAATCGGATTTGATAGCTCCAGGCCTTTTTATCAGGGCCCCAGCAAAAATGAACCTCCCAAATTAAGAATTTCTCCGGTTGGTGGCACTAATGAAGTGGGACAAAATTGTATGCTAGTGGAATACGGACAGGACATGATTTTGATTGATTTAGGCTTGGCTTTTCCTGGCCGGGACTCTCTAGGCGTTAATTATTTTATACCTGACCTTGAATATGTTTATAAACATGCGCAAAATTTAAAAGGAATCGTTATCACCCACGGCCATCTTGATCACATCGGTGCTATTCCTTATGTGATTGAAAAACTAGGCCTGCCTCCAATTTACGCTACCAAACTCACTGCCGGCCTGATCAAAAACCGCTTGGAAGAATTTAAACTAAATAAACTAGTCAATGTCCAAACCTTCAACCCCATGGAAACTTTGGTGTTTGGCGGAATAAAAGTGGGTTTCTTCCGGGTAGCTCACAGCATACCAGATAGCGTTGGTGTTTATGTCAAAACTGATACTGGCAGTTTCGTGCATTCAGGAGACTTCAAATTTTGTGATGAATCTTCTGATGGCATTCCCCAAGATTTAGAAAAAATGAGAAAATTAGGAGAAAAAAATATTGATTTACTTCTTTCCGACAGCACCAATACCATGAAACCAGGTAAAAGCATTCCTGACAAAATAATTGCGGAAAATTTAGACAAAATTATCAGCCAATGCCAGCACCGTATCATTGTCGCCACTTTTTCTTCACAATTAGGCCGAATGCAGGAATTATTAAATTCAGCCATCAAACATCATAAAACTGTCTTTGTCAGCGGCCGAAGCATAGAAACCAATTTAAGAATCGCTAAAGATTTAGGTTATATCAAATATCCCGAAGGTCTGATTAAAGACTCTAAGGAAGCCAAAAACACCCCCCTGTCCTCATCCATGATTATCTGCACTGGCAGTCAAGGTGAAACGCAGGCTTCCATAATTAAAATGATCAAAGAAGAACATGAATATTTTAAAATTTTAGCAACTGACACGGTCATTTTTTCCTCTTCACCAATCCCAGGTAATGAAGTTGAGGTACACAATATGATTGATAATTTAAGTCGACTTGGCGCCAAAATTATTCATAGTAACATCATCCCTGTCCACACTTCCGGCCATGCTTATGTCGAAGAATGCAAAGAGCTGATCAGGCTTATTAAGCCCAAACATTTCGCCCCAATTCACGGCAATCATTTCATGCGTTCCTCGCATCGAGACATTGCCATGTCTGAAGGCATAGACAAAAACAATATATTCTTAATAGATAACGGCGATATTTTGGAAATTCATAACAGCCATATTAACAGATTAAAAGAAAGATTACCAGCAAGATATGTGATTGTGGACGGTAATTCCAAGGGGGTAGATGGATCAATTGTTTTAAAAGACAGAAAAATCTTAAGCGAAGGCGGAGTCTTGGTGGTTCATATCAAAATTTATAAAAATAAAAAATTATTCAAAACTCCTTTCTTATATTCCAAAGGGCTTTTTTATGATAACGAAATCAGCACCTTTGAACCAAAAATTATCGAAAATTTCATGAAAAATTTTAACGAATTTACCACCAAAAACCCCAAATCCGACCTTGGAGAATTAAAATACTACATCGCCAGAACTTTAACTAACTTCATCAGCAGAAAACTTGACCGCGCTCCACTTGTTATGCCGATTATTGAGGTGGTAAGATAGATAATTTTAAATAATCATCAAATCAGATTCCTACATAATTTTTGTAAAATCAAGCTATTACTATATCTGCCAAATCTAAGTCTATTGATAATATTATAAATTAATACTCTTTGCTCTTGATCAGATAAAGTTTGGTCCTGGCATTTAGCTTTAAATTCTTCAACAACATTTCTTCTAAAATCACTTAATATTCTTAAATCAATTTCAGCTTGTGACTCATTTGTATCTTCGCTCACAATTTTACCAGAATTATTATTAGCGACAATAAATTTAGGAGCGACAACCACAGCCCTAAATTGTTCAGGGGTTGGCAAATTATAATCTTCTAAATAAGTAAGTCTCGGAATACATATGTTCCCTTGTAAATCCGGAATTAATCGCCACTCTATTAGGCCAATAGGAAATAATTTAGAAGGCGGACGCATAGTGGTGGCAATAAATCCCTTACCGGCTCTAAAACTAATTCCATGTACGCATCCTATTTGAATATTATCAATGTCACGTTCTGCTGTCTCAGCGATCACTGCATTACCTAACGTTAAAGCGCCTTTAGGTTTTTCACCAATTACACATGCTTTTCTTAAAGCCCTTTCCATATCTGAATCAAAACATCCACCTTTCTGCTCTTTTGCATAATTTTTTAATTTACTAATCAAATCGTCAACTGCTGTATCTTCAATGCCAGTTGAAAGTCTGGAAATTCTATCAAGAATTAAATTATCTGCCTTTAATAATTTATATAAAAAACTAAGGGCTCTTCTTGTGGTGCGAAAAGCAATGGAAACAGGTGAAATTTCCCCTAATATCCTACTATGCATTTTTAACAAATCCACTCCATCATGTTCGCCATCTTGATAATCAACTAAATCTGTAGGTCCATAAAAAGCCACTTCTTTTTTGAACTGATAATTTTGTATAGTTTTTAATAACAATTCAACTACCGAAAATGGCATGTGCTGGCCATTCCCACTAAAAGCTCCGGCAAAACAATTCTTTACACAAGGTCCCGTGCAATGAGTGCTTGGTTCTATTGCAAAAACGTGTTGTAAAATTATCGCTAAAAGATCTGGATGGAATCGTTCAAGATATTGTTTATAATCATCAAAAGTCACAAGTTCTCCAGAATGAAAAGTCCCAAATCCTAGTTCAGCAGTAACGGCTCGAACAACTTGTATTCTTGTTTGTACAATCGATTCAATACTGGGTCTATAATATCTTGCATCATACAAAGCTGGCTTTATATCACTAAAAGATAAATTTAGAATATTATGGTTTAACTGAAGATGCCCAGATAAATCAATGAACTCATATCTTTCCGTAAAGGCATCAGGCGAATAAGCCAACCCTTGCCTATACTCTGGCCTAAACCGTCCTAATTCATCAAATTCACGAAGACCCATCGCTAATGAAAAAGATAACACTCTTCTCACTTCCGCCGATAAAGGTCCAATTCCTTCCTGTTGATTAATAGCATTTAAATAGCTTATTGCTGTTCCAAAATTTTCCCGTTGAATTGTCGGATCAAATTCTCCAAGATATGGCATAGACCGCAATACGTTATTCATGGTTTTAAATTTTACAGATTGACATGCTATCATGTTTTTTGAATTTGTCAAACAGCATTTTATTCTTAATTTCAGCGTTTTCATGATTTGGCAAGGATATTTATAACAAATTTAATTTTTTCATTGCTAATCTTGTGCATATCTTTTTATGCAACAAGAACAAAATAGAAAATTTTTCCCACAAAACTAATAATTACAATTAAACTTACTCTATCTCAAAAACTGCTTTTTCAGCGAGTTTTCCACAGAAACCGCACTGAATCATTTTTGTCATCTTGAGTGTTTTTTTTGTTCACTTTATTCAGCCATAGAAATACTTTTTAAGAAGTTTAGTTTGAATTTTTTTTGTCTATATTCACGCAAACATTATCTTCTCTCTGTGGAAAAGTTTTTCTTTATAATAAAGACTTTTTATGAATACTTTTTTTGTCTATCTTGTGTCAAAATCCTGTCTACTAAAAAGAAATTTACAAGTCATTAACGTAAAACAACAAAGCACCACTTTTTTTCTATTTCACAAGTCCCTATAACTACTACTAATTTTTAAAATTTAATTTATTAATTTATTTCTAGATATTTAATTATTGATTTTTTTAAAATTTAAGCTTTTTTTTAAACAAAACTTATAATACACTAACACTTGAATTTAATTTAAATTAAAATTTTTATGAAGTTTAAATGTCAGCAAAAAATATTTTTTGCTAGTTTACAGAATGTTAATAGGGCAATACAACTAAACAACACCTTGCCAATTTTAAATAACGTAATGATTAAAGCGGAAAACGGCAAAGTTACTTTAAGTGGTACAAATTTGGAAATAGCCATTCAGTCTAGTTTTGAAGCAAAAATAGAAAACGAGGGCGGATTTACAGTACCGGTGAAAATTTTGTCATCTTACATTGGGTTACTAAAAGATGCCGATTTATCAGTTCAGCTAGAAGCCAGTGGAGTTTTGGTTTTGTCACAAGGTATTTCTGAAACCAAGATTAAAGGCATAGCGGTAGATGAATTTCCGATTATCCCGAAAATTGAAAAAGATACCGAAGTTGATATTAAGGCTAATGATTTAAAACTTTTGATTTCTCAGATAGTTTTTGCCGCTAGTAATAACCAAGCAAGGCCAATTTTGACTGGTGTGCTTTTTGAAAAAGAAGGAGATGAAATAAAATTAGCCGCAACTGATAGTTATAGATTATCAGAAAGAAAGTTAAAATTAAAAAATTCAGACAAGGAAAATATTAAGTCAGTCATCCCAGCCAAAACTTTATTAGAATTATCAAAAATTATTAGCGGCGAAGAAAAGGCAAAAATTTATTTTGCCAAAAATCAAGTGGTGTTTGAGTGGGAAAATGTTAAATTAATTTCTAAACTGATAGAGGGCGCTTTTCCTGACTATAGCCCAATTATTCCTAAAGGGTTTAATGTAAAAGTTGACATAGATAAAGCTGATTTACTAATTGCCCTTAGAAAACTTTCTATTTTTGCGGTGGAAAAGAATGGCAGCATTAATATGAGCACCACCAATGATAACACTCTTCATTTATTTACAGAAAAGACTCTTTCCGGTGAGTCGAAGGAGGATTTACCAGCCAATATTGATGGGCAAAACACTAAAGTTTTTATTAACGCTAATTATTTAATTGACGTTTTAAATAATATAGAAACAGCCAAGGTTCAGATTGAAATGGGAGAAAAACTTACCCCGGTGGCAATAAAACCCTTGAATAAAGAAGGATATATAAATATAATTATGCCGCTTAGATAAGCCATAGGTTTTTATTGACGAAGGAAACCAGTTAAAACTTATTTTACGGAAAGTTTTTTAGATTTTGAAATTTAATTACTACAAATAATGATATAGTTTTTGACTATAGGTTTTGCTTAGTGTTTTGCGAATTGTGTTGCGAAAAATGTTCCAAAATTTCAAATTTTTAATTCTCGGGACAGAAATTTTATTCTTAACAAACAAGTAATTGTCAAAAGATCTTACAGAATTGATTAATTTTTTTCCAAAAGCGGAAAGCGAGGTGGCTAAAATTTTTTCTGAGAATCAAAAAATAAGCATTTCCGGGGCGGCCAACGCTTCGGTAAAAGCTTTTTTACTATCAGGACTACTTAGAAAATATCAAGGCAATATTTTTTGGGTGGCCAGTGCTGAAACGGAAAGAGAAATTCTTTTTCCTAATTTGCAGAAGTGGACTGATAAGCCGATATTAAATAGTTTTTGCGAGTCCGGTAACGAAGTTCAAAAAAAGACGCAACTGGTAAATTTTGCGGCGCAGATTTTGAATCAAGAAAAAAGCCGCTTTTTTGTTTTGACCTACGAGGATTTGTTGCGGCCATTTCCCAACAAAAGCGCCTTAACCGGTAAGAAGCTGGTGTTGACGGAAAAAGAAGAATTTGACGCTCTTAAACTTTGTCAGTTTTTAATTTCTTTGGGTTACCGGGTGTCTCAGCATCCGGAAATCAGTCAGGGTGAATATTATAAAAAAGGCGAAATTATGCATCTTGCACCCATTGGATATGACCAAATTTTTATGTTGGATTTAGTTTATGATAAAATTGAAAATATTTTTGTTTTGGATGAAAAACAGCAAGCTACCAGTGCGAAAATAAAAAGCATTGACGTCTTGCCGATTAATGTTGAACTTAAAAAACAAGGATTTATGGATTATATTGAAAATCGCGATTTATTTGTTGAGGATGAATGGGAGGTGTTGGATGAACACGAAGAAGAGGTGGAATTGTTTTTGAAAAATCTTAATCCTGAAAGTAGAAAAATTACCATTACGCCATTTATGGAGGACGATGCAAACCATTATCATCTCCATACTTTTTCTTTGCTTAAATATCAAAATTTGCTTGATTTAGCGGCTGACCTTAAAGAAAAAATATCATCAGGCTGGAAAGTCTTTATCGCGACCAAACACTCTGATTATTTAGAAAAGTTATTTAAAGATCAAAATATTCCTTATTTAGTCGATGAAGCTTTTGATTTTGACGTGCCAAATGGACAGTTGCGATTACAGACTATTGATAAAGATGATTTTTTTGTGGAGTCTTTTCAAAATCCTCGACTAAAATTGACAGTGATTACTGATAAGAATTTATTGGGCATTAAAGAGGAAAATAAAGAAAAGAAAAAAAACGACAAAAACGTGTATTTGGATTTTTTAACCAGCTTAAAAAGGAATGATTATGTGGTGCATGTTGATCATGGCATTGGTATTTTTCAAGGCATTGAGAAGCGGACAATTGATAATGTGACCAGAGAGTATCTTAAGGTTGCTTATGCGGAGGGCGATAAATTGTATGTGCCTATTGATCAGGCGGAAAAAGTTAATAAATACATTGGAGCAGCTGATCAGGAGCCAAGGTTGACTAGACTTGGCTCAATCGAGTGGAAAAATTTGGTGAGTAAGGTGAAGAAAGAAACGCAGGAGGTAGCTAGAGAATTACTCGATCTTTATGCAAAGCGTGAACAGGCCAAGGGACATGCTTTTACCAAAGATAATGAATTGCAACAGAAATTTGAGGAAACTTTTCCTTACACGGAAACTCCGGGTCAAATTAAAGCAATTTTAGATGTGAAAAAAGACATGGAACAGGATAAGCCAATGGATCGTTTGATTTGTGGAGACGTGGGATTTGGTAAAACCGAGGTGGCCATCAGGGCGGCATTTAAGGCTGTTCAGGGTGGCAGGCAGGTAGCTTTTATTTCGCCAATTACCATTTTAGCTGATCAGCATTATAAATTTTTCTGTTCCAGAATGAATCAATTTGGCGTTAGAGTGGAGATGTTAAGTCGTTTTAGAAGCCAAAAAGAACAAGAAGAGGTGTTAAAAAAACTAAAAAAGGGATTAGTCGATGTTGTCATTGGGACGCATCGACTGTTGCAAAAAGATATAGAGTTTAGCAATTTGGGCCTGGTAATGATTGATGAAGAACAGCGTTTTGGGGTGAAACAAAAAGAGGTTTTGAAAAAAATGCGTGCTGAAGTGGATATTTTAACATTAACCGCTACGCCAATCCCTAGAACACTTAATATCAGTTTAAATGGGTTAAGGGATATCACCACCATCACCACTCCACCGCCAGGCAGATTGCCTATTATTACCGAAGTGCGTCGCTTCTCTAATGGTTTAATTTCTGAAGCAATTAATCGCGAATTAGCTAGGGGAGGGCAGGTGTATTTTTTACATAATCGAGTGCAAACCATAGAAAGTGCAGCTCATAAATTGCGAAGCTTATTGCCCAACGCCAGAATCGTGGTCACTCATGGTAAACTTAAGCCGGAACTACTGGAAAAGAACATTTTGGACTTCAAAGAAGGGCGTTATGATATTTTGGTTAGTTCCATGATTATTGAAAATGGTATTGATTTACCTAACGCTAATACGCTGATAGTTAGTGACGCGGAAAGATTTGGTTTGGCTCAGCTTTATCAGCTTCGTGGTCGAGTAGGTAGAAGTCGTAAACAGGCTTATGCTTATTTTTTATATCACGCGCAAAGATTAAAAGTTGATGCCAAAAAAAGACTAAGAGCTCTGGTAGAAGCAACTGAACTTGGCAGTGGCTTTCAAATTGCCATGAAAGACTTAGAAATTAGGGGTGCAGGAGAAATTTTGGGAGTGCACCAGCATGGTACTTTAAATGTGGTTGGAGTTAGCCATTTCGTAAGATTGCTAAATCAAGCGGTAGAAGATTTGAAGCAAGGCGTATGCGCAGAATCATCTGAAGTGGAAGACGTAACTATTGAGTTGCCAGTGCCGGCTTTTATTCCTGATTTATACATTCCAAATACCAAAGAAAAAATTGCCGTATATCAAAGACTGTCATCGGCTGATAGTAAAGAATATTTGGAAGAATTACGAGCTGATCTGATTGAGGATTACGGGCGTTATCCTATGGAAGTGGCAAATTTATTTAAAGTGCTTGAACTCAAAATGTTGGCTAAAAAAGCACACATATCTTTAATTAAGGCGGAAAACTTACATGATAAGAAAAACAGTCAAATTGTGCTTTTTATGACCGATAAGGTTAAGCCAGAAAATATCATGAATATGATTGATATTAATAGTAAATGGCAAATTACTAGTAATAAATTACGCATTAAATCGCCTGATCTTGGCTTAAACTGGATTGAGGGCTTAGAAATGTCTCTGGAAAGATTGGGCTGTACATTTGAAGCAGGGAAATAAATTTTAAAAGAAGATTATTAGTTTTATGATAAATTTAATTTTTACCAATACTATCAAGCAAAAAATTTCTGAAAGGATGTTTAAAGGTTTAATAAAAAAAACGGAAAAAGCGTTGAAATTCAAAAAAAATGTTAATTTAGGGCTAATCTTGGTAAATGATCAGGAAATCAAAAAAATTAATAAAATTTACCGAAACAAAAATCAGGCTACTGATGTTATTTCCTTTGCTTTTAACGAGTCTGAAAAAAACCCAAAAGAAAACTATTTAGGGGAAATTTTTATTTCATTTGATACCGCCAAAAAACAAGCTCAGGATTTAAATCATAGCTTGGAATATGAACTAAAGTTTTTATTTACTCATGGACTTTTACATATTTTTGGCTATGATCATCATACGGATAAGGAGGAAAATGAGATGAACAGTGTTGCGGATAAAATTTTGAAATAAGAAATTTAAGTGCTAGGATGAAAAAAGGATGTAGTGAGCAGTCAGAAGTCAGTAGTCAGTAGTGAGTAGTCAGTTAGCTACAGTCTTACGGACTACCGATTACTGATTACAAATTTTTTATATGATCTTTGGTCTTACCGGTTCCATGGGTTGCGGTAAAGGTGAAATCGTCAAGCTTTTGCAGGCCAAAGGTTTTGATTATGTGACTTTGTCTTCTATGGTGCGAACCGAAGCCAAACAACGGGGAATTGAAGAAACAAGAGAAAATTTAATGATGGTGGGAAATGGTATGAGAAAAATAGGCGGAGCGGGAATTTTGGCAAAAAAAGCTTTACAGATGATTAAAGATTCAGCCAATCAAAATTGGGTAGTGGATGGCATACGCAATCCTGTGGAAATTTTGGAACTTAGGAAACAAAAAGACACTTTGATTGTGGCCATTGAAGTAGACAAAAATTTACTGGTAAAAAGAATTTTAAGCCGTGCTAGAGCTAATGATCCTGTTAGCAAAGAGGAAGTTTTAAAAAAAATTGATAGGGAACTTGGCTTAAATGAACCGGAAGACGGACAACAGGTGGCGAAATGTATAAAAATGGCTGATATTGTGGTAAGTAATAATGGAACGCTGGAGGAATTTAAAAATAGTTTTTTGAGAAGCGTGAAAGTGTGAAGGAGGAAGTCGCTAAAGGTCAAAATAACAATTTTCTTAATTTAAAATTTATTTCCATGTCTACAAAAAAAATTAAAGATACAAGGCCATCCAAAGATCAATACTACCTTGATTTAGCTAAAAGCGTGTGTAGCCGTGGTACCTGTTTGAAAGTTGAAATTGGAGCTGTAATTATTCGTGACGATCAGGTGGTGGCTACCGGTTATGTTGGTGCGCCAAGAGGGACAAAAAGTTCAATTGAACATGGTTTCTGTTTGAGAAAAAAATTAGGGATTCCATCGGGACATCGATATGAAATGTGTAGATCTGTTCATGCGGAACAAAATGCAATAATTAATGCGGCTCGGGCCGGGGTAAGTTTGTTAGGCGGCGACATGTATATTTATGGAAGAATAAAAGATGAGAATGGAAAAGTTACCGAGCAGATGATTGATGCTTTCCCCTGTTTTATATGTAAAAAAATGCTATTAAATTGCGGACTTGATCGTGTAATTTGTTCGCTTAAAAATGGCAAATATAAAATTTTTAAAATTTCTGATTTTGCCAAAGAATGGGGTGAACATGATATTATTGATGATAAGTTTCAGTATGGGACAAAAATTGTGGTAAAATAGATTATAGCATAAACAAATTGACTTAAATTTAAAGCTTACATATACTCTTTTTTGCCGGGGTGTAGCACAGTTGGCTAGTGCGCGCGGTTTGGGACCGTGAGGTCGAAGGTTCAAGTCCTTTCACCCCGACCATTTAGTATCAAGATAATTTGAGGGTTTTTATCATTTCCTTGTGAATTTTACCGTTTGTAGCTAAAATTTTACCTAAATTTAAATCAAATTTTGATCCGTCGAAATTTGTAACGTTGCCTCCAGCTTCTTGGATGATTAAACTTCCAGCCGCAACATCCCACGGACATAAGTCGTATTCCCAAAATCCGTCAAACCATCCGGCTGCCACAAAACACAAATCCAGGGCTGCCGCTCCCATTCTGCGCAGAGCTTTAGCGTTTTTGGAGAGGCGGGCAAATAGCTGCAGGTTTTCTTCAAGATGTGTTTCGTTTGAAGGAATGAAGCCTGTAGACATCATAGAATTTTTGACGGTTTTTGTTTCAGAAACATGCATTTTTTTGGCATTTTTTTGTACATTTTTAATAGTTTTTAATGGTTTATTTTTATCCCAAGCTAAGTAAGCTCCAGAGCCTTTTTCTGCAAAAAACATCTGATTTAGGATGGGATTGTATACTATGCCAATTATCATTTTTTGAGCTTTTTCTAACCCAATCGAAACCGCAAAAAATGGTATATTTTTTGTAAAATTTGCTGTTCCATCAAGAGGATCAATAATCCAGCGGTAAGAGGAGCTTTGAGTTTTTGGCTGTGAGTTTGGAGTGCTTTCTTCGCCAAGAATGCGATGATTAGGGAAATTTTCTTTAATTAGTTTTTCAATCAAAACTTCACTTTCCTTGTCAGCCTGAGTTACCATATCTCTATATGATGATTTGGTTTGGATTTTAAGATCAGTTCCGTAGTATTTTTGCAGAATCTTACCGGCCTGAAGGGCGAGGTTGATGGTGAAATTGAGAAAATTCATTTTTCTAAATTAGCGACTCATTTAAAAGTTTAATAGAAAACTTCAGTAAAAAAAACACTAATTTAAATTTTTATAAACCTGATTCAGTTAGCAAACCCTGAATTTCCGGTATTTGTAGTTCCTCAGGCGATAATATTGTTATTTCGCTTTTATCATTGTTGATTATAACTAAACCGCGCTCATCTTTTTTGAGGTTTTTTGTTGTCGATAAATCAATTGATAAATATTTTTCTCCCGCCACAAATTCAATTAATTTTTTTACCTGTTCAAAAGTTTTTTGCTTTAACGCTTCTGATTTAGATTGTAATTCTTTTTTAGCTTGTGCTAAATTCTTTTTGACATCTTTAAGTTGAGTTTCTAATTTCAAACCAGGATCTTTTTCTGGAGAATTTAAGTTTTCAATCATTCTATCATAATCAAAACTTGTTTGACGTATGGCTTTTTGCCTATCATCGCGTTCTTTTATGGTAGTTTCGTATTGTAATTTCATATTCTTATCTGACTCAGGATTATTGATAAATTGGTTTATCCTGTCGAGATTTTCAGGTAAATTTAATAAAATATTATATCCAGTTGTTAATTCTAAAGGATCTTTTGGTAAGTCTAACTCTTGATTTTCATTAGTTATTATACAATATTGAGCTTTTTCTTTAGAAAATTTTATAGTCTTAAAACTAGCGTTATGGTTAGTTTTTAATGTTTCGATAATTTTATTGGCTAGAAGGCAGGCGGCATAATCTTTAGAGGCTTCATTAACCCGAAGGACGGCTTCTCTGTATTTTGCAGGAGCTTCATCACGATCTGTTCTTAGTTGTTTTTTCCTTTGCTCTTCCTCTTTGATTCTTTGTTGTAAATTGGTAATTTGGACATTCAGTTTTTCTACTTTAGTTTTGGCAAAAGACACATCATTTTTTTCAGAAGTTAGTTCAGCCATAAGAAGTGCGACTGACATTTTGAGTTTTTGACTAAAAGATTGAGCTTGTTCAGGAAGCATTTCAGGCTCTTTGCTATAACTAGCTACTATATCTTGTAAATCGTTATTAATATTTTCTAAAGTACGATTTAAAGTTCCAAGCCTTTCCTCTCTTTCTTCCATTGTACCTGTATGCTCATTTAAACCATTTAAATATTTTGTAAAAAATATTGCCTGCGCATAAACAATGGCATAATCTTTTATGTTTGCTCTACTAAGATCTGTTATTAATTCGTGTATTTTGTTAGGGTCAGTATAATTTGGCTCTTTTTGATATTCATTAAAAATTCCTTGCAAATTTGGTACTTTTGCATATATTTTGTCTAGCTTGCTTAATATTTGCGCTTTTAGGGGCTCTAAATTTGAATAGGTCTCATTTTCACGCTGTTCTAAGTTTTGGAAATATTCTTCTGCTTTGGCTAGAGTTACATCTAATTTTGGAAATATTTCTTTAAGCCCATTAGCTCTAAAAATTCTTTCTGGCACGTCCTTTTCATAAATAAAACCTTTAAAATCAGGATTTAAAGTGTAAACTTTGGAGGGGGTCCCTTCAAGAGACCAACCATTATCATCACGAGTTAAACTTACAATTGATTCGCCATTTTTAGTTTGTATCTCTATCCCATCGGAGTGCCTTACAAATTCATAATTTGGGTAATTTTTTTGTAAATACGCTAATAATTCAGTTGAATTTTTTTCTAATTCTTTCATTTTAGCTTCTTCCATTTCCTCGGCTAAAATATATAATTTATTTTTTACGGCCTTACTAAAAGCTTCTTTTAAATTTTTAGCTGGTAAAATTGTTCCTTTTCTTAATTTTAAATCACCATTTTCTAGATACATGGGCAGATTATTGTTTTGAGCCTCTTTTAAATTTTTTCCAACAATATCGGTTTGTTTTTTTAGCTCTTCAATGATTTTTTGAGTTGTGTCTTGATCAAAACTACAGGCTTTATGTAAATACCACCAAAGAGTCTCTCCTTTTCCAACTTCGTGATCTATAATTAATTCAGTAGAACTAATCTCAGAGGAATTTTCTGTAGGAGCCATAAATATTATTTGTTAAGTAGTTAAATCTTATTATTTTAGCATAAAATGGGTTGGAAATCTAAAGATTTTTGATAGAGTTAAAATGTATTTACAATAAAATATGCACAAAATCGCCATTATTGACTTCGGAAGCCAGTATGCTCATTTGATTGCCAGACGAATTAGGAATTTGAACGTTTATAGTGAAATTCTGGATAATAATATCTTGCTTGAAAAGTTGAAAGAATATAAAGGAATAATTTTATCAGGAGGGCCAGAATCAGTGTATGAAGAGGGGTCTCCAAGTCTAGACAAAAGAATTTTTGAATTAGGCCTCCCAATTTTGGGCATTTGTTATGGCCATCAATTAATAACACATCTTTTAGGCGGAACTGTTGAAAAAGGAGATTTTATTGGCGCTGAATTTGGCAAGGCTGAAATGGAAATTTTGAAGCCAGAGGGAATTTTAAAAAAATTTAAAAAAAATGAAAAAACTGTTGTATGGATGAGTCATAATGACAAAGTTACAAAATTAGCAGACAATTTTGAAATTTTGGCATCTTCCAAAGATGATCCATATTCGGTTGTGGCTGATTTGAAAAAGAATTTTTACGGCATACAATTTCATCCTGAGGTTGTGCATAGCGAAAAAGGAATGCAAATTTTAAATAATTTTATTGATTTAACTGGAGCAAAAAGAGACTGGAATAAGCAAAGTTTTATTGAAAAAATTGTTGAAGATATTAAAAAGCAGGTTGGAGATAGAAATGTGTTTATGTTGATTAGTGGTGGGGTTGATAGTAGCGTTGCATATAGTTTGTTGGTGAAAGCCTTGGGACAAAAACGAGTAATTGGTTATTTGATTGATACTGGACTTATGAGGAAAAACGAAGCTGAAGAAGTGAAAGAAATGTTAGAAAATGCAGGAATTGCAATAAATGTTTGGGATGCAAAAGAATATTTTTTGAAAGCCCTTTGTCATTCCTGCGAAGGCAGGAATCTTAAAGGTCATGGGGATTTCGCTGTTACAGAGCCAGAACAAAAAAGACAAATTATTGGTGCATGTTTTTTGGAAGTTCAGGCGGAAATTGCAAAATCATTAAATTTAAATCCAGAAAATTGGCTACTTGGTCAAGGTACAATTTATCCAGACACTATTGAATCAGGAGGAACAAAAAATTCACATAAAATCAAAACTCACCATAATAGAGTTCCTGAAATTGAAGATTTGATTAAGCAGGGACTTCTGATAGAACCAATTAAGGATTTGTATAAAGATGAGGTGAGGGAAGTTGGTCTTGCTTTGGGCTTGCCTTCCAAATTAATTTCCAGACATCCTTTTCCTGGTCCTGGACTTGGAGTGAGGATTTTGTGTAATTCGACTGTCATTCCTGTGCAAACAGGAATCTTAAAAAACTCGATAAATTTTAAAAATTTAAACGATGAAATAAATAATTTTTTAGCTAATACAAATTTTAAGGCAAAAGTACTGCCTATCAAATCTGTTGGAGTTCAAGGAGATTTTCGTACTTATAAAAAGCCGGTGGTTTTAATTGGAGATGCAAAAGATTTTCAAAAACTTGCTGAACTTTCACCAGCAATTACAAATAAATTTTCAGAAATAAATAGAGTTTTATATTTAATCAGTCCGAATAATTTAAATAATGCATTACCAGTAAAAGGAGTTTTAAGTTCAGATCGTATTCAGTGTTTGCAAGAAGCAGATTCAATTGCAATGAAATGGCTAGACAAAGTGGACACGTCTAGACAGGTTTACCCTCCGAAGCCTAACGAAGGACGGGTTTGGCAGATGCCAGTTGTGCTTGTGCCTCTAGCGATAGATAATCCAGCATTTGATTTAAAAGATGGATTTGCTTTAATACGAGGAAGAAAAAAATTTAATCAAGGTAACGAATCTATTATTCTTCGTCCAGTTTGTTCGGAAGAAGCCATGACAGCCAATTTTGCACAATTGCCAATGGAACAAGTTCGTGAATTAGCAAAAGAAATTATGAAAGACAAAGAAATATCCGCAGTCTTTTATGACATTACCAATAAACCACCTGCTACGATTGAGTGGGAATGAAATAGTTTTAGCAAAGGCGTAAAATGAGTGTAAAATAGATGTAATTACACTTGTTTCTTGCGATATAGGTAAAATATAGGTAATTACCTATATAATTTAAAATGTTGAAAAAATTAGAAAAAGCTTTTGATGGATCAAAGATAAAATGGTTTGAAGAAATTTTAATTTATCGTCAGCAGTCATTCCTGCGAAGGCAGGAATCCAGTAGAGGACTAACTTCAATAGTGTACAAATTTATAATATCCAGAAGTTAGTTAAAACAAATAATACAAATCTTTCCAGTTAGGATTATCTTTCTCAATTAAATTTATTTTCCATTCCCTTTTCCATGTTTTAATTTGTTTCTCTTTTTCAATTGCTGGTATTGCAGTATCAAATTCTTCATACCATACTAATCTTGATACGTTATATTTTGATGAAAAGCTTGTATTAATTTGTTCTTTATGTTCATTAATTCTTCTTTCTAAATTATTCGTCATCCCTACATATAAAGTACCATTACGTTTACTAGCAAGAATATATACAAAATAAGTTTTATCCATAAATAATAAGTATATTTACTGGATTCCAGACTAAATCTGGAATGACCTTACGACAAATAATATCCATCATTTCTGGTCTTTTCATGAATTTTTAAAATTATTTCTTCAAACCAATTTCCGCTTGATTCCGTTTTCGAAGCGACCAACGGAAGCGAAGAAAACACCTTACTGGCTGGCGAAGCCAGACAGCACCGCCCTTATCAAAAAAAGGGGGAATCAAATCCACTTTCTTTTTTTTAAAAGCTTGGGCGGTAGCCCAAAAAGGGAAACATGTATTTCACATAACTCACATCAAACCCTTTAAAATTCTTCTTACCCCACTCACTCTATATCTTCTCATCATATCTTTTAAATTTTCAATCAAAACCTTATTCCCAACTTTTTCTGAGGCATGTAAAATTTCTTTTTTTTCTGCCTCCAAAACTAATCCAACGTGTTTAATTGCGTCATTATCCAAAGAGCTAAAAAACACTAAATCACCGACTTTTAGTTTGTTTAGGTTTAGCACTTTACGGCCTTTTCTGGCCTGATCTTTGGAATGTTTAGGCAATTCAATCCCATAAACTTCTCTATAAATTCTTTGCGTCAATCCAGAGCAATCAATTCCCTGCTCTGTTGTGCCACCTAATAAATAAGGAACTTGATGATATTTTTTAATAGCTTCTTCCAAAGAAATTTTTTTTACTTCCGCCTGCAGCTGCCAGTTTTTAGCCTTGACCTTAATCATTTCGCTTTCATGAACAAATCCCAAAGTTTTATCCTTCAATTTACCAAAATACCACTGTCCGGTTTTTTGAATAAGTTTAATTGGATCATCGTTCTTTTTAATCTGAGTTTGCCGATTGCGCCATTTAGCTTTTTCAGATAGTTTTTCGAAATTTTCCAAAGGTTTTTTGAAAACATTCAAAATTTCTTCTTTTGGCAAAGCCTGACCATGAAAAGCCGGCAAGTTCAAAGCCACAGTTCTTTTAATTTTTTTAAACCAATTTGGCATAAAAATTTTATTTCTTTAATGATACTATGCAAAAACTTTACCTGACAAGGCCAGTTAAAAAAATATTTGACAAACTATTAGCTATTTACTAATATTTTATACTTAATTAATTTTAACCTTATGAAAGCTAAAAATGAAAGCGACACTTCACCGGATATTCCATGTTTACCAAAACTTTCTGAAGATTGGCGGGGGATTACCTGTAATTTACGATTCGCCGGCATTGTTGACATGAATGATAAATTAGTGGCTATCTTGCCATATAAAGAAAACCTAAGACTTGCCTTGGACATGACAAATATAACAATAGATGCTGGCGCTACTGACAGTTACAGGATGCAAATAATTTTAACCCGTTCTCCGCAGTGGCAGGAAATTCAGGAAATGTTATCTCGGCTTAATAGTTACGGCAATATAGAATTAACGCCAGATTCTGCTGATAATCTAATAAGGCTCAAAATAGCCAGAAACCAAAATAAACCATGCCATCCTGATGACCTAACAATCTTAACTCAAGTTTGCCAGGCACTATATAAACTTGGATTTATAGGATTTGATGTGCTGGTTATGCCCAATAATGATCGTGATAAAAAAGCCTTAAGCCAACCTTTATCTGAGCATGTAAAAAATGCAACTCCAAGGAGATTATTAAAAGCTTTACTCAATTAAAATATATATGAAGAGATTTTTTTATAAACTAATACAATAATTTTAATTTTTTAAATTAGATTTTCAATTTTCAATTATTTCGTTACTGTGATTTTAGTTATTTTTTAAGATTCTTGTTTTGACAGGAATGACAAAAAAATGTCTAAATCAAAAGAAATTATCAGTAATACTTTTGTCCAGGTTTTTGGAAGGGCAACGCTGGCTTTGATGAGCGTAGTAACTTTGAAACTGCTTACCCATTATTTAAGCGTTGAAGGTTATGGCAATTATGGGTCGATTTATGAATATTTAGCGCTTTTTAGTATTTTTGCGGATTATGGGCTTTTTACAATTGGAGTACGTGAAATGAGCGAAAAAGACGACAAGGATCATATTCAGAAGGTATATAGCAATCTTTTAACTTTACGTTTAATTTTAATTTTAATATCAATGGGGCTGGCAATTTTAATTGCTTATTTGATTCCCCAATATAGAAATACTCCAATCCCGGCAGGCGTGGTTTTGGCTTCTGCTTTTGTAATGCTGACTTTGATGCAGGGTGGCGTGAGTACGATTTTGCAGTATAATTTAAAAATGTTCTGGGTGACTGTTGCAAATATTTCAGGAAAAATTTTGACTTTGGGTGTTATAGCGGTAACTATTTATTTTATTTACCCACAAAATCCAGATAAAGGGTTTAATATATTAATTATCGCTGGAGCTATTGGAGCCTTATTAACTTTTATGATTACATTTTTTGCGGCTTTGAAATATACGCAAGTTAGACTTGGATTTGACTTCACATACTGGAAGCATCTAATGAAAAGAGCCGCGCCTTATGGCATTGCCATTGCTTTAAGTACAATTTATTTCAAATTTAATATTACCATGCTCCGAGTTATGAAAGGCGAAACAGATGCTGGGCTTTATCTTGTGCCGATGAGAATTTTGGAGGTTTTAAATGTTGTTCCGCTTTATTTTATGAATTCAATTTTACCTACCATGACCAAGATGATTAAACATGGGCAAAAAGAATTTAATAGAGTAATGCAGTATTGCTTTGATTTTTTAAGCATGTTTGGGATTCCAATTTTGATAGGGGGATATTTGCTTGCCTATCCATTGATTTCAATAGTCAGTTCACCGAAATTTTTAACAAATTTGAAAACAGGATTTTTGGGTTCAGATATTGCTTTTCAATATCTCCTTATGGCTATGATTTTTGCTTATTTTACTGGCTGGCTGACTTTCACCTTAGTCGCACTTGAAAAACAAATTAAACTGCTCTGGATTAATTTGGCATCAGTAATTTTTAATATTGTTTTGAATTTAATTGTAATCCCAGTTTATGGATTTAGAGGCGCAACTTTGGCAAGTATTTTAACGGAAGCTCTGGTAATGATTTTGGCGTTTGTAATGATATTGAAAATCAAACCTTTTAAAATTAATTTTGGAAATTTTTGGAAAATTATATTTGCTGGAATATTAATGGGACTTGTTGTTTATTTTGGAGAAAATACTTTTGGCAAATTTGGCAATATCGGCATTATGGCTTTAATTACCTTTGCTGGTGGGATTTATGGGGTGATTTTGTATATGTTAAAAGTTTTGAGAAAGGAGACGTTTAGGCTGCCTGCGGAGAAAAATATTTAATTATAAAATCCCTACTTATTTTATTTTTGTGATGTGGCTAGAAACCAAGAGGAAGCCATATTAATTTTTCAATAAACCTGAATTGTCATTACCAGAGGCTGATATGGTTGGCTTTCCATTTCCTTTTAGTAATTTTTGTAAGCGTTTTCTCAATTTAGGTTCATAATCTTTTAATTCAGGGTATTTTGCTAAAAGTACTGCTAATAATTGTTCAAAATAATCTTGAAGTTGAGTGTTTTCGAGTCCAGATAGGTCTGAATTTAATATGATATTTCCTGGAGTATTTTGAGCTAAAAGTATTTGCCGTAGTTGATAATTTATTTGTTGAGGTCCTCTTTTTTTACATTGTTCATAGTCTATTTGAAGTTCTGGGTTTAAATATTCATCTTTTTTGAACATTTCGGTAGATTCTAAATATTTGTTGGTTTTTAAATAGTTTCCTGCGAACAATGCATTGAAAGCTGTTTTTGCGACTTCAGGATGTTTTCCAAGCCACTCTTCCAATTCTTCTGGACTAGTAAGTGCCATCAGCGATGCTTTGTCTTTTTCAGGTGTAAAAATTGATAATGTCCTTTTAGCTTGGTCTAGATCGATTTTATCATCTTGTTCTAAACTATTACCAAGTTGAGGCCCCATAAAAATATTTTTAGAAATTAGCTATATAATAGAATACCACTATTTAGCTGTATAGTCAAATTTAATTCCATAAAAGAAATTTCTTCTAAGTTTTTTATAAAAACCCTCAAATTAACCTTTTATTTCTAAAAGCTATTCCAGAAGCTGTTTTTAAATACGCTTCAAAATCCAGTGCTTTCTTTTTATCATTAAAACGGCAATGGTAAATTAATTTCCAAGGTTTAAACTTATTTGTATGAACTGATTTACCTTCATTGTGGTCATTTATTCTAATAGATATGTTTTCAGTAAAGCCAGTATAAAGCTGCTTGGGATAATTTTCACTTTGAATGATATAGACAAAATACATATTTAAAAAGTTATTATATATAAAAAATACAATAACTATAAAAATTATAAATATCACGTTTCGCATAAAATGCGAAAACACCGTCCTTCTTCGCATGAAGCTACGAAGGACATTCTTCGCTAAAAATTTTTATTGGCTATGCCATTCGTAGCTCGATAGAGCGAAGAATGGTGGAGATGGCGGGAGTCGAACCCGCGTCCAGAAAGGAAACCCAAAACGTCTACTATCATAGTTTAGTTTGTTTTGAAGTTTGAAAATAAAAAAACTAAACAAAAATGTTCAAACTTTTGATTTCTAAATCTTATCTTTTAACCGAAATCAAAATTAAAAGAGCATCCATGTAATCACATTTTATATTTTACTTGGAGCCTCAAATATAAAACGACTCTCCCAAAATAGAGGGAAAGATTTATCTATTATGCAGCAACAGCTACCCTAGAGTAATTGTTGTTATTCGCAGCAAAAGCCATAACAGCTTTTGTAGCTAAAGCAATAATAGAAAGATTTGCTTGTTCAGCATTTATTTTGCACTGGACGGATCAGAGTAGGACAGTGCGACCACTCGAAAGCAATTTTGGTATTTCTTATCTTCCTGTCAAAACCAAGACATCCCCGATGTGTGAAAGAGCTGAGAATTAAGAAAGAATTTAACTTAATTCTTTCAACTTAGTTCTTAGCTCTAATTATAGCACTTTCTCAAATTTTTCAATATAATAAACCAGTAAAAATTAAAAAATGTTTAAGTTTATGTGGTTTTTATCAATAATTTGGATATTTTTTGCATTTCTTCTAATAATGGCAACTATTTTTGGATTTTTTGCTAAATATCATTGGTTTTTTGCTCTTTTTAGTCATTTTAGAGTCCAATATTTTTTTGCAACCATCATTTTTTTGTTGATTCCAGAATTTTTTGAGAAAAATATTTATATTTTTTATATACAAATACTTTTATTAATAGCATTTGTTTCAAATCTGTTTTTAATTTATCCATATTTGAAATTTTCAAAATCTAAAAACAAAATTAAAGCTGATTTAAAAGTTATGTTTATAAATATATACATGAATAATCTTAAATTAAAAAAAATTACAGATTATATAATTAAAATTCATCCTGACATAATTGGCATAGCGGAATATTGTACTGAGCATCAAGAAATTATGAAAACTCTGGTCCCTTTTTACAAAAATTCTTTTGGTATATGTAAATATAAAAGTGGATTTGGTTTTGCATTTTTTTCAAAATATAAATTTAAAGAATTTTATCGCGGTGGAGATGAGCACATGCCATTTTCAATTTTTGAAATTTTTCATCCCAAACAAAATTTTTATGTAGGCGTTTTTCATCCCAATCCTCCAATTGGTCCAAAACGTTTTAAAAAATTTATAAAACAAATAAGCGAATTAGAACTAGTTGCTAAAGAAAACATCATTGTAATGGGCGATTTTAATGCATCACCTTGGTGCTATTATTTTCGAAAATTTTTGAAAACAACAAATTTAAAAGATCCTCGGAAAATTTTTGGATTAAACTTTAGTTGGTTACGATTCACGCCATTTTCTTTACCAATAGATCACATTTTAGCATCAAAAAATTTCAAATATCTTAATTTCAAAATCGACAAACATCTAGGATCTGATCACAGACCAGTGATTGCAGAAATTTCTTTTTAATAAACAATCCTATTCTCTTTCAGCTCCATAAACGCAATATATAACATCAGTATTAGACTCTGAATCATTTACAATAGCCATACAGAAATCATCATATTGATCATTATTTATATCTCCCATATAAGATAATTCTTGTAAAGCTTCATCTTGTGTTTCATATTTAATATCAGCATATTCTAAATTAAATAATGTCCCTTTTTCAAATAAATCACCATACATTAAATATTCAGCATTGTTTTGTGATGAAGTGCTAATCAAAATATCATTATATCCATCATTGTTTATATCATTTGAAGCTTTTACAGACCAACCAACTTGTTCGCCTTCTAAATTATTTATAAATTTTGCATCTGCATCCTTTAAATTTATAACACGACTGTTACTTGATGAGCCGTAAACTAAATATACCGCTCCTGACCTATTATTATACTCACTAGCGCCAATCAAAATATCATCATACCCATCATTATTTACATCTCCTACTGAAACTGATCTTCCTGCTCCATCAGCATTTTCACTTTCACCTATCAATTTTATATTTGCTTTTGTGTCTAGATTTATTTTTGTAGGAGAATTTTTATATATATTATATTTTTTCGAACCAAAAAGAGCGTAAGAAACTCCCGGACCATACATATTGCTTTGATAATAAGCTCCGCCTATTAATATATCATCATACCCATCATTATTTATATCTCCGTATGATAATGATAAACCTGCTAATGTATATTTATATTGACTAAAAAATTTTACATTCGCATTTTTAACGTTAATTATTTTATCGCTGAATTTAGATTGTCCATATATTAAATATACAGCACCATTTTGAACGCCAATAGATGAATCTGTAGGTGCTCCTATCAAAAAATCATCATATCCGTCATTATTCATATCTCCAGCTCCAGAAACCGCATAACCCAAATATTGATTTTCTGTTTCACCAATAAATTTCACATCATATTCATCCTGCTGAAAATTAATCCAGGTATCAGATCCATCTCCTCGACCATAAACAAGATAAGCAGTGCCTGTCCCATTATTATTTCCATAATCACCTATTAAAAGATCATCAAATCCATCATTATTGGTATCTCCTGCTGAAGCTACAGTTACAAAACCTGAAATATTATTTTCATTTACTCCGTAAATCATCGCGCAAAATGTGCCATCTGTTTCCACATCAAGTTCTTTTGAAAACTCTTCATTGCCACACATGATATATATTTTAAAATTATTTTTTGAATCGTTTTTAACTATCGCCATATCATCAAATCCATCATTATTGAAATCACCAGCACTGTTATATGTATAACCAATACTCATATCTTCATCACTGCTTGTTAATTTAATATCATATGCTGTTTTTATATCTGTTGCAAAAGTAAGCATCGTTGGCGTTACATTATTTTTGACCTTGGCTAAACTTAAATTAGAGAAACTAAATACAACAACATATAATATAGCAATTAAGTATGCAGTATTTTTTTTTGTTAACATGATACTAAATTAAAATTTTATGACTTTCTAAGCGTAATACATCTTTAATATTTGTCAAGACATTCTTACAATTTAAATTCCAAATTGATTATTTAAATTTTAGAATTATTATAGGATTTAAATTATTTTTATTATGAAAATCTATACAAAAACTGGGGATCAAGGACAAACTTCACTTTTTGGTGGGAAGAGGGTGTCGAAGGATGATTTGAGGGTTGAATGTTACGGAACGGTCGATGAACTTAATTCTTTTTTGGGTTTGGCAAAATCATTTCTAGACAAAAACTCTCTAATTCAAAAAAAACTAGAAAATCTGCAAAATGATTTATTACGACTTGGTTCAGATCTAGCAACGCCACTTGAACAGAAAAACTTAAATATAAAAAGAATTGATATTGAAGATGTTGAGAATTTAGAAAAATGGATAGATGAAATGGATAAAATTTTAAAACCTTTAAATAAATTTATTTTGCCAGGTGGATCTTCTGCTGAATCTGCGATTCATTGTGCTAGATCTATTTGTAGAAAAGCTGAAAGACGTTTAGTAACTTTGATGCGTACAGAAAAAATTAATGATCAGGCCTTAAAATATTTGAATCGTTTGTCTGATGCACTGTTTACTTTGGCGAGATTTTTAGGAAAAAATTAATCAAAAGGGATCAAGCGGAAAATGGTTTGAAGAAATAATTTAAAAAATTCATGAAAAGACCAGAAATGATGGATATTATTTGTCGTAAGGTCATTCCAGATTTAGTCTGGAATCCAGTAAATATACTTATTATTTATGGATAAAACTTATTTTGTATATATTCTTGCTAGTAAACGTAATGGTACTTTATATGTAGGGATGACGAATAATTTAGAAAGAAGAATTACTGAACATAAAGAACAAATTAAAATATGGAAAAGGGAATGGAAAATAAATTTAATTGAGAAAGACAATCCTAACTGGAAAGATTTGTATTATTTGTTTTAACTAACTTCTGGATATTATAAATTTGTACACTATTGAAGTTAGTCCTCTACTGGATTCCTGCCTTCGCAGGAATGACT